>Ga0308013_10001778_pt1 | contig 10453 bp, 10 predicted proteins | sample Neamet181_FD_203131 | JGI IMG/M metagenome (GOLD analysis project Ga0308013, IMG submission 203131) | Marine microbial communities from water near the shore, Antarctic Ocean - #181 | ecosystem: Environmental > Aquatic > Marine > Unclassified | place: Southern Ocean | collected 2014-07-25
TCCTACGTAGAGTCTTTCTCCCATTTTATTCACCTTCCGCGATGCGGACAAACCGCCGAGGATGCCACTACCCTTCAAGGTTCACCTTCACTAAAAAGGAGTAATATTGGTGCAGCCGAGCAAAAAAAGGCCCGCAGTATTGCGAAAAAGAAAAACTAATCGCTATCACTTTCGACAGAAGGTCGTTCTTTCTCAGTTATATCGAAAACGACCTCGTTGAGATCTCGCCACAGAAATTTCTTAGCGACCAATATCGCACCAATCAACGCACCAACTAACCCTGTAATTGCCAACATTAGAATTCTCTTTTGTTTGGCAATTTCTTCATTATCTATAATCAAAGATTTATCATCCTCTATTGAGGAATTATCCCACGACGAAGTGAATATATTTTGACTGCTTTTTGTTATTAATTCATTATTTGCTTCTGGGGATTGGTTTGAACTTTGTACAAAGAATTCCAGATGTAATTGTTGCCCATTGATATCGTATGAGGGGAGGTCGGTTGGAATTACCCAAATACAAAAGAACTCACTTGAATTATCACCCCACCTCATCGGAACACAACGAATTAATTCCGATGAACTCTCGTTTGAATTATTATGCGTGATCATTATTTTGACACCAGTAGTCAATTGGTCATCATCGCTGTCTTCTGCTAGCCATCGAACCAACATAGCATCCTCCCAAACAGTGCCATTTTCTGGTTCCGAAATTATGGTAATCTGCGGAGTATTATCTATTGGCCTACAGCCATTTTCCATTACAGGCCAACTGCTGTTGAGTATTTCTGTATGGCAGAGGTCTACATCGTCCTTGACTGAATCAGCATCTGAATCATCAACACAACCATCAGAATCTAAGTCATAACCACTTGCGTCTTCAGCCACACACTGGTCGATATCATCGGTTATTGTATCTCCATCCGAATCATCAATACAGCCATTCATATCCAAATCAAAACCGCTTGCATTTTCAATCGGGCAGAGGTCCAATACATTTTCAATACCATCTCCATCACTATCCATCCACCCATCGTAATCGCGCTGCACTCCTTTGGCAGCAATAGAAAATCCATTTTTATCACCATCAATGCCGACGGTTCCAGGAGAGTTTCCAGGTGAGATATAGCGAGCACGAACTTCAATTTCGACCCATTCAACTTCACTTATGTCAATGGCATCCAAATGAACCTTCACAGTGGTTTCATTACTCGACGGGAACGAATTGGTATTTGAGTAATTAACGGCGCTTTCATAAAACAAGGTATTAGTGCCACTAGAATTTGTTTTGCCCGAGATAGCGACTTGACCAGTTGATAGCCGCACAACCAGCAACATATCATCGACCAAATAAGGCTCGGGTGATGAAGGGAATGCCATTGTGACATCCAACGGTTGACCCTGCTCAAGCGAAAGTCGTGTAGTCCAAATATCTCCACTTGCAAGGAATGGGCCAACAGCGCCATCTCCAGTCCATGGACTATTGGCTAAATTTTCTAACGGGGTAAGGTTTCCATTTCGTTGCGATAATAACTGCATAGGTTGCAACTGCTCCAATCGATAGGAGTCGTGAATCCAAACACCACTAGCCGGAGAAACATTGCCCTCGGAGATCATATTTTCTAATTGTGCAAAATCAATTAGTTGAGATAAATTTAGACGACCAAACCCATCATATGGATTTCTCAAATCCTCCCCCCCATTTCCAGCGTTTCTTTCATCCAATGACAAAGGGGTGCTTGCAATCGCCATCAAAGCCCGTAGCAAAGGCCCAGATGGAGTAAAACCATCACCCAAGGTCAAATTAGATTGGTTATTGAGAGAACTATCAGCCCATTGTGGCCGTAATTTGTCAATAGAAACATTATGGGTATTTTCTAGGTTGCTGCGAATCCAACCCTGTTCAACCATTTGCTGTATTACTGCAGCATTACTTGCCGCCATCGGAGTGGCCATACTGGTGCCACTCGATGGGCGCAGATCATCATTGTAAGAATTATCAACGCCATCAGCCTTCGCCGATATAATCGATGTTCCGGTGGCGAGTGCGAAAATACCAGTTGTCTCCGCTTGTAATGGTCCGTGGGCATTGGAGGCCCAACGTTGAGATTGGTCATTTTTTATTGAAGCTCCAATCGCAGCAACATTTCTGGCATTGGCAGGTTCTAAGATTTCACCACCATTATTGCCTGGTGCAATAAATACAAGAGACCAAGGAAATTCCCTGGCCCATGCATCAAAATCGGCAGAACGAGCAGTATACTCGGCAGAATTATCCCCCCAAGAATCAGAATGGATTACCGCACCATTGATGCCCGCTTCATACAATAACAAATCAACATCTGGAACAACCCAACCCTCACTCGATACAATATCTTGGAAGATGAGGGAACTACCGTGGGCAAGTGAAGACCCCGTAGTTGGTAGTTCTCCGTTTCTATAATCATAGATATCAAAGCAAGACAAAGTACCAGCGACATGAGTTCCATGTCGATAATCACTATGCCCCTGAGTATCTCCCGAATCTATTGTTTCATTGAGTAATAGCAATTTTCGATGGTCGGGGCCAGCAGGGGCCTCAGCGTCACTACCATTTTCACCCTCAGAACCGAACTGTGTAATCGCGGTTGCATTTCTAAAACAAGAATGATCGGCATCAAGGCCCGAATCAGCCATTGCAATAACCACGCCACTGGCATTCAAACCTAGGTCCCAAGCAGGGTTTCCAGAGAGCCCTCCGCTTTGATGAATAGATGCGGATTGGGCGTTACGGGCAAATGTTTCCAATACTGGCTCAATCCAAAGTATACCACCAACATCGAGTAACTGAGAAAATAATTGCGCATCGTCGTACTTCCATTTTACAACCATGACCTGTGGAATTGGACTTGATAACAACAATTTTTCATTGCCCATCTCTATCGAAAACAATGCCAATTGCTGAGATAACTGCAGTGCAGCCACTTCGGGCAACCTCGGTTCAAAGACCAAACGAAGCATGGTGTCAGTGGAAGGCTGCAAACCATCTAAGCCAGCCTTGTATGGGGCTTGCTTTGCATCATTAATTTCAACGGGCAAGTCCAAATTAATATCTTCGGCGCTACTCCATGCCAATAACGTTGAAGGAGAAATGATTCTCAAAGGAGCGACTCCATTATTTTTCAGCGCATTCCAATTATCTTGACTCCAATATCCATCTTTGAGAATAATCTCAATTTCTCGCCCAGCGCCAATGGCGTCACGGGGGTCTATGTTGTCGGTTAGAAAGGCAGTGGAAAGTGGCATTAGTAATACCAGCAATAGTAAAATCACTGGCCGCATAAACACTGTCAAAACCTCAAACCATGTCAATCTCACCCCCATTTCCAATCGTTTAGTCGCGCCATAGCGCTTAAGACGGGATTGCGAGTCGCCCCATTTGATGAAGGCCTATCGAATTTCAGGAATCGCCCCTTTCGGACGCATGCGCCAAGGATTCTCAATTGATATACCAGCAAACGATGAAGCTGATGCTGAACATCGTGCGTATTCGATTATGGGTTCACGACACAAAGCAAACCGCCGTTCAATTACTATTGAATCAGTTGCAGAAATTGATCCAAGAACATCTAAGGAAGCACGCATTCTAGACCACTTCCGCGAGCAAATTGCAGCGGCAGGTGGACCAATCGCATCCGAAGAAGAGTGAGGTTGACCGGCCGCGCCGGTTTTTCAACCCTGACGACCTACGAGGGGATGAGCGAAGATGGCAACAAGGGAAGAACTGCAAAATTTAGCCCGCATTGTCGAGGTAACTAAGGCCAGTTTTGACGAAGTAGAAAAGCAGATAGTCAAAGTTGAAGAAGTTATTAACGAACACAATATCACTCTAGCAACACTCACTGAATTAGTTCAAGTCGGAATCAAAGGGAGTGCTAGCGCCCATTTTTCAATTGGCTCGGGCGTAACGCTTCCATACAAACACGACGGCAAGCAAGAAGGCTTGGCGATGGTGGATTTGGGTAGTGGTATTTTCGGTGAAAAGCCGTGGAGCCAAGCAATTGGAATTACCCAACAACGCAAAGACGACATCATTCAATTACGCGACGAATTACAGATTCAAGCCCAGGCACTTGAAGTGAAAATCGGAGAGGCTGCAGAGCAATTCAATCAGGTGGCAACGGCCATGAAATCCCAACCAAGTGAAAACAAATTATCAGTAAAACCTTCTAATGCCTTGCCGCCAACAACAGAACAGGATGCAGAGGAACAGCAAGCAGAACAAGCAACCCGGCGTGGTGGAAAGCGCCGCAGTGGAATGTTTGGTAACGAATTGACACTAGATGACTGAGGTTTTTGCATGGGGTTATTTGACAGATTTAGAAAAGTAGCCGAGGTTACAGATACAGAGGCATTGTCCGCTGAAGCAGAATCGGATGAAGCCCGGCAAGCACTACAAAATTCACAACAAGAACAAATCCAGCCAACACAACCGGAGCCGGTTGAAGAAGTAATAGCTCAACAAGAGGATGACTGGGATGACCTCGACGAAGAAGTTGTTAGTGAAACAACAGATGAAGATGACGAGTGGGATGATTTTGATGATGAAGAAGAGATCGCCTTGCCAGTTGAGTTGACCAAGGTCCAAAGAAAATTACTCGAGCGAGAAAAAAAGGTTACAGAAAAAGCCGAAAAAGCTCGCCAAAAAGAAATCAAGAAGCGCGGTGGAGTTGAACAAGCGCGTCCGCAGGGTTCACGCGTTGATTTGTCTATGATGCGAACTACCACTGGAAGAAAACTGGTCAGCGTTGAATCGGCACCAAAGGGCTCTTCCAAATCAGCAACCATTGAAACAGAAACCGGTAGCAAGGTCGAAGTTGAACTCGGTGGCGGTGTAGTTGAGCAAGGTGGAAGGGTGATCAAAGCAGGAGATGGCCTCGATACTTTACTGGAGGAATTAGAATGGGTATTGCTAGAATCTGATATTTCATCGGATGCGGTTACAGCGGTAATAGATGCTCTGCGCAACACATTAGTCGGGGCAAGATTGCGCAAAGGAGCAGACCTTTCCAAGGTTCTTGAAGCATCTCTTAAACGCGCACTATCAAACTTACTTTCAGCTGGATATTGGGATTTCGATGCCACAGTACAATCCTATGTTGATAAGGGAGATTTACCGGTGGTCGTAATGATGGTTGGAGTAAATGGAACAGGTAAAACAACTACTGCGGCAAAGATTGCTCACAGATTACAATCACGTGGACTATCGGTTATTGCAGCAGCAGGTGACACATTTAGAGCAGGAGCAATTCAACAATTAGAATCTCATTGTGAAACTCTGGGAATTCGTTGTATCTCAAGCCAACGCGGTGGCGATGCAGCAGCGGTTATCAGAGACGCAATAGAATCTGCAAAGGCAAAGAACATCGACGTCGTATTGGTCGATACAGCAGGAAGAATGCACAATAAAACAAATCTAATGAAGGAATTGAACAAAGTTAGGAGAATTGCCGACCCCCACCTCACTCTATTCGTCGGTGATGCATTGGCGGGTAATGATGCAGTAGATCAAGCCAAGATGTTCCAAGAAATAATGAAGTTCGATGGCGCAGTATTAACAAAAATGGATACTGATGCCAAAGGTGGAGCGGGACTTTCAATCGCTTTTGCAACAGGACGCCCTATCGTTTTCGCGGGCACTGGACAAGGCTATGATGACCTGTTACAATTCGAACCAACCTGGCTTCTTGACCAATTATTTGAATGAATAATTGAATCATCAAAAGCGATGAGGACAAAAACCTCCTATGCAAAGGAGTAATCATGGCGGAGATATTTCACGACGACGAAACGGCTCGATTTTTTCAATTAGTACATCTATTCCAACGTTCAGCATTACTGCAAATGGGCCAATTGCCAGATACAGAAGGGAATGTGCATTACAATATGTCTGAAGCCAAAGAAGCCATCGACTTGCTAACAATGTTGCAGAAGAAGACCAAAGGCAATCTCCAACCCGTCGAAACCTCATTGCTGAATGGGATAGTTTCCGAATTACAATTACAATTTATGAAAGCACCAGCACTGCACAGAAAAATGCAAGAAGAAAAAAATCAATCGGAAGCTATGAGAGATACATTTGCAAATCCGCAAAAAGGTCCAGTGGAAGATTTGAGTGGGTCGCATAAAGAAGAGGAATGAATAATTTTCATCGCATGTTTGATGTGCAAGAATGGTAGCGTGAGTAATATGGCGTATGTGACTGAGGCAGATGGAGAAACCACTCCGACCGTCCTTATAGTCGATAATAACCCGATGTCAATTACCAGATTGAGCAATATTTTCAAGGTAAAAGAATTCAAAATTGAAATCTGTGAAGATGGCGATAAAGCGGTTGACGAATACATTAGATTAGATCCTGAATTAGTGGTTTTATCTTTGGATATCCCTTCACTAGATGGCCACTTAGCCGCTTTGGAAATTAGAGAGCATGGTGGCGAAGGAAGGATAATTTTCGTTGCACCAAAGCGCCAAGCGCAATTAGCTGCAGACGCAGCATATTCGGCGGGAGCAGTTGCATGGCTCCAAAAGCCAGTCATCACAGCGGATTTAGATAAGATTTGGGAAACAGTTCTCGGACCAATTCCTGAAGCCCCGGGATTAGCAGATTTAGATAGCCTATATCCAGAAGATCGCATTAAACCAGAAGAAGACTCTGGGCCAATGCCTTTGCCAGGATTACCACCTCTACCAATGCCAAACGCAGATGGAACATTGCCTGCCCTAGCGCTTCCTCCATTGGAAATGCCAATATTAGTGGTTGAACAGGTTGATAGCAATCCAAAACCGAAGGTGAAGGGTCTGAAGAAGATGCTATTGTTAGTAGTTCTATTAGCAGGTGCAGCAGGCTATTGGTATTATCAAACAATCATGATGAGCAACCCTCTCTTTTGACCTTGCAGTCAAGGGATTCTTTTGTCCATTACATTTTTCCATAACGGTGGAATAACTGCTAGCCAAAAACACACATAGTATCCAAAGGGTAGTTGTGGAGACTCTTCTTGAGCGCGCAAATCCCACATTGGGTCACTGGCCTTTAGATGATGAGCGGGATGAAGGGGCAACTCCAGTAAAGTCCAACGAGACCACAATTTCCTGCTCTCCCATGAATGTGCACTGGTTTGTTTTTCTCCAACTTCTACGCGGAGTCCATAGTGCTGCAAATAATTGACAAACTCTAGTAAAATAATTGCAACAGTAGCAGAAATCAAGAATGCCAATGCAGCATCAGGGCTAAGCCCATAAAGCCCTGCTACAAGGGTGGCTTGAATTATCAAACCGTGTAATATTGGATTTTTTAATCCACTGCGCCCCTTATCTGAATGAGTTTTCCATGCTGAAATAAACTGAAGGGGGATTGTTCTGAAAATTTGTGTCCACAACCCTCTACCTTTCGGTGAAGAAGCAGGGTCTAAATCTGTCGCATAATGACGGTGATGTCCATGATTATGTTCGGTTGTATAATGCATATACATCACCCACAACAAATTGAGTCGCCCCATCCGCCAAATTAGCGACCCCTTTTTTCGATGTCCCTGCTCATGCGCATTGACAATTGCTGAAATGCCACTGACAAGTCCAACCGAAACGGCACCCAAGATTGTTGTAATGATCAATCCGTCTAATTGCGCTCGGTACATCAGAGCAGATAACGCAGAAATCGCTGTAATACTATGGCCGAATAGTAAGAGGTTCCATGGTTTCGGGGAGAGTTCACTCTTCCTAATCGGTATGCCTTCAGGAGACAGCAGGTCCAAGAAAGGACCAATGGCTAAGCCCCAAATTAATCCACTTGCAGACCACCATCCACCCTGTAACAATCCAGCGATTGTTATAATCGGTAATATGAATCCGAGCAAATGAGGTTTCCAACTCTCAACTCGCTCCTCCATGAACTAACCAAACACGCATTTGTATTCAATATGAAGGTTGGATATAGGATTATTTTTTTTCTTGTTGAGGATAAATAAGGGTTACATCATCGTAGATTTGTGTGCCCGGAGGGCCTTGTGTAATGCGCTTAATTTTGAAACCCGAATCGCTGAGGATCGAAGCATCCCCGCGTCGAATTTTTTTATTTATTGAGAGATGTGATCTAATTGCCCACAAAATAACGGCCAATGGCACCGCGAATGACAGTGTAATGAGAAGCAAATCACTAAGATTCATATTGGCTCATGTAATTGCAGCATATGCTAACAATTCAAAGTTTGCAATTCATCTGTTTAGTAATGCGTGCCAAGAAACTTCAGCATATTTTGCAGCTTGTTGTGACGGATTATCTGCCATATGGATGCCTGAGCCGACAATAATGCAGTCTGAGCCAGCATTAACCGCTTGTGCAGGGTCGCCATAGCGTTGGCCCATTTCACCATCACCAACAGCAAGGTTAACCCCAGGAGTCCAGATCATCTTTGCTTCACCAACGGCCTTGCGTAATTCTCTTAATTCGTCAGGCCTAGAACCATTGCCGATGAAACCGAATACTCCGCTATGCGCCTTCCCTTTCTCAACTACTTGAGTGGTATATTGAGGATTTAGTAAATTGCCACGCGAAGACATTTGCGCCAATAACAATACTCCACCTTGTCTATTGACGTCAGCCCAACCGGCTTGAAGACCATCAACGATATCGGGTCCAGAGATTAGATGGGCAGTGACCAAATCAGACCAAGAACGGATATCATAAACACCAGCCATTTGATTTCTAGATATCTTTCCAATATCTGCGAACTTTCTATCTTCAAAGATTATTAAATCGGCAGCTTGGGCTTTTGCACAGAAGTCAGCCCAAGAATCAGCAGTCCAATCATCCACTAAGTCGACATGGGTTTTCAATGCCGCAATGTGCTGACCAACTTCATCAATTAATTGATTGAGGCCAGCCATGGTTGACCTATCGGCTGCCAAACAGACTAAACTTTGCTTGCGGCAAGCCACTTCCATGTAGCGTCTAGCCATTGGCAAAGTACTCTCTTGCCATCGCTTTCCCCACACCTGTGGCGCTTCCATGATACAGGCCAGCGGCTCTTTGTCCTCAATCCTTGCGGCCAAATGGCAGTGTTATTGGCTAATAGAGTCTATTGAATCTACGAGGGTTTGTTGGTAATCAGTAAAAACAAAATCAAGTTCCTGTTCAACATTACCAACATCCAATCCGATTTGCACACCCAGGTTTCCTCGTAATTGTCTAATGGAAAGTTTGGGGTGGAAAACGGTCATCAAGTAAGCAATAATCGAAGGTAATTTTCTGGTGGCCCATTTTCTCTCTGGTTTTAATTTGCACAACTCCGCACCGATCTCATGCATCCACATACCTCGCTTATGGATGAGATAGCGTTCACCATCCTGGCCATTAGTCAGTGCACTGACATGGGCCTTTGCAACATCTCTAACATCAACAAAATTGATATTAATTTTCAAAACGAATGGTGGACCGGAATAAAAATGTTGTAGAATCGACATCGAACCGATCTTATGTCTTGCAGACAATATTGGTCCGAATACAATAGAGGGGTGGATGGTTATTAGTCTCGGCTTTGATTTTGTATCCTGACTTTCTACCCACTGACGCATTACCTTCTCAGCACCCGCTTTAGCAAGTCCATATGGGTTGGATTTGACAGTCGCATCGTCGCACCAATCAGCGATAGAAAAGATTGTTCCGTTTTTATGCGAGGTACTTCTAATGGCGGCGACAGAAGAAGTGTGAATTATTCTTTCAACAACACCCGCTTGTTGTAATGCCTTCACTAAATTAGTAGTTCCTTCAACACTGGGGTCTACAATATCTTTCTGAGCGTCTTTCGCTCCAATTGGGAGTGAAGCAGCACAATGAATCACATCTTTACAATCAGAAACCGCACTACGAACACTTGCAAAATCTAGTAGATCCATTGTAACGATTTGAAGCGATGCGCCGTTTGCAACAGGAAGTGAATTGAGGAATGTAGCATCTTTTAGATTGCGCACAGTTGCACGAACCTGCGCTCCGGACAGCAATAATTGCGCTACTACGTGGCTACCGATGAAACCGGCAGCCCCTGTTACCAATACGGCCATGCAACGCCTTTACAGCAATAGTTCAATAGTTTACAGGTTGAAATTGTTAGCACCACATTGATGAAAGCCGCTTTGCAGGGCAAAGTGATGCGCATAGCCTACCTGCTAGTCTCGCTAGTCCTATTGGGGCCGATGGCAGGATGTTTTGGTGGAGACTTATCAAATGCCATTAACGATGACAAAGAAGGAATGTATCCGTCGATTTGGCAACGCCAAAACCTCGATTGGAATTGGACTGATAGTTATTCTTACGTTCTTGAACCAGGGCCTCATCATGCCTTAGAAGTTCAAGAGGCAACCTTCGAAGTGGATACTTCACAGGTTTGGGAAACAGGCCCTTCAACCTCAAA
>Ga0308013_10001786_pt1 | contig 10424 bp, 9 predicted proteins | sample Neamet181_FD_203131 | JGI IMG/M metagenome (GOLD analysis project Ga0308013, IMG submission 203131) | Marine microbial communities from water near the shore, Antarctic Ocean - #181 | ecosystem: Environmental > Aquatic > Marine > Unclassified | place: Southern Ocean | collected 2014-07-25
GGTCCCCGCCTCCCACCAAATACCACTCCAGTGAACTCTGGAGAAACCCGAAGGCCTCAAAGCCCGATAAATTAAGGCTTTTTTGTGTGTGCTAACTACATAGACCTCCAACGAACTCCTGTTACATCCAAGAAATATGGCGGTACTTTTGGTGGTACTTTTGAAAAATTAAATTAGATACCGCCAGTGCAGGACATCAGCTATATCTCTCAACACTAAGATTTTGAGCAGTTGTGAAATGGAGGCTCGGCATAAAAATAGGCAATCTGCATCGAATCAAGCATGGACCAGAGTATGTCCAATTTAAATTGAAGAATGCCTAGGGCGTATTCCTGCTCTTCCCTAGTCTTAAAATGCTCCAGGGTAATATCCAGCCCGTGTTGCACGTCGCGGCGGGCTTCCGATAGGCGCTTCCTGAAATATTGGTAGCCCTCGATGTCGATCCAGGGGTAGTGATCTGGCCAGGTATCGAGTCTTTTCTGGTGAATCTCCGGAGCAAATAATTCTGTTAGAGATGAACACGCTGCCTCCTGCCAGCTCGCTCTACGCGCAAAATTTAGATAAGCATCACAGGCAAATCGTACACCTGGTAAAACGTGCTCGTGGGAGAGTATCTCCTGCCGGTTCATACCAACTGCTTCGCCTAAACGCAGCCATGCTTCAATGCCTCCCTCGTCACCGCCGATACCATCGTGGTCTAAGATTCTTTGTACCCATTGGCGGCGTACATCGCGGTCGCTACAATTAGCCATAATGGCGGCGTCTTTGATAGGGATTGTTGTCTGGTAGTAGAAGCGATTTGCTACCCACCCATGTATCTGTTCTTTACTGCTCTGCCCGGAATTCATGTTTAACTGATAAGGGTGATGGATGTGATACAGCTGTCCTTTGTCCTTTAATTTTTTCTCGAATTCCTCTTTGCTCCAAGCTTCAGTCATGTCGATCTCTATTTTGTGGTGGATGGTCATCTTCTTTCATTATCTATTCGGTCAGTTCGGGTTTTTTTGCTGTTATCTTTTTCGAGTTTCCAGGATTTCGAAAGACCAGTTTTTGAGTATCTTCTTCTTGATAAGGCCTTTGTGCTTTTTTGGTGATTCTTAAAACTTCGTCATGATGAGGTGAGAGACTGCAAACTGGGTCGGCGTTGGTGGCATCGCCAGTAAGCATAAGCGCCTGACAACGGCAGCCACCAAGATCGATCTCCTTTTCAGGACAACTCTTACAAGGCTCTGTCATCCAGTCGGTTCCGCGGAAGCGGTTGAAGAGATCTGAGTTGTGCCAGATGTCATTTAAATCATGAGCGCGAACATTGGGGAACTCCAGCCCTGGGATAACTTTCGCCGCTTGGCAGGGTAATACCTCGCCCTCCGGATTTACTGTCATGAAGGTCGTGCCCCAACCGTTGCTGCATTTCTTTGGCCTATCGTCGTAGTAGTCGGGTGCGACAAAAAATATTTCCATGTCCCCCTTATACTTTTCTCTAAATTCGTTGGTTACGCGTTCGGCATCGATCAATTGCTCTTGGCTAGGGAGTAAGTGCTCTCTATTGTGAAGGCCCCAGCCATAGTATTGGCAGTTTGCCAACTCTACGAACTCCGCCCCTACAGATTGCGCCATAGTTAAAAACTCTTCTACTTGATGCAGGTTTTGCCGGTGCAGCACAAAATTTAGACCCAGCGCGAGTTCCTGTTTGATGACCTCTTTGGTCATTGCCACCTTGTGATCGAAGCTATCTGTCCCGCCTAATAGTTTATTCGATTCGCGATTACTACCTTGAAAGCTGATTTGTATATGACCAAGACCAGCTTCTTTTAGCGTGGTTATTTTCTCAGCTGTTAAACCGATTGAAGAAGTGATCAAGTTAATGTAGTAACCCAGCGACTTGGCTTCGACAACCAGCTCTTCGAGATCGGTGCGCACCAGAGGTTCGCCGCCAGAAAAACCCAGTTGCACGGCTCCTAGCTTGCGAGCTTGGCGCATAACGCGAATCCACTCTTCGGTGCTTAACTCGTTCTTGCGAGATGCAGAAAGTTCAAGTGGATTAGAGCAATAGGAGCACTGTACTGGACATGCAAAGGTAAGTTCTGCCAGTAGCCACATCGGGATATGAGAAGTTGTTCTTTTCATATTTTAGTTACTCGCCTGCACGATCCAGACTTGCTGCTGAGCATCGGCTAAAAACTCCATGACGTCATTTGCCAAGCCTTCAGCTCCAGGAAATGCATTATTGAGTTCATCTATCAGTGTGGCCGTGGTTGTTGGTTGTTGGCAGCGCTGCAGGATCTCAGTTGCGCTGTCACTTAATTTGATTAGTCCTTCGGGGTAAAGCAGCACGTGGCATTGCTGTGCTTCTTCCCATTGAAATTGATACCGAGGGTTCAGTTTGAATGACGATGTATCAAGGTTAAACTCACTCATAGGGAATACGTAGCTCTCTTTAGTTAAGGCCTATCTAGGCGATTTAATAATTGGTGCCTTACAACTCTACATCCATGCCATCAAATGACACCTCGATCCCTTCACTTTCCAGAATCTTCCGCTGCTCTGAGTCTTCATCGAGTATGGGATTGGTATTGTTTATATGAATCAGGATCTTCCTCGGTTTATCCATAAGTTTCAAAACGCTGATCATGCCGTTCTCACCGGATTGCGGCAGATGGCCCATATCCTCGGCTTTTTTATCGCCGACACCCGTCGTCAGCATTTCATCTTCTTGCCAAAAGGTGCCATCCACTAACAGGCAATCGGCTTCACTCATAAGTTGCCGAGTCTGATCGGTAAGATCGCCTAGGCCGGGCGAATAGAAAAGGCTCTTGCCGCTGCTCTCATCGGTTACTTTAATGCCGATGTTGTCGCCTATGTGCGAATCGTTTCGGTGTGGTGAATAGGGCGGCGCCTTCCCTGTAACCGGGATGGCAGTGAAACTCAATCCGCGGATACCGGCAATATTGAAACTGCTTCCATCGAGAGGAATCGGGTGCCGGTTAACTCCACCATTCCAGTGTTTCAACATGGTAAACAGGGGAAAGCCAGTGCTTAAGTCTTCATAGACCATATCGGTGCAATAGATTTCGTGGGGACAGCCTTCGCGCAGCATCAATAAGCCGGTGGTGTGATCGATCTGGCTATCAATATAGACAATGGCTTTAATCGCTGTGTCTCTGAGCGCGCGTGCGGGCTGCAAAGTTGGAAAGGCGGCAAGCTGTGCAAGTAGATCTGGAGAGGTATTAAACAACACCCAATCGACGCCATTTGCGCTAATTGCTATAGATGATTGTGTTCTCGTAGTGGCGTTTATGGTCTGGTTGCGTACGCCATTGCAATTGGGGCAATTGCAATTCCATTGCGGAAAGCCGCCGCCTGCTGCTGATCCTAAAACTCTGACAAACATTGATTATTACCGCTAATTGGTGGTTAACCGAGAATAGCTCTTATGTTGACTCAAAAAAAGGTCAAAAAAAACGCCAGACTAAGTCCGGCGTCTTTTTCAACCTAGCCAGTGATTTAACGATGCTAGAAGCTCTAGCCGGCCAAAATACAGCCATTTTCACTTAGCATTACACTTTAAAGAAGTTTCCTTCTCTTAGCGTGTTTTGAAATACATAGTGATTTCAAAGCCAAGGCGCATATTTTGATAAGAAGGTTTAGTCCACATATCGTAATCTCCAAGCTATTCATTTAATTGATTAATATGCTGTAGTTAATACAACGAGAACAGACTATCAGAAAATTTGCATCAGTACTATCGTTCCTAGAGGAGTTATGCAGATTTTTCTTATTGAATTGCTTTTGTGTCAAATGGTGACGCTGTTAGCGACTCTTTGGGTATGGATTTTTTACTCTAAGTTGTTAAATTAAATATAAAAATATAGAAACCATTGAGACCTGTTGCCCTTATCGGCTGCAGCCTAATTTTAATGCTTCTCGGTAAAAACTGAGCTCGGTTTCCAGCGCCAACATTTGATTTTGCAGTTGTCTGAAGCCATGACCCTCTCCCTCAAAGGAGATATAACGAACTTCGACACCCTTTTCCTTCAATTTTGCGCATATTCCCGACGCCTGATCTGGAGGGACTACTTTGTCTTCCGAGCCTTGCAATAGCAGCAGCGGAGCGGTGATCTTGTCGATGTTGTATATGGGCGATCGCTCCATGTAAATATCTCGTGCTTCTGGGTATGGCCCAATTAGCTGATCGAGGTAACGAGACTCAAATTTATGGGTTCCCTGAGTCAATACTTCCAGATCACTTATGCCGTAGTAGCTGGCGCCTGCGGCGAATAGATTACTCTTACTTAAGGCGGCCATCACCGAATAGCCACCTGCACTGCCGCCACGAATAGCGACTTTCTGGGGATCTACCAAGCCTTCGTCGATCAAATGGCGCACTGCAAATTCAATGTCCTGAAGGTCGAACAGCCCCCAGTTAGAGTAAAGGCTCTGACGAAATTTTCGTCCAAATCCGGTACTACCGCGATGATTGACATCGATGACTGCGAAGCCTCGATTCGTCCAAAATTGTAGTTTTAGATTCAATGAGGTTTTAGCGCAACTCGTCGGGCCTCCATGTACGCTCACTATTAATGGAGGTAGAGAATCGACTAAGCCTGTGTATTGTGAACTACAAGGCGGATAGAAATTTCCGTAGGCCAATTCGCCGTTCTCAGTTCTAAAGGAAATTGTTTTGGCGCTAGAAAATTCGGAAGTGTCTATTTCAGGATCTCCGCTTAGTGAAATCCGTTCGATAAAAAAGCTACTGGATTTTGTGTTCTCGTCTAACAGCAAACGATGAATGGCGTTTTCCTGAGTTGGTGTGGCTGCCGAGAAAAATAGTGTTTCAGCATTACTACAAATGTTCTCAATCTGCCCGTACCCATCCGCTATGCTTTGCATTTCCCAAGTTTCGTGTGAAGTGCACCGCAGCAAACCCAATTGCCATTGGCTATCCTGAGTAAAACTCACAAGTATTGATCCATCGTCCAATACACAGTAGTTGCGATGGCCGAGTAGCCACTGGGGAGAAGCAAAGTCTGCCTCCATTGAGTGGATTCTTTCCGCTTTGCAAGTAGCCTCTAGCTCGTCGGCACTAATTCGGTATAAGTTCCACCAACCAGACCAGTCGGCAATGAAATATAACTGACCCATCTTGTCAAACTGGGGTTGGACAAGTGAGCCATCTAGAGGTTGGTGAATTTGCCTTATGTTTGTCAACTTGCCTTCGGCGTCGAAATTGGCCAGCCTGATTTCAGTATTGTCCCATGGCATATTCGGATGTGACCATGTTTGCCAAACTAAGGTCTTGCCATCGGGCGACAACCATGGAGATGAAACGAAGTCTGAGCCTGCATATAGGATCTCACCTTCCCCCCCCGTGTCCAAGTCTATTGAGACCAAGGCATTGATGACACTATGGGCATCAAAGTTGTTTGGGTCTGATAGGTGATGATCTTCGCGAACACAAATAAGGCGATTGAAATAAGGGTCTATCAGGAAGTCCGCATATCGAAGTTTTCCTGCTAGCGATGGCTCCACTGGAGTGAGTGGTTTAGCCTCTACTAAAGTCCCAAGCAGGGGGCTTCGATCGTTGGAGAGTTCTTGTCTATAGATTGCCTGATCGGCGAGATTGCAGAACCACAGAGTATGGCTATGAACACAGTAAGGGACGCCTCCGTATTCGTGAACTCGACTCCTTACGTTGAAGCCAATTGGCGTAAGTCGATTTAGCTCTCCTGTAAATGAGAGGTGCCAAACGGCTTGCTCGTCTTTTTTTCCATCTACAGAGTTGATGAAACAGACTCCATTGGAATCTGGTCGCAAAAAGTTCATGTCTCCAGAATCTAGACTGACGCACTCCGCCTTAAGAGAAGAAGGCCAACAACCGTAACTCTTTTCCAATCTTCCAGTCATCGAACTCTATTGCCTCGAGTGGATCGTGCCGCGCACTGCTGACAGAAAAAGCCCAGGTAAGCACAGAGCCGCGGCTATATAAAAGCTGATACTGATGGTCTTTTCCAGTTCAGAATAGTTGGTGGATTCGATTTGGGTGGCGCCGAAAGTGAGCGCCATTACCAGCGTTACTAAAACCATGCTCGACAATTGGCCGACTATACGCGTTGTCGAGACTGCGGCGGCAGCTGAACCTAGGTGCTTGCGGGACACTGAGCTCATTATGGCGTTCACATTAGGCGAGGAGAATAGACTGAATCCGAAGCCCGTCACCACCAGTGCCATTACGATACTGGAGGTCTGAGAGTTGCTGTTCAACATGGCTAGCAGCACTAGCCCTACAGCGGTAATACACATTCCTGCAGATGCAAGGATTCGCGGCTCAGTGCTGTCTGAAAGCTTGCCCATAAGTGGTGAAAAAACGGCCATTGTGAGCGGTTGAATCATCATAATCAGACCTGCTGCAGTTGGCGTTAGTCCTTTAAGATATTGCAGATATAAACTCAATAGGACCACGTTCATGAAAGTTGCGCTATACATAATGAGCGAAGCGAGGCAGGAATAAGTAAAGGTTCTATTAGTGAAGAAAAGTTTCACATCCATAAGCGGGTGATTGCTTGATCTAGCCTGCTGAAAGAAAATGCCGACGCCGATGAGCCCGGCGGCTATCAAAAGATAGCTAGTTGAGCTGGGCAGGAATGAGACCCCGACGCAGACAATGAATATCGCCAAACAATAAATTAGCGCTCCGGTAAAATCGAATGCGCCTCTTTCATCTGCTGCCCAGTCGCCTTCTACTTTATAGATCCCAATAAAGAACACCAAAACTGCTAGCGGGATTTGTAGCAGGAAGTTTATTCGCCAGCCAAGCTGATCGACTATGATTCCGCCTAGTAATGGACCGCTGGCCAAGCCAATATAGATGAACGAAATAACAAGACCGATTACGCGCCCGCGAGTGGCCAACGGAAACACCGAGGATACAATTGCCATTTGCGTTGCATAGAGCATGGCAGCGCCAACGCCTTGCAAAAACCTGGCGCCTATCAAACTAACAGCACCCGTTGCTAGAGAGGCGAGAGTCGAAGCAATTACTACAAAAACCGCCCCGATAAGAAATATTCTCTTACGGCCGAACATGTCTGCAAGGCGGCCGAAGACGAGAATAAACATCGCGCTTGCCATTAAGAAGGCAGTGGGTATCCAGCTTACACTCAGAGCTGAAAGCTCGAGGTCTGCAGCAATATGAGGTAGTGCCACATTGACTGACGACAGCATAATGGGAACAGAGAGTGCATTTAACAGCACCATGATCAGCACGGATTTCTGTAATGAGGAATAGGGTTCGATTGGGGCACAGCCTGCGATTAGTTCTATTTAAGCACTAGGATACAGCGTCGTGGCTGTCTTGCAATACACCTCGCGATACTGAAAAAGCTAACTCGTCTCGCCGATTCGTCGAAAGGAGACTCTGGAGGTGTCTAGCAGCGGGTAACGGACTCTCAAAATACAGAGTCCGTTATGCCAAACGCTAAATGTAAGGAAAATTAGTGAGCCCACAGGCGCTCGAACCTTGGTCATACGGATTATAAATCGACCCACTCAAGCTACTAAGTCATTTGTGCCTTCTACGTTTGCTTCTCAGCAGACGCTATGAGTTCCTCCATACGTGCGCCAGCCAGGACTCCACTCATAGAATAGTTTCCTTCGTGGCAGGCAAATTCATAGATAGGGTTGCTTGCGAGGCAGCGTTGAATGATTTTCTCGGCAATAAACAATTGCGAGAGCACCTGCGGATCGTTTAGCTTCACTGGATACAGTATTTTTTTCAAGTTCAATGGGGAAAATCGCTCCGCAATCTGAAGGTCTTCAGACGTGCGTTGCTTTCACAAAGACAAAGAATTTGTTGAACGTATGGCTGATATTAACCAACAGGTTCAAACAGGTGATGCTAATTTTGAGAAAGCCCGTGATTAAGCATTGAACTGTAACGGTTGTGGGTGCTGATTAGTTTTGGGAGAGCAGAGCAAGTTTATTGTTGTTAGTAGTTTGTTCATAATAATGTTGTTTATATTGAGCAGTATCGCGACTTCAGTCACTTTTTGAATTCTCACTAGAGCTTTTGGTCAAATAGCCAGCTTATGAGATCAGAGTTTGCGTAAGCAGCGTCCCATGAATTGTGATTGACCCCTGGCAGTTCGGTGTAGTAAATGTCCGTACCGACCGCTTCTAGTGCGGCAGCCATTTTACGAGATTGCTCCACAGGAACGACAACATCTGCATCGCCATGCACAATCCACACAGGGGTATCGGACAGATCTTCTGCCAGAGCAGCAAAACTGTTTTCAGCCTCTGGCAAGAATCCAGGAAATCGGTCCCCAAGTTCCACGAATCCACAAACGGCAACCATAGCCGCAAATCGCTCTGTGTGATGGTAGCCCAGGTACCAGGTCCCATTACCACCAAGTGAGAGGCCTGTTAGGTAAAGCCGTTCGGCATCTACCGAAAACTCTGCAATGGTGACATCCAGCGCTGCCATGGCAACATCGCCTGCCACTCCCTGCCAGGATTCACCCGCAGGCACTTGCGGGAAAACCGCGAGAGTCTGCCACCGTTCCGGGTTAAGCCGAATCGCCCTACCCAGCCCAACTTGGGTCTGTTTCAGACCGTCTGAACCCCGCTCTCCCGCACCATGCAGAAAAAGTGTAACGGGCCACTCTTCAGCTGTAGTGTAATTGTATGGAACATACACTTGATAGCGATATTCCGCGCCATTCAGAGGGATGCTTCTGTTGAGAAATCCAGTTTCCGCTGACTGTGCATTGAGCGTTTCAGTGCTTAACAGCAATAGTGTGAATAGCAAGAATCGGGTTTTCTTCATTATTAGCTTCCTGGCTACTTGAATTTTTTTAGTAGTTTTTTCATGATAAAGCCACAGGCTTTAGTTTCTTAATGTGGAATCAAACCAACTATTTATTTCATTATTGAAATCTGGAGGATTTATAGCGCCTCTAAAATCAGCGCTGTGTCCACCACCCTCAATAATTACTAGTTTGCAGGTCACACCAGCTTTGACTAATGCCCCGTAAAAAGATTCAGAGTGACCTTGTGGTACTATTTCATCAGCACTGCCATGTAATAATAAAGTTGGCGCATCATCTTCAGTTACATGAGTGGTAGGAATTGCTTCTTTGAATTTTCGAGTCTCTTCAATACTTAAATTCCGATTGGGACTGGCATTCATCAATAAGGTAATTAATGGAGTGCTAGTTTCAGTATTTATAGTTGCTATTTCTATATTTGGCGCTCGCAACACAACGGATTGGACCTTTGCGCTAACTTTATTTATGGGGTCAGGGTCTTCGCTGTCTCCTGCACCATCAAGAACGCCTAAAAGTGCAGCAAATTGGCCGCCTGAAGAATGCCCCGTTGCTCCAATAGCATCTGCACTAATTCCATATTCTTCAGCATTATATCGAATAAACCGAACAGCTCGTTGAACATCGCGTAATGGGTCAGGATATTTAAAACGGGGAGTCGCTCTATGATTTAAAGAAAACACTTTATACCCAGCTTCTAATAATGTTGTCCCATACCTCTCAAAGCTCTCGCTTAGAGGTCGCGCATCGTAAGAAAGAGGTCTTATAAAACCGCTTCCTGCGATAAATACAATGCCATAACCATTGGGTGATTCCGGGTAATGGACATCCATCGTAAGGGCAAGTCCGGATACCATTCCGATGACAACATCTTTATCAACTTTCGATTGTTGCCCATAAGAAACACTGGCTAGTGTCATTAGAAAAGCTGTGATGATTAATTTCTTCATATAGTCCTTTATTAGAAGTCTTATTGTTGTTAGTAGTTTGTTCAAGATTAAGCTTTTGCCGAATTAAAGTGGTCTTCGAGCAGTGGGCTTCATCGGAGGGTTGGTGCTTCGTGACTTTTCGGCTTCAATCGGAGAAAAAAATCGCAGAGTGTTAATTTTTGCACCGGGTAAGACAGGTTCGATGCTATGCTGAATTTCTTCCAGTGTTCCGCATATTTTGTCGCTATCTTGGTTCCTGTCAATCTGCACTTGCATACAGGTTACCTGTTCTGGGCTGGCGACCGTTAGGTTGTAGGCTGTGAGTTCAGCCTCACTCATTTGATTGAAGCTAGGCTTGACCAATGATGAACAAGAACCAAGAAGTATTCCAGTCGCTAAAATCAAAGCTGCCCTAAACACCGCAAGGGCTAAAGGCCGTAAGAATTTACTTAGCTTCTTCAAATTCATACCCAGAAGATACTATAGATATAGGCTGGCAGGTATAGCTTGAGAGATACTAAGGCTGATTGGCAAGATATAAGCCCCAGACAGGCCGGATTCGCTGCATTTGGAGGCTACAAAGGCGTTGGCATACCTGCTATATCCAAGGGGTTTGAATAGTATGTATACGGGTGCAATGGAACCATTCTGACTTATCGGGGTGTACCCCCTA
>Ga0308013_10001788_pt1 | contig 10416 bp, 9 predicted proteins | sample Neamet181_FD_203131 | JGI IMG/M metagenome (GOLD analysis project Ga0308013, IMG submission 203131) | Marine microbial communities from water near the shore, Antarctic Ocean - #181 | ecosystem: Environmental > Aquatic > Marine > Unclassified | place: Southern Ocean | collected 2014-07-25
TTGACTCAGACCATCCAATAACTTCGTCTCTAATTGGTTTTTCACTTAAAAGATAAGGCGCACATGTAAATGTAGGATGAGCACCCATTTTGACATATGCATCAGCAAGTCGGCTAGCTTTATTACCCAGTTCAGGAGCTACACCTTGTGATTTCCAATTATCCCTGTCTACTGAGATTGCATTAATTGTAGTTGGAATAATAACACGCGCACCCATATCCAGCATTTTTTCTGCAAAATTGAGATTAGCATCATGCGCTAAGATACAACCATCAATATGACCTCTAGAAACATCGATTAATTTATCTGCATTTTGAGAAGCAGCCATCAAACATAATATTTCCATTGCAATTTTTATGGCTTTACCGTGATTGCCAGCCAACATTTTTTTATCTGAATTATTCAAGTAAACTCTACTTAAATCAGGCTGACATAAATTAATTAAAGTACTTGAGAAATATAATTTGAGATTATCAATTTTTGCAGATTTCTGTAGAGATAATAAATTATAAATGTTCGGTTTCAGACGTAATATGGCAATTTTTTTGCTAAACAGTCTTTCAGCAATCATTGATCCAAGAGTTAAAATATCTTCAGTTTCTCTAAATATAAGTGCAGATGGTGCATTTCCATTTTGCGCAAGCTGCAGCAATACCCCACTTCCACTGCATGAGCCTCGAGAAGTTGGCATTAGTACAATTTTTCCAGAAAGCTGCTCTCCACAATTAGGATGATGAGTATCAATAATTACTCCTGTGTCAGGATCAACACCCCCCCAGAAACTCACCCCTTCATTACAAACTACAACATCACCTTCCACATTATTTTGGACAAAGATAATGGCTTCGTTATTGGAAAGTTTTGCCATAGATAAACTCCGGTAAGTAGTTAATAATTCTATGTTTTAACTTTTGATAGAAATTTTTGTAAGTATTTAGATTTTGGTGATCCAAATATTTCTTCAGGCTGATCTATTTCTTCAATTACACCTTCATGAAAAAATGCCACCCTATCTGATACTTCCCGAGCAAAGCTCATTTCATGCGTTACACAGATCATTGTCATACCTTCATCTGCAAGAAGTCTTATAGTATCAAGAACTTCACCTACTAACTCTGGATCTAGTGCTGATGTGGCTTCATCAAACAACATGCATTTTGGCTCCATTGCAAGCGCTCTTGCAATAGCCAGTCTTTGTTGCTGGCCACCTGATAAGGCAGATGGGTAATTTGTAAGCTTGTCTCCAAGACCAACATGACGAAGTTGTTTTTCGGCAATCTCTAATGCCATTGATTTTTTTAATTTGCCTACTATTCTGGGAGCTAAGGCAACATTTTCAAGAACTGTTAAATGAGGAAAGCTATTCCATTGTTGAAATACCATACCCATGTTTTGGCGCACAGAATTAAGGTCTGTTTCCTTGGCATGCACGTCAATATCATCTACTATAATTTGTCCTTTTTGTATGTCTTCAAGACCATTAATACAATAAAGTAAAGTAGATTTCCCTGATCCAGAAGAGCCAATGACACTTAATACTTCACCTTTGGAAACATTAAGATTAATCCCTTTTAGAACCTCAAGGTCGCCATAACTCTTATATAAATTACTAATACTAATCATTTAGACCACCTTTGTTCAAGTCGAGTTGCATAATAAGAAATTGGGTAAGATAAAGCAAAATAGAATGCTCCAGCGATTGATAATATTAAGATTGCCTCTTGTGTCCTCGTCATTAGTATTTGAGAGGCTTTTAAAAGCTCTATATATCCTAGTATTGAAACTAATGCACTATCTTTCATAACTCCTAGAGCCACTCCTACCCATGCAGGAAAAACTGCTCTAAGTCCAATTGGCCATACAACATAGCGTAAGTCTTGCCAATAATTCATACCAAGGCTTCTTGCAGCCTGTCTCATTGGGATACCGACTGCTTCGATACCTCCACGCGCAACATTTGCAACATAGGCAGAAGTATATACAATAAGAACAATTAATCCTGCTTCAAATGGGTTAAGCCTTAAGCCAATAATTGGCGCAAAATTAAAAAATAGAACAAGCTGAATGATTAATGGTACTGAGCGAAAAATATCAAGGAAAGCTCCAAGAGTATAAGATGCAATTCTTGAGACGCTTAAAGCTAGACCTAAAAATATTCCAAATACCGATCCAATAGTAATTGCTAAAAAGGAGATCCAAAGAGTTCTTAAAGCAGCCTCCCCAAGAAACCATAAGTCATTAAGGCTAAATCCAGAAAAATATGTAGATGATGATTCCATTTATCAGTTTTTAGTATTTAAAAAGGCGAGAGGCCATTAATCTTGCGACACCAAGGATAATTTTTACTAAAATATAATAAATTACTGCAGTAGCAGCAAAATATTCAAAAATACGATACGTCTTAGAAGCGAAAAATTGTGTTTCACCTGAGAGCTCACGAAAGCCAACTAGCATTCCTAGAGATGACATTAGGACAGCCCAAACCATTTGATTGGTCATTGGGTGATAAACAACTCTGAGGACCTGAGGAATAATAATTCTAGTATAAGTTTGAAAGTTGTTCATTCCTAGACTTAATGAGGCTCTAATTTGGGTGTCTGGAATAGAGTTAAATCCGCCACGAAAGTTTTCAGCTAAATAACCTGAGTTGTTAAATGTTAAGCCCATTAAGACAATTAAAAAAGGACTAAAGTGAATTCCAAATGCTCCAAGACCAAATCCAAAGAAAAATAATTGTAAGAGAGCTGGAGTGTTGCGAGCTAATTCAATCCAAGATACGGCAAACCATTTCAGTGGTCCTTTCACATGAATTCGAATTAAAGAAAGTGCTAGACCAAATAATATCCCTAAAATCATAGATAGAATCGCAACTTCTAAAGTTAAAATTGCAGATTCTAATAAATCAGGAAGGGTTTTGAAGACGGGTCTCCAATGAAAATTATAATCCATAAAGCCTTTATAAAAATATGGCCAGCAAGCTGGCCATATTAATATTATTTTTTAGTAATATACACCAGGAATACGTAATTCAGGTGCATCGCCACCTACAAACTTACCCCAAAGTTCTTGATAGCGGCCAGAGCGAACTTGCTGCGTAACAAAAAGGTTAAGATAATTTAACCAAGTAACATCCATACGTGGTCCAACTACTGAAGTGTAGTCAGTACCCCATGGCATACGAGGGCCAGCGATAATAGTATCGAATTGTTGAGTTATAGGTAATACTGTTGTATTGGTAGTGATACCAGCATCAGCTTTACCTTGAGCTACAGCTAAGAATACTTCATTCTCAGATTGATAGCCTTGGTAATTACCTTCAATTCCCATTGCTTCAGCAATTTTTAACCATTCCTGTTCAGGCACGGTTCCAATAGCTGCTGCAACTTTTTTGTTGTACATATCTTCAACAGTTTTAATTCCACTATTAGCACCAACAATTGCTTGTGCATAATAAATAGCATAAGGAATTGTAAAGCCAACAGTTTTAGCACGAGATAACGTGTCAGAAGTTCCACCAAATACTACATCACCACGATTAGTGACAATTAATGGTAGGCGTTCAGCCCATGTTATTGCTATGATTTCATGATCAACTTCTAATGCAGCTGCAAGGTCTTTACAATACTCAACATCAAAGCCAGCAGGCTCATTATTTGCATCACGATAGCCAATTGGTGGAAAGTCAAGAACTACTCCACATCTTAGTACGCCTGCATCAATTACATCATCAAGCTTGTCAGCTGATACAGTAGTTGTTCCAGCAAGCAAAACTACAGCTGTAGTAAGCGTCACCAGAGTTTTTGAAAATAATTTCATCTTAATTTTCTCCTTTTTAATATTTAAATTTAACATTAATATTCAATGTGAATAAAAAATGTTGAGAACATCATATCACTGATTGTTAATAAAAGGAAGTTCAAATTGTCGACAATTTAAAAAATCAATTATAATAGATATAAATCAATAAAATTGGAGAGTAAAAATGAAATTTGAAGGAATCTATACACCTATTGTTACACCTTTTAGTGGTGATGGTTCAATTGACTGGGATGCTTATGCCAATGTAATTGACTGGCAAATTGAAAATGGTGTTGCGGGCATTATTGTTGGTGGATCTACTGGAGAGTTCTATGCTCTTTCAAAAGAAGAGCGTGTTCAACAGTTCAAGTTTGCTGGAGATAGAATTGATGGCCGTGTTGAATTCATGGCGGGTGTAAACGATATTCGTGTTGACGAGTGTTTAGATATTTCCTTAGCGGCAGTATCTGCTGGTGCAAAATCTCTTTTAGTAGCTGCTCCACCATACTCTTTACCTTCAGAAGAAGAATTAGCACATCATGTCATTACAATAGCAGAGACTACTAAGTTACCGATAATGCTTTATAACTATCCTGGTAGAACTGGAGTTGAAATGGGTGAAACTTTTTTAGATGCTGTTGCTAATAACCCCCTAATTGCTGCTATTAAAGAGTCAAGTGGAGACTATTCTAGGTTACCATTATTATCGAATAATTACCCTTCAATTGAACTTACAGTTGGTGGGGAAGAGCAAGTCCTTGAGTTTGCTGCTTGGGGGGCAAAGTCTTGGGTATGTGCAACTGCAAATTTCTTTCCATCAGAGTGCGTTCAGTTAATGGACATTCTTGGGAAAACCTCTGATTTTGATAAGGGAAAAAGACTTATGAGTGCATTTATGCCGCTTATGCAAGCTTTAGAGCAAGGTGGTAAATTCTTACAATGTGTAAAACTCGGATGTGAGCAGCAGGGCCGGCCAGGCGGAAAGGTTCGCTTACCTTTACTTCCTATTGAAGAAACTCTTAAGAAAGAAATGATTAGTGTTATAGATAATACTCGTGCTTCACTTCACTCAATTCTAAATTAATAGGGGTACACAAATGTCAAGCCTTTTAAGTAAAAATGAATATGAAAATATTGCTGCTAAGATAAAATTTCCAATTGATCCCTACATCAATGGTAAGTTTCAGAAGTCAAAAGCTGGAAAATTTATGGAGTCAATTAATCCTGCAACTGGATCTATTCTTACTAATATTTCTGCATGTGATGAATCTGATGTTAATTATGCTGTTGAAGTTTCTCGAAAAGCTTTTAATTCTGGAGAGTGGGCAAACAAACATCCAAGCGAACGAAAAGCAGTTTTATTAAAGTTAGCACAACTTATTGAAGAGAATAAAACAGAGCTTGCAGTGCTTGAAAGTTTGGAAAGTGGAAAGCCTATTAGTGAGTGCGAAATAACTGATCTTCCAGAAACAATAGTTACTATTCAGTGGCACGCAGAAGCTATAGATAAGATGTATGATCAAATTTCTCCAGCAAATGTTGATGCTGTAGGTTTAATTACCCGTGAACCATTAGGTGTTGTGGGCTGTGTGCTGCCTTGGAACTTTCCTCTCATGATGCTGGCTTGGAAAATTGCTCCTGCATTAGCTGGAGGTAATAGTGTGATTGTAAAACCTGCTGAGCAAACTTCAATGACTGCTCTAAGAGTTGCTGAGCTGGCAACAGAAGCAGGAATTCCAAAGGGGGTTTTAAATGTTCTCCCTGGTGAGGGGCCAGATGTAGGAGAGCCTATGGGAAGACATTTAGATATTGACGCAATTTCTTTTACAGGCTCAACTGAAGTGGGCAGATTATTTTTAGAATTTTCAGGACAAAGCAACTTAAAGAAAATTATTCTTGAGTGTGGTGGTAAAAATCCTGCTGTCGTTCTTTCTGATGCTAATAATCTTGATGGAGTTGCAGAGCATGTTGTATACGCGGCGCTTTGGAATATGGGACAGAATTGTACCGCTAACTCCCGTTTGATAGTTCATAAGAGCTTGAAAGACACTTTACTTGAAAAGGTTATAGAAAAAATGGCAGATTGGAGAACTGGCGACCCTCTAGATCCATCTAATCAACTAGGTGCAATTATCTCCCGAGAACAATACGATAAGATTTTGGGTTATATTGAAATAGCTAAAGAACAGGGAGCAGTTCTAGTAAAGGGTGGAAATGCTATTGAATCAGGCAAAGGAATGTTTATAGAGCCCACTCTTTTTACTAATGTTACTCCAGAAATGATAATTGCCCAAGAAGAGATTTTTGGACCCGTCTTTGCAATGATGGTGGTTGATAGTGATGAAAAGGCAATACAACTCGCGAATGAAACTTCTTATGGCCTTCAAGCGTCATTATTCACTTCAAGCGTTACTAAGGCGCACAAATATGGAAGGGCTCTTCAAGCAGGGACTGTCTCTGTAAATTGTTATGGAGAGGGGGATATATCAACCCCTTTTGGAGGTTATAAATTATCTGGATTTGGAGGTCGTGATAATTCACTTATGGCACATGATCAATATACTGAGACTAAAACTTTATGGATTGATATAAGTGAGAATATTGAATGAAAAGTAATAAACTAATTCATATAGTTTCCTGCCATGCTGAGGGAGAAGTAGGCAATGTCATTGTTGGCGGAGTGGCGCCACCTAAAGGTGATAGTCTTTGGGATAAAGCGCTATGGATTAATCAAGATCAAAAATTACGTCAATTTGTTTTAAATGAGCCAAGAGGTGGTGTTTTTAAACATGTTAATTTATTAGTACCTCCTCATAGCCCTGATGCCCATCAAGGCTTTATTATTATGGAACCAGAGCATACGCCTCCAATGTCTGGCTCAAATTCAATTTGTGTGTCAACTGTTTTGCTTGATACTGGAATAATTGAAATGAAGGAGCCAATTACTGAATTTATACTCGAAGCACCTGGAGGTTTGGTGCCAGTTAAAGCGTATTGTGAAAATGGTAAAGCAAAAAGTATAGAAGTTCACAATGTGGCTTCTTTTGCTGACCAGCTTAATGTTTATATTGAAGTTGAAGGTTTAGGTTCTCTTAAAGTAGACACTGCTTATGGGGGAGATAGCTTTGTAATCGTCAATGCTGCTGAACTTGGTTTTGAAATTAAACCTGATGAGGCTAAAGATTTAGCTAAGATCGGTTCAAAAATAACAGCTGCTGCTAATCAGCAGCTAGGTTTTAGTCATCCAACTAATTCTGACTGGAATCATATTTCATTTTGTATGCTCGCACTTCCGATATTTGAAGAGGAGGGCATAAAAGTAAGTCGTAATAGTGTTGTAATCGATCCAGGCAAGTTGGATCGTTCCCCTTGTGGAACTGGTTGCTCTGCACGTATGGCTGTTCTTCATGCAAAAGGCGAGCTCAAAAAAGGAGATCGAATGATTGGCCGCTCAATCCTTGATTCTCGTTTTGATTGCAGTGTAGTAGAAGAGGTTATGGTCGGAAATAAGAATGCTATTATTCCTTCAATTCGTGGAAGAGCTTGGATTACTGGGACCCATCAGCTTATGCTAGATCCAGAAGACCCATGGCCTGAAGGCTACAGATTAACAGACACTTGGCCAATTAAAAAATGAAATCTATTCTTTTAACGGGTTAGAGCTTATGCAATGGAAAAAAACTATAACTATGGTTGAAGCTCATGCAGAGGGAGAAGTTGGAAGGATAGTTACTAGTGGTGTTGCGGATGTTCCAGGTAACACTATGTTGGAAAAGATGAACTATATTAATGAAGTTGATGATAGTTTGCGTCGGTTTTTAGTATTTGAGCCTCGTGGCTACGCTCAGATGTCTACAAATCTTATATTTAATCCCATTAATAAGGCTGCTGATATAGGATTTTTGGTCTTACAAGGCGACAAGGCTCATGCCATGTCGGGTTCAAATAGCATATGCCTAGTAACGGTTCTTCTTGAGACAGGGATGATTGAAATGAAGGAGCCAGAAACTATTGTTACAATTGACACTCCTGCTGGACTTGTGCGTGCAAGTGCAGAATGTAATAATGGAAAATGCGAGAGAGTGACTTTAGATATGACGCCTTCATACGCAGATCAACTTGATGTGATTATTGAAGTAGAGGGGTTAGGGGCAGTAAGTGTTGATATTGCTTTTGGCGGTATTTTTTATGCCTTAATTGACCCTGCCCAGTTTGATTTGAAAATTTTGCCAGAAAATGCCCGTCAACTTGTTGATATAGGGACCAGGATTCATAGGGCTGTGAATAGTCAGTTAGATATAAGACATCCTGAGCTTGAAGACTTAAAAGGCATTTCTTACACAATGTTTGTTGGGCATGATGATGATGGCGTAATGAAGGGTGCAACAATTCTTCCGCCAGGTCGAATTGATCGCTCTCCTTGCGGTACTGGTAATTCTGCTCGTCTTGCTGTAATGGAGGCCCGAGGCCAAGTCAAAGTTGGTCAGAGCCTTAAAGCAAGATCAATCATCGATAGTGAGTTCCAAGTTGAGATAGTTGCTAAGAAGACTATTGCTGGAAAGAGTGGCATCCTTCCAAGAGTCTCTGGTCGGGGCTGGATTCATGGAATTCATCAGGTAGGAGTAGACCCCAGTGACCCATACCCATTAGGCTATAAAGTTTCAGATTGTTGGGGTGACGCTTTTGATTTACTTAGCTAGTAATAGATAGTGCCAAACGTACCAATATCTCCAGGCTCTTCAGTGGCGATAATAGGGGCAGGCGTTGTAGGGATAGCAAGCGCATGTGCCCTTAATCGGAAAGGCTACGAAGTTACTGTATTTGATCCTTATTATCCAGGAGAGGGTGGATCATCAAAAGCAAATGCAGGTCATATTGGGGCTTCTGATATTTTTCCTTTGAGTACACCTGGAATTCATTGGAAGGCGTTAAAAATGCTCATGGATTCTGATGCGCCATTAAAAGTCCCACTTAAAGATTTTTGGCCACAAATTCCCTGGTTTTGGCGGTTTTTACTTACCTCAAATGCAAATCGCTTTAAAAGAGCAACAGATGCATTAAGCTATCTTTGTCATAACTCTATTAGAGACACTAAAGAGTTATTAGAGTATTCTAATATCGCCGAAAAGCTTGAACAAAATGGTTGTGCATTCATCTATGATACTGAGCTGAGCTTTAATAAAAGCATCAAAAGTTGGGATGAAAGAAGTTCTCGAGGTTTTAGTAGCGAAGTATTAAATGCTAAGAAAATAGCTAAAATTACTCCAACTATTAATGAAAAATTTAAGTATGCATATTTGTCTCATCATTGGGCTAAAGTAAGTGAACCAATAGACATAGTTCGGAGCCTTGCTGATTCAGCAAAAATGAACGGAGTTACCTTTCGCCAGGAGCGAGTTAATAGCGTAAGTGAAAAATTAAATTCCATCTTAATTAATTTTGACAAAGGAAATAGTAAATATGATGCAGTAGTTATTGCAGCAGGAATTAATTCTGTTTCTTTAGCAAAATCTTTAGGTGACTTTTTACCCATGACAGCAGAGCGAGGATATAACTTAACAATTCCTTTATCAAATATTGATATCGACATACCAATTGTATTTGCAGATCGAGGTATTGTTGCAACAAGTTTAGCAAGTGGTCTTCGAATTGGTGGGTGGGCCGAATATGCCCATCTTAGTAGACCAGCAAATCCACATTATTTCAATTCTATTGCTCGCATTAGCCAGGATTTGTTTCCAGGGTTAAATGTAGAAAATGCAAATTATTGGATGGGAAGTCGCCCTTCAACTCCAGACTCTGTTCCAGTGATATCTAAATCTCTAAAAATAGACAGAGTTTTTTATAATTGTGGTCATGGTCATTATGGATTAACTCATGCAGCAACATCAGCTAATTTATTATGTAGCTTAATAGAAGGTGAGCAAAATTTAGCTGAAATTAAAGCATTATCAATTGATCGTTTTTTATAGTAAAGGGGGCTTCATTAAATTAACTATTTTTCCTTTATAAGCGCATAACAATAAACAATAAGTCCAATCCAAACAGCCGTAAACCCTAATAATTGATTGAAATTTACTGACTCACCATACAACACATAGCCAACTAAAAATTGTAACGTAGGAGTAATCAAGAACAATATGCCTACAGTTGTCATTGGAAGCAATTTTGTACCTGCATTAAATAATGCCAATGGAACAACAGTAACAATTCCTGCCAAAATTAATAAAATATCTGTTGACATGTTTATATTGAAAATAGCTAAATCATAATTTGCATAAAACCATAAGCTAAATATGAAAATAAATGGTAAGAGAAGTAATGTTTCAATATATAGCCCTGGAACTGCTGATGTAACCATTGCCTTTCTTGCAATTCCATACGAAGAGAAAGTAAGTCCAATAATAAGGCCAAGCCATGGAAATGAATCGCCACTAAAAACGTAATATAAGGCGCCTATTGTTGCAAAGAATACCGCCCATTGCTTAAGTTTAGAAATTCTTTCATGGAAAAAGATATAGCCGCCAATCATGTTTATTACTGGCGCTAAGAAATATCCCATAGATGCTTCAACTACTCGCTCCAAATTTACAGCAAGAATATACCCTCCCCAATTAA
>Ga0308013_10001798_pt1 | contig 10395 bp, 10 predicted proteins | sample Neamet181_FD_203131 | JGI IMG/M metagenome (GOLD analysis project Ga0308013, IMG submission 203131) | Marine microbial communities from water near the shore, Antarctic Ocean - #181 | ecosystem: Environmental > Aquatic > Marine > Unclassified | place: Southern Ocean | collected 2014-07-25
AACGCAACTCACTAATTATTAGTTTGTTGCGTTTTTTTTATATGACTACTTTCCTCCTGTGTTCTCCAAAAACAACAAAAAACATATTTTCTTACAGCAACTTACTTGTTGCATTCAAATTATGATGATTAAAGTAGCTGTTTTATAAAATAGTTATTGCCCCTGCACACCTCATCACGTTAACTATTTTTCAAAAGTGTTATTTTTTTCTGAATAGATCCCCTGCATTAATTCTGAAAGCAGCAATCCTTGTTACCTCATTAATGATTTATTTGCGTGACACCGTACAGGTATAACCCTTCATCTCTTGGTGTAAGATATTTTTAAATCATTTACTCAATAGATATAAACCAAAAAAATCAGATATATAGACCCCTTGAATAAATTAGAGATACGTTTGTTTCAACATTAATATTTAATAAAATTTATATATTTACTTTATGGTTCTAAAAGTAATCAGATACAAAAACTATGGTTGTACTAATTATTTGTTTTTTTAAAAGATCAATTTATTGAAATTCAGTACTTTATTTTTTAATTAAACTTTCTCCCAACCCTTCTTTACGTTATCTAAAACCTCAGCGGCAAATATTTCCTCTATTTGCTTTTTAGAATTCGAAACTTTTATTTCTTTTTTAAGCATCTCTGCCCTTCCTGCACTAAAGTCAGTATAATGATATACATAAGCAGGGTACTCATCTGAATACTCTTTATTGGTTTTCCAGAGCATAAACTTGCGTACCATTTTTATTCCCTTACTTGCTTTCACATACACCTCTCTGGCGATCACTTCACTGTTCTTTAAAATTTCTTTTGTTGCATTGCCTGTATCAACCGTTACTATTTTAGTGATTTGAGTTAAACCAGTATCCTCTATATCCGCTTTTTTATCGGTTCTCATTTTCACATATACCGGAGAGATTACACTTGCCATGGGCTGTTTTCCTAAAGCAGTATACGAACCCTCTTTAAAGGAAATTTCCATTTTACGAATAAGACCCTTAGAATTTTCTACAAAAACATCCAAACAGCTAAATTCTATGACTTGAGTAGGTGCTACCATTGTAAAGGCTACATTAGAACCAGAGGCTTCAATATAAGAAGAATCTACCTTTTTAGTTGCGAGTTCTTTAAGTAAACTCTTTCGTTCGTCATCAGTATATCCGTTACCTACCTTCGTCAACAAAAGGTACTCATTAGGCCTCGTATTAAGTCCTACAAGAACTTGCCTTAACATTCCGGCTCTACTACCTTCACCTTCTGAGTATCCTAAAATCACAGCATCTAATGTAATTAATGGTTTTATTTTATATGTAGGTGCGTTATCACATCGTATTACAAGACCTTCATTACCTAATTTTACGACACGATCTTCATAATATGCTACAATATCGGTTCTACTTTCTACAATACTATTATCTACAGAATGTACAGACGTGCCTCCAACTAAAATAGCTTTCAACTTTTTATCCAATGCTTTTACATCTAAACTAACGGCTGCGCCATCTACTGAAATAATATCAAAGGCAGCAAATCTAATGTCTGTAGATTTATCTGCTAAGGCAGCTGAAAAATCAAAGGAACGCGTGCGTTTTCCTTCTTCATAAAGATAAAGTTCTCCAGCCAATACCACATCTTTGCAGTTGACTTTTAAAAGAGCTAAAGCCTCACTTAAAAGAGGTAAGTCTGTTATGATATTTCCTCCATGATTGATGAGTTCTAAATCTTTTCCATCATAGCTCAACAGATATAGGTGTCCGTCTAGCTTCGTGGAAACACTATAGAAATCTGCTTCCATTATTTTAGAAGTCATCTCCGCAGCATCAATAGGAAGGTAACGTGATGCCGTTTGGCGTTTGTATTTTATTGCTTGTTCTTCGTTGTTCATAATACTTTTTTTATAATTTAATGACTTACCCTTTTTACTCTGTTGGTAATGGCTTTAGCTCCTGATCGGTAAGGTGCATCATTAAACAATACTTATCTCCTTTTATCCTGCCTTCTAAGAATGCTCTGTAGGGTTTTCCTCCATCATTCATCACCAAAGGTTCTTTGCCTGAAGCACCTCCTGCTAGCATCATAAGTGCATCTTTATCTGAGAGCTCTTTGGCCATGTCAAAAAGGAAATCATAGGTAAGTCCGTTCACATGTTTAAGTTGGTATTTCTTCGCAAATACGAGCTTATTATACACCTTCGCTTTTGGCATCAGCTTGCCTGTCCAGTTTACAATGTTCTCTCCTGAAATATTACTTTCATTGTACTTGGGTGCTCGTTCTTCTTTAAGTTCGGCTTTTGGAGAAAATATTTTCTCAACTTTATTTATTCTAAAAACAGGTTTTTGATTCTCATTGATATACACTCTGGATACCTCATCAATGAACTTCCCTGTTAATTCTATATCTATTTCTGGATCGCTAAGTATCAAATCTTCTGATAGTCTTCCGGCAAGTTGCTTCTGAAAATCCACGCCTTCTGTCGGTTGCTCATCATAAGCACTCAAAAGCGATTGCGTACTTTTAGAAGATATCCCTTTAATTACACGTTTATTTACGACTTGCTCTCCACTTACAAAGCCCATAGTAATGGCTGGTTTTGGATTTAAAGATTTGAATGTAATTTCAGCATCTCTTTTATTGGCATTGGCTAATTTTATATATCGTATCATTTTTTTCTCTTATTTAAAACATTGCAAAATCAAAATCATCTTCTTCGGATGCTTCTGCATCTTCTACCACCAATTCTTGCTCATTATCTTCCAGGCCCACAAATTCCGGCTCCGATAACATTCCTGTTATAGCAAATATTTCATTGCCACTGCTTAATAAAAAGGCATCATCCCCTTCATAGTCTTCTCTATAGTTAAAAACAAAGTAGAAGATTTTTCCAGTATTTAGTACTTTAAGAAAGTCCTCCTTTTTCTCTGCTATATTTAGTTGATATACAGATTTTACGGAAAGCAATAGATATTCATCTACAGTTGCTTCTTTTAGCATTACGGTTCTATCATAAACCGAAGGAACCTTGTCTACAGGTTTTCCATTAGAGTCCAATCCAACCATATCACTTTTTGAAACAACTTCCCCTTTTGTATTTAACGTAACTAAAGAAGTAGACCCTGAAGGTAAAATATAGCATCCATCTGCTAAGCCCGCTATCTTGCATTTACTGTTGTTTTCGTCATAGACTTCTATAGAAGACCATCCGTATATTTTTTTTCTATCTACTTTTTTTAGTTCTGCGGCTACGCTTAAACCGTTTATAGAAAATTCTGCTGTTCTTGCCATTTTTTGTATTTTTATTAAACAAACTACTACTTAATTCAGAAGGCTTCTTATCTAATCATTCTTAATAAAATTCGTTTTTCTTCAAATTGATTATCCGTTAATACAAACTCCTTTGCGATACTTTGCCCTCCAAGACTAATACCTGATGACTCAAATACATGTAAAGTGTCTGTGTTTACCTCTAAAAAATAGATGCTAATTTGAAAAGAGGAATCAATTAAGGTTTCCCAATTTTTTAAGTTAGGTATTCTTCTTGGTTTTTCAGGCAAACGTTTATTAGGCATAAAACGCCAATCGAAAAGACCAATTTTAGTGATCTCACCCATTCTTTCAGATTTGTATTGCTGTAACCAAAGCTTCATAAGCGGGCTTATAAACTCTGGATATGTAAAATTATCTTCCATTACACTATTGATTTTAGATGTTCATATATCATAACCATCGCTAAGGTGTCTAATTCACAATAACGTTTCAGTGCGTCTGAAATTATTGTTCGCTCATCGTCGGTCATATCAGTGTACTGTATCTTTCCGTAGGCAGTTAATGCAGCACCTCCATCATCTATATTTTCTATTTCGGATAAATAATTTTCTATTTCATCTTGGCTGAGTCCTTTAAATAATTCAGGTAACATTTTATAAGGGCTTACCACAGTGCCATTTTCTTGTTTTAACCAAACATGATTTGCAGGAAAATTTTTACTACTTAAACCAATTTCGCCTATCGTTTTACAATATTTACCCTGAATTAGTTGACTTGATTTTAATATAGCAGGAAGCACTTTTTTAATGGAGTTTGACCCAAAGGTATGTGGATTGTAGTAATACTTTTTTATGACGTCACAAAGGTCAACCATATTCCGTTCTGGTCTTGGCCAAGGATTAGGGTGATTTTTTGTAGGTTTACTTATAGACTCAATAAAGGGAAGGAGCACATCATTAAAAGTATAATCACTTTCTTTTAATTGGGTATGAATCGCATTTAAAATAGTATTTTCATGATTTGAAAATCTAAATACAGTTCCATTATCATGTACTAAGGCATCATGAAGATGCTGCATAAATTTAAAGTTAGGGAATTCTCCTGGAGTAGTATTAATATATTCGTTGGCATGCTCAATACGTCCATCCTCATAATAAATATGATGTGAAAATTGAAATGCTATTTGTTCATAGGGTTTCCTTCCAACATGAAATGGCAAAGGTACTGTAGAAGTTTCAAAATCGATAAAGTGTAAAGGGAAAGTCCAAGAATTAATCTCAGCCCTTAAGCCTTCTACATCTACAAATTCAGTGAAATCATTATCTCGTTCCTTTTCAATTTGAATCCATTGGCGCTCTGTACGAGACATACGCCCAGCTACTTCTTTGTATTTTATATCCTCTAAAGTTAATTGCTCTTTAAAGAGTAGACCTTGCTCCATCAATTTAGGATCTCTTAAATCCCAAACATTAAATATATTTGGTTTTTTGAAGTCATTATCTGTCCAATGGTATTGGGTTTTAAAACAATGATCAAAACCCGATTGCTTTTTTGTGCCATCTTCCGTAGTATCCTTTTTAAATTCACATTTTTTACAAGCAGAGAAACTTGCAGGCCAATTGGGATAATAATTATTTATTCTGATGTCTGAAAGTAATGTAATGGCTTCTAAAAAATTTAAATTATCATAGTATTTATGCGTATTGTTATGAATGTTAGCAACCAACTCTGATAAATTAATCACACTTAATAGGCTCGTTCCCATCTGACTCACATTATCCACTAAAACATCCACTCCTGTACGTTTTTCTGTGGTTTGCTTTACACGAAAAAACTGATTTAATCCTTCAATTGTAGCCGTCTTCGTTTTATCAACCAAGCATAAATATGGAGTAACTTTGCAATCTGGAAGACATAATTGAGCTACATGCGTTTGAAAAGCTAAATCAAAAAGATACGGTTTCCAACTAGTCACTAGTTTTTCTTTTACACCAACAAAATTATAGCGATTTGTAGGGTCTATTGACTTTGCTTTAACCTCTATTAATTTTATTTTATTGCCTTCCTTTACTAAAACATCTGTTCTAATAAACAAATTATTTACATAAAAAGCCGCCTCGTAAATAGTTACATTATCAAGTTTTAAAAGCTCGGCTGTTTGATCTGCTAAGTCTTGATAATCATAATTTTCATAAGGAGCATCTACTAAAATACCATTTGGATAATGAAGCCTTGCATATTCCTCTATTTGAAAACCTCCACTTGCTAGTGCTTTCAGAAAAGTATCTTCATTTTTTGTGTTATGGTACTTCTTTGGGCTATTAGAATAGTACAATTTATTAGGGCATTCTAAACCTTGTTTAAAACGTGATTTTGAGAGTGCTTTCATAATAAATAATTTAATACCGCTTGCCAATTTGGATATGTTTCAGTGCCAAAATGTATCCACTCACCATCAAATTGAGCGGCTCCATTATTAGGTCTGTCATCTATGAGTATATCTCCTTTTATTAGGTCTTTACGGTGTGTTAATATTAGTCTTTTATTTATTTTATCTCCAAACTGCTCTGCTAACCACAATCGTTTATCGGTCCAAGCCGAAGGATTGTCCCAAGGTGCCGTAGATAGAAAATAAACCTCATAGCTATTGGCTTCTAAAAGTTGGTTAACAGCCTTGATAGCTCCTTCAAGAGGTTCTAAATTTCTAAAAATATGTGGTATCATATCTGGATGTTCGTCGTAGGGAGAGGTGTTTTTGAGTGGGTGAGAAGACATAGCAGCTACGAAATCTGCTATGACACCATCCAAATCTATATATAGGATTTTAGTATTTTTTTTCATTTTAATTAAAGGTCTGTATTTTGTATAATCTCTGCCATTTTATTTATTTTCTTTTAGATGAACCTCTATTTTATTAAGGCACTCGCCGACTATCTCAACCTTATTATTTATGTCATCATAGTGGTCCCATGACTGTTCTGTAAGAATCGAGATGGATCTAAATTTACCATCTCTATTTAATTTTTGATCAAATTCACCAAAAAGTTTTTTTGACAAACGCATTAAGTTTTCATCTCTATCTGAGTTCTTAAGATGTCCTGATCTCATATATAATTTTAGCGTACCAGATTGCCATTGTATCCCAAAATTATAGGGGTTATTGTTAAATTCAAAATGCAATAATCCATTGCCGTGGGTGTTCTCAATTTTAGATAACTGGCAATTAGAAGGGATTAATTTTTTTTCTTTAAGTTTTGATAAAAATAAAGAGAAGCGATAGTGATCTACAATACTACCCAACTTTACATCTTTTATTCGAGATTGGATGGGGACGCCACTAGTGCTAGTTTCCTTTAAACTAGAAATGCCCCTTTGAGTGATAAATTCCACTAGTTTTATTAGTGTTTCAATATAAGATATCCATGTACCTACAACCCTTTGGTTGTCGGTTTTTTTACTTTTGTTGCTATACGCTGGCTTTAAATAACTAATAATTTCACTATAAGAAACAAAATCCCATTCTTCAGCATGTTTGTCTTGAACTATTTTTTCCTCAAATAAATATATGTAAATAAATTTGGGGTTCGATTTTTTGTGATTCTCTTTATATTTAATTAATTGAGATTTGCCTTTCGACATATGCATGACACTCTTAAACTTCACTTCAATTACTGCTATGGCATTTTTAGTACTTTTTTCTACAATTAAAATATCTATTGATTTATGTTCAACCAAAACTTCATAATCGATTGTTTTATAATCTTTACCATCCTTCATTAAACTATTCAGCATTTCCGGAAATTCTTTCAAAGCATAGGCTATTACACCAGAATGAAATTTTTCTTTATGAGCGAGCTGCATAAAAGTATATGGATGTTCTTCAAGATTTTTTACTATTTCTATCATTTGTCTTTTTTAAATAATTCTTGCTAATTGTCCTTTCAGTATTATTCAATACTCCACTATGCGTATGACATCCACACCATTTGCAATGAAACATACTCCTATTTAAATTTTAAATTAAATAGTATCGTCTATTATTTCTCTGGAAGCTTTTAAGTAATCGTATCCCGAATCTACACCATCTCCAAAATAATAGCCTTCCAAAGTACAACCGTTTTCATATTCTTCTGAATTCATATTTTTATTAAATACATATTCCAAGATATCTATTGTGAGATCTGCCAACCAATCACCCTCATTTGTATCTATATCCTCATTAGAACAAGATTGCGAAAAGATAAACTCTGCTAATATTTGTTCACTATCAAGATTTACAAGTGTATTAATGGCTTCATAGAAATAGGAAGTAAATAATAATTTAAAATCAGTATGTTCATCAGTAACATCTGCCAGTTTAATGTTATGTTTTTCTAATATTCTAGAAATCAAAGTTTGTTCTTGAAGTAAACTGTATAAGGTATTTTCATCCTCATCACTAAAAGTGAAGAAGGATTGTAGTTCTTCTCGATAATAACCAAATCCGAAATTTTCAATGGAACCTTCGTTAGCTTCATCAATATTCATCTTTTCAAAGACAAGAGCAAAACCATAATACTTAGGATCTTTGTTTAATAACTCTTCTAGTTCACTATCAATTGCCTCTAAGGTGTCGTTGTTGTTTTTATAAGATAAAAATTGTCTTGCCAAGGCACTTGGACTGAACGCTGTTGTATCGATAATAGTTTCTACTGCCATTTATTTTATTTTTTTAAATTATTCTTCGTTTATTTAAGACTACCCGTCAATAAGATACTTCAAACTCTGAAAATTAGGTTCATACATCAACTCAATACCTTTATCTCGTATCCAATCTGTATCACAGTCAAGAACTTTACTGTCATACGCCAAATAAGAACCAACATACTCACGCCCAGAATGACGGAAATCGGCCATATTGGAATAACCTAAAAATATCAATTTAGCCAAATCAAAGTTTTCCGTTTCGAAGCCGAAATTAAATACGGTAATATTATCATGGCAAATCGTCACGTTATTTTTTCGACTTTTAAATTCTTTAAAATTTTCATGTTCCATCCAGTGATGAAATTGCTTTACGCCATTTTTAGATACGCCAATACCAATGTCCTCTTCTAGTACATCATAATCAATACCATACGTTTCTTTATTCGCATCTAATAAAGCCGTTACAATCGCAGTGGTTTTAGCGTCTTTATAATCTGGAAAGTCCGTTTCACCTAAGAATTTTTTTAATTCTTGTTTCTCGACTACTATTTCCTCATTCACTGTAATCGTGATATAAGCATCATCTTCTATCACTTCTAAATCATGACTAGGGTCATCAAGAAACCATTCATAAAAGCGATAATGTCCGCCCATTTCATCATCTTCAACCATCTGAATGATTTCCATTATTTTTGGACATTTCTCTGCAATAATTTCCATATCAAAGTTAGATTTTAAGGTCTCCAAATGGTTTTCAAAGAAATTGTCTAAAGTTGTGTGAAATAAGGCTTTTATCACATCTCCAATCTCTTCGATGTCTTCTGAAGCGCAATCCAATGCGGTTTGGAGTTCTTCTAAATACTCCTCTCTTACTGCACCAAAAAAGTAATTTGGTATTCGTCCACTAATTTCAATTTCCACATTATCTACATTATCTATGAGTTGTACTATCTTTTTAGTAAAAGCATCCTCATTTCCTAGACATTTCTGAGCAGATTCCAATAGTTGCTCTCTATACACTTGACAATCTATTAATGGAATTGCCTTTTCAAAAAATGTTTTGGCTTTGTCTTTATCCGCTATACCATCAGCTTTGCCATAAACATCTCCTATCAAAAGGAAGTCATAAAAGTCTTCTGCTTTCTCTGTTGCTTTCTTGAGTAGTTTAATCGCCCAGTCCTTATCGACAAAAGGAAACACTAAATCAGCTAAAGCCTTAAGGTCTTGTGAATTATCCGCTTTCTGCTCTGCTTTTTGATATAGTCTTATCACCAAATCTTTGTCGAATTCCTTTACTTTATCTGCGAAATATACGCAGTTACGATAACTCGTTACTAGCGTTTCTGCTTTTTGGTAGAGTTTGATTAGCCAATCCTTGTCGATTTCTTTTACTTCATCCGCTATCCGTAAAATATCACTCGAAGATTCTGCTTTGTCTTCTGCTTTTTTGTATAATTCAATTGCCCAATCCTTATCTGTATCAGATACAAGCCCCGCTAATGACATCATATCAGCCGTGTCTTTTGCCATAGCTTCTGCTTTCTTTGCAGTAGCCAAGAATCGGTCATTTTCATTGCGTTCTTTTAGCTTATCGCAAACTGCTTCAATATCTAAAAAATCTTCAGCAGCGGCGGCTATTTTTTGAAGAATTTGATCAGCCCAAGCGGTATCACCTGCTTCTAATAAGTCATCGTAAAGTGAAGAAGCCTCCCAAGAGTTCTCCTTATAATCGCCTTCGATTTCTGCTTCTTGCTTTTTGAATTTGGCAATTTGCTCTACTGTCAAATTGCTACTTGGAGTGATTTCTTTTACTTCTGCTTCATTATTTTCACTTCCAACAGCAGTTGCATTATATCCAAGTTTTTCTGCCAATTCTAAAAAGGTAGCGATGTTCTTCGTTCCCCATTGATTAGAGACGACTACCTGCGTTCCATTTTTAATGCTCAATGGTTCTTGTATATTGAAAATCTTCGCATCCTTTACCTCAGATGCCTTCATTATAAATCCTTTTGAACCTTGTGCCTCTGCAGGAAAAGCTTTTTGTATAGCATCAAAACTTGGGTTATTCTTATTTACCCAATCTTTAACTACGGTATAAACTAATTGTCTTTTGTTGAGATTTCCTCCCAAACCTTCAACGTTGTATTTTGTATAATCTCTTGCCATTGTTTTTTAATTTAATTTTTCTACATTTCTATGCTGTAAACTGTGTCGGAAAAATAATCAGCGACAAAATCATCAACATCATTTTTATCAATTCCAAAAATGTCTGCCACTATTTCTTCATTTCCCTCGCCATTAAAACGAAAATCATATATAGGCTTTAAGTCTAGCTCATTAATTTTAGTAATCCATATTTGAGGACAGTCAGAAAATATTAAGTTAAAATCTGATATTTCTTTTTTGACAGCAGCTTCAAATTCTCCAAGACCATAAAGACCA
>Ga0308013_10001799_pt1 | contig 10394 bp, 8 predicted proteins | sample Neamet181_FD_203131 | JGI IMG/M metagenome (GOLD analysis project Ga0308013, IMG submission 203131) | Marine microbial communities from water near the shore, Antarctic Ocean - #181 | ecosystem: Environmental > Aquatic > Marine > Unclassified | place: Southern Ocean | collected 2014-07-25
TTTAAGAGGTGGAGGAAAGAATATAACTGAAGGTAAAATGGCTGATGCTTTTCATGCTTTATCAGAAGGATATGGGTTTATATTAAGCTTACAGTTTACTAAAGATGCTAATGGTGCTGCATATTTCACAAATGCAGAAGTTAATGCATTTTTAGAAAGATTGTCTGCAGGTGACGGTTTCTGGGATAGAACTGAAGATGAACTCAAAGCTATGGCTACTGAAATCGATGCAAAAACTGGTTTGCCAGCGACTAACTAAAACTAAAAAGGTATGTTCTAAGTGATTTTTGGGAGGTTTATAACCATAAAGTTTCATTTTCTAAAAACCCAAAAATCATTTGAACTTCCTAAATAATAATTAAGATGCTTAAAAAAGTAGCCTTTTGCCTAACACTATTTATTATTGCTTTTTCTTGTTCATCCGAGGATGACCAGTCTGAGGAAGTCAATTCAATTGATCCTACTGAAAGCTTAATATCAAAAAATACTACACAAAGTAATGAATCTGTCACTATTTCTTTCAATAGAGAAGAAATGCTAGCTTTTTGGGCAGATAGTATTATTGTTCCTAGTTATAAAAAACTTACAGCCGATTTAGATATTTTAAAAGAGCAAATTATTGAATTAAATGAAAATGCTACACAAGAGAAACTTTCAGTAATTAGAGAAAAATGGTTATTGGCATACAAAACATGGCAACATGTCGAGATGTTTAATGTCGGAAAAGCTGAAGAAATATATTTATTATCCCATATGAATGTTTATCCTGTAAACGAGGATAGGATAACAACCAATATAAATTTAGGGGAATATGACTTAGAAAACCCCAATAATTATGCTACTCAAGGATTTCCTGCTTTAGACTTCATGTTATATGGAATAGGAGTAAATGATGATGAAATACTTGAGAAATATCAAGTTGTGGATAGTAATCACTATAAATACCTGATAGATTTAATAGATAAAATGATTTCTAAGTCGACTATAGTTTACGAAGACTGGCAAACTTTCCGAGACGAATTTGTTGCTTCTTCAGAAAATACAGCTACTTCAAGTATTAATAAGCTGTCTAATGACTTTATTTATTATTTTGAAAAAGGCTTACGAGCTAACAAATTTGGTATTCCTGCTGGTGTTTTTTCAGTTAATAAGCTTCCTAATAAAGTTGAGGGATATTATAGTAGATCTTTTTCTAAAGTTTTAGCACTTGAGTCCTTAGATGCTGTCAAAAACTTTTTTGTTGGAAATGCTTTTGAAAACGAATCTTTAATAGGTAAGAGTTTTCAAGCTTATTTATCACATCTAAATACTGATGCAAACAATGTGGGTTTAGGTGATGATATTTTGTCTAAATTAGCTTTGGCTGTTGAGAAAGTTAATGAACTAAGCGATAGTTTTGTTACTCAAATTAATAATGATAATACTGCAATGTTAATCACCTACGACAGCATACAAGCAGTTGTAGTTCTTTTAAAAGTAGATATGCTTCAAACTTTGAACATAAATGTTGATTACGCCGATGCAGATGGTGACTAATTCTCATGAATTTAAAAACATATTTAGAAAACGACTATACTGATTCTTCCAAACTTGCCGTTTTTCGAATCATGTTTGGACTTCTTATGTTTTATAGCTTTGCTCGTTTTTGGAGTAAAGGCTGGATAAAAACTTTATATATTGATCCCAAATTTCATTTCAAATATTTTGGTTTTAATTGGATTCAAAGTCTTGGTGATTCGACTTATCTTTTATTTATTATCTGTGCCTTATCTTCATTATTTATCGCATTGGGACTAAAGTACAGAATATCAATAATAATCTTTTTTGTTAGTTTTACCTATATTGAGTTAATTGATAAAACTACTTATTTAAATCATTACTATTTTATAAGTATTCTTTCTTTTTTAATGTGTTTTTTACCTGCAAATAGATTTTATTCATTAGATAATTATTTGAGTCAGACAACATGTGAAAAAATTCCTAAATGGACTGTTGATAGTATAAAGCTGCTTATCTGTATAATTTATTTTTATTCCGGTTTAGCAAAAATAAATTCTGATTGGATACTAAAAGCTATGCCTTTGTCAATGTGGCTTCCATCAAAATACGACTTACCTCTGATTGGTTCAATTCTGCAATTAAAATGGATTCATTACCTAATGAGCTGGGGAGGTATGATTTATGATTTAGCAATTCCTTTTCTTCTTATAAATAAAAAAACTAGATTAATTGGATTTATTCTTGTAGTAATTTTTCACCTACTTACCAAAGCTCTTTTCCCAATAGGTATGTTCCCTTATATTATGATTTTTAGCGCATTTATATTTTTTGATTCCTCTCTACATCATAAAATTATAAATGTTATTAATATCTTCTTAAAGTACATCAGACAGTCACTTCCAAAAATAGAAACAATAAAGATTATTCAATTCAAAACAAATCGATCACAATATTATTTGAAATATCTTTTAATACCTTTTTTTATTTTTCAATTATTATTCCCGTTCAGATATATGCTTTATCCCGGAGAGCTTTTTTGGAATGAACAGGGTTATCGATTTTCTTGGCGTGTAATGTTAATCGAAAAAAAAGGGTACACCAATTTCAAAATAATAGATAGTATATCTAAAAAGGCATTTTATGTTGAAAATTCAGACTTTTTAACTGCTTTTCAAGAAAAACAAATGAGCTTTCAACCTGATTTCATAATAGAATATGCACACTATTTAGGTGACCATTTTAAAGGTCAAGGGCATAAAAATATTCAGGTTTTTGCAGATAGTTATGTTGGCCTTAATGGACGTTCTAGTAAAAGATTTATAGATAATAAAGTTGATTTGTATAAGAAAAATGAGTCATTTAAACATAAAAAATGGGTATTACCTCTAAATGATGAGATTAAAGGTTTTTAACGGTTTTATTTTATGGGCTATTCCGTTTATTTCATTGGGTCAGAACATACTCAAAGGAAAAGCTATTGTTTCTGGTTCATTTGATGAAAAAGAAGTAATAGAAATTTATGAGAAAAATTTGGGCTATCTCACTTCGATAAATTTTGGGGAATACTTTGAGTTAAATCTAAAAAAAGAAAAAAATACATTATTCTTTGTTGCCAATAGCTTTCCTATTATTGAAAAAACTTACTCATTTAAAGGAGTTTACAAAGTTGTTATTGAATTTCCAAATCAAATTCAAAATTTATCAGAAGTAATTATAAATGCTCGAAAAAAAAGAAAATTTGAATTAACTCGCCTTGAAGACTACAAGGGAACATCTATATATGCAGGAAAAAAAAATGAAGTAATAAATATAGAACAATCTATGGCAAACCTTGCTACAAATAATTCAAGACAAGTTTATAGTCAAGTAGCAGGTTTAAATATCTATCAAAATGATGATGCTGGTCTTCAGCTTCATATAGGAGGCAGAGGTTTGGATCCAAACAGAACCTCAAATTTTAATACTCGCCAAAATGGATATGATATTAGTGCTGATGTTTTAGGATATCCTGAAAGCTATTATACTCCACCTGCAGAAGCACTAAGTGAAATTCAAATACTAAGAGGAGCGGCTTCATTACAATATGGAACTCAATTTGGAGGGTTGGTAAATTTTATTTTTCGTGAGGCAAGTCTGGAAAAACCCTTTGAGCTAAAAACAAGAAATACAATCGGCTCAAACAATCTATTTACTAATTACACAGAAGCAAATGGAACTATTGGAAAATGGAGCTATCTCACTTTTTTTAATATCAAAAAGGGAGATGGATTTAGAGCAAATTCCAAATTTGTTTCTTCAAATTACTTTTTAAATATTGGATATCAATTAAGTGAAAAAACTAAAGTTTCTGCTGAAATAACTTATTTGAATTATCTTGCTCAACAAGCTGGCGGATTAACAGATGCTATGTTTTCAGAAGATTTCTCTCAAAGTAATCGTTCCAGAAATTGGTTTAGCTTGGATTGGTTGCTATACAGTGTCAAATTTGAGCATGACTTTTTAGATAATTCTAAACTTAGTTTTAACTTTTTTGGCTTGGATGCAACACGAAATTCTCTTGGATTTAGAAGTAATCGAGTCAGTCAAGAAGATCCCCTTTCGGAAAGAGATCTTATCAAAGGTGATTTCAATAATTTCGGTTTAGAGGGGCGTTGGGTGAAAAATTATTCCTTTTTGAATAAAAAATCAGTTTTATTAGTTGGGTCAAAATATTATAAATCATATAATACATCTGAACAAGGCCCAGGTTCTTCTGGAAAAGACGCAAATTTCTTATTTAAAAAAGATTTATTCCCGTTTTATAATTTTCAATCTTCGTATGAATACCCTAATGAGAATATCTCTCTTTTTTCAGAAAATATTTTTTATTTAAATGATCGCTTTTCATTAACCCCTGGTGTTAGATTTGAATATATAAAAACACAAAGTGACGGAACTTATAAAAGAATAAATCGAGATGGAGCTGGAAATGTTATTTTTGATCAAAGTGTTCTTGAAAATGATATTCGAAAAAGAGTTTTCGTTTTAGCTGGTATAGGCACGAGCCATAAGATCTCACCTTCTTTAGAAGCATATTTAAATATCTCTCAAAATTACAGGTCTGTTACGTTTGCTGATATTAGTATTTTTAACCCTTCCTATATAATAAATCCAAACATATCTGACGAGAAAGGATTCACTTCTGATATTGGGTTTAGAGGTGTTTTAAAAGACTTTTTATCTTTTGATTTAAGCTTTTTTAATTTAAACTATAATAATCGTATTGGATTTATTCAAAGAGTTCTTCCTGATGGTAATATAAAAAGTGAAAGGGGTAATGTTGGAGATGCACAAATTTATGGTGTAGAATCATTATTAGACTTTAATCTTAAGCCTCTTATTTCAAAACCTAATTCTCCAATTGTATTGAATTATTTCATAAACTTCTCAATAATTGATTCTAAATATACACGATCAAAAGAATCAGGGGTAAAAGGAAAAAAAGTAGAATTTGTTCCTAATCAAAATTTGAAAACAGGTCTTAAGTTTGGATATAAGAACCTTTTAATGAATCTGCAATATAGTTATTTATCAAGTCAGTTTACGGATTCATCAAATGCTGTAGAGGGTAATTTAAGTGGTCTAATAGGTCTTATTCCTTCCTATGAAATTATGGATTTTTCTTCATCCTTTTTGTTTAGACGTTTTAGAATTGAAGCTGGAGTTAATAATCTGTTAAATACAAAGTATTTTACAAGACGAGCCACAGGATACCCTGGCCCAGGGATAATTCCTGCTGCCCCAAAAACATATTATATAACATTACAATACAAAATTTAATTTCCAGTTAACTTAAACGTTTATATGGTTTAAAACCTAACAAATATGTGCTTAAAAAGTAGAATTATAATTAATCATCCCGATGGATATCTAGCTTCCTGTCAATGTGGTATATTTTCTTTGAGTTTCAAAAATATATATCTAGAACTTACCTTAGATGAACTAAATAGCTTTAAGGAATATATTAAATCAGTAAATATTGACTATTGGCAATGTGAATTATCATGTCACCCTCAATGCAAAAGAAAAATTCCTATTCCTACAAGTCAAATTAATCTGATGCTAGTATTTACAAAAGAAGAATTTATCTCTTTGAAAGATATTGTTTTTGTAAATCAAAATAAATTAAAAAACAATCTGCGTTACAAATTATTGAATAACTATAATTTAAATTAAAAAAATTTGTTTGTTGTGTGTTTTTCAATAAAACAATAATGTTAAAAACATCCTATTGGTTTAATATTTGTTAAACTTAAGACAGCGTTTTTGGCAAAAAAAATATTCTTCCCTGTCAAAGCATTACTTATTAATGCTTCAATCCCTTTCCCTAAATACTTTTCTTTAAGCTCACTGGAATAAACACCTTATATAAGAGACTTTGTTTGGATAAACAGGATTTAATTAAAACTTTTACAATAATATAATTACACTATATTTCTTATAAAAGGGTTTCAAATTTTTGATAAAATTTAATTTAAATTGTTTTTTTTAATAGCAATCCATCAATATTTGACCATTGTTTTGATAATAACTCAATGGCCTTTCAAGATTAGTTTTGGAAATTTCATTTAATGTGTTTAAAACGGAATTTTGCATTTTTATAGAACCACAAATCATAAAAACTTCCCCTTCTTCTAGTGCCTTAATAACTCTAGTTTGATTTTTTAATATCAAATCTTGAACATGTTCTTTTTCATTGCTCTGTGATAATGCAAATTGAAAAGTATTCATTTGATTTTGAATAATTTTATTTTTCTTACTCCTCATAGAGTAGTCTTCTAAAACCTCTTTGTAGCATTGGAAGGAATCCTTTGTTCTTCCTCCCCATATTAATTGAATATTTGTTTTAGCATTCTTAATTATCATTCCTAAAAATGGTGCTATTCCAGTTCCATTTGCAATTAACCAAACAGAAGAGGCCTCTTTTGGAAAATAAAACTTTTCATTTTTTTCAATACTTGCTGAAATTATATCGCCTTCCTTTAAAGTGCATAAATAGGTTGAACAAATTCCCTTAGGATGCCATTTAACGCTTAAAATTATATCTCCTTCTATTTTTGCTATTGAATATTTCCTTAAATTACTATTTAATGGTGGTTTGATATTAAAAAGATCTCCTGATTGAAAAGTGATTTTTTTCTTTGATTTCAGTCTTAAAATTGATGTGTTATCAGAATTTAGAATTGTCCTTTTTATAACTTCAAATTCATATTTTAACATCGGATTATTATTTTTGTGGTTCAATTTAATATTCAAGTTCATTCGTGTATTCTTGTTCCAATTTTTTATCCAGTTTAGAAAAGAAGATTCAGATTGATCATCTATTTTAGATACTTCGTTCAAGGGAATAAAATTATGATGGCTGTGAAGTAATGCGTCTATTTTTATTGCAAAATAGCAGAAATGAGGATATTCTAATGAGCCAAAACCAACTACAGAAAAGCGAATTTTATTTTTAACTTGTATTTTTTTGAATAGTTTTTCAAATTTAACAGCATTACTAGGGGCGTCGCCATCGCCATATGTTGATGTAAATACTATCATATGATTGGCATTTTCATAGGAATTATAGTCATTCAGTGATGCTAGGTGTGCTTTCTTTCCTTCTTTTATTAACGCTCTAAAAAATATTCTAGCCAGGGAGAATGTTTTACCAGTTTCTGAGCCAACAAGAATAATATATTCAGCTTCATCTTTATTAAATAACATCTTCGCTTTTTTAATTCTTTTACGCTGATTTAAGCTCATTGTAAATCCAGAAAAAATGAAAAATAATATGCTGATACTGGATAATAATAAAATAACAGACCAAAGAACATTCCCTCTGCCAGTGTGAAGGGTCATATTCCATTGAGAAGCAATTTTTGAAAAAGGGTATAAAACTTCACTTACAACTTCACCATTATATTGATTAATTAATATTTCTCTATCATTTAATGCTAATTGAAAATAATCTTCTGAATCTTTTGAAAAAGGAAAGGCTAGACTCCTAACTTCATTTAAACTCAAATCATTGAATGTTTTAATATTGAATAAATCCCTTCCTTTTTTTAAATATTTTTTATTAAAAGTATGGCTGATAGGAGTCGTCTTTAGTATAGAAAATTTTTCTAATGAAAGATAAACCCCTGTGGAAGCAATAATTATAATTGGTATAAAAAACCAGCGAGTGAAAATAACGTGATAGCGTTGAGCAAAATTTGTTTCTTTAACTTTCTTGAATACTTTCTTGAATCCACCTTGTCTTTGAGCCATTAAAAATAAGCCTGTAATAGAAATTAAGCATAATAATAATGAGATTATTCCTACAAATAATCGTCCCAAACTTTTAAGAAATAATGATCGGTGAAGATTAGTTATAAAACTAAAAAATGTTGATTGAGGTAAAACATTTCCTATTTTTTTTCCAGTCCTTGGATTGATATATATAATTTCATTGTTGCCTTTTTTAGAAATAACAGATGCCTTAACAAAATCCTCTGCAGTAATTTCTATTTTTAAAACATCTGTATAATTCTTTTTTAAAGCTGTAATTGTTTCCGAAAGCCGAATACTATTTGGGCTAGTAACTAAAAAAGGCTGAGAAGCCTTAGATATCGGCTCCAAAGAGAGTATTACTCCTGTAACGGAGGCGAGTATAAGAAACAATGCTGAAACTGACGCAAGTATGAAATGACTATTACGCCAAAGAGAACCAATCATATTTATTTATTATGGCATCATTCGGACATATCGTATAAATCCTTTTCCTTCTACTTTACTTTTTATACTCTCAGATGTTAACTTAAATTCAACATCATCTGAATAATACCCCTGTTCTTCAACTGCAGATTCAAATCGAATACTATAACCTGTATCTATCTTTTCATTGGGGATTTTAAAAACACTTATTACTCTCTCACCTCCACCAATAGTTGCGCCTGAAATAGCATCTATTTTTGGTCTTAACTTTCCATAAAATTTCCACCACATGGGAATTTCACTATACCACTCTTTGTCTTCTCCGCGAACGTGAAGTGTTTTTTCATAATTTCCACTAGGATCAATTAATGATATTATAACATAAGCTCTAAGCCCAGAATAATTCGTCATTTGTACCATACACTTTATATTAGTTGTTTCCATATATTTGGAAAAACTCAATAGAATAAAAGCACTACAAAAACATATTACTAAAAGTTTTATTATTCGGTTCATTTTATCTGAGAAAATTTAATTTTACTTTTTTTAATAATTCATTTTCACTAGCAAGTTCAAATACAGTTTCACCAAATTTTGTTTTGATGTTCTTATTAGCTCCGAGATTTAATAAGTACTTTATAATAGAATCATTTTCTGACATCATAGCAGCAAGATGCAAACTAGTATAACCTAAATTATTTTTTGCATTTATATCAATTTTAAACGGTGTTAAGCTTTTAAGGAGTTGAAGATTGTTTTTTTTAATAGCTATATGCAATAATGTGTTGCCTTCATTTTGAACTTGATTGAAAGTTAATCCATTATTTTTAAGTAATGATAATTTTTTATTGAAATCATGAAGATTTTCAGGCTTAAACGATTCAATTAAATAATATGCAATTGAATTGTAATTATTGTCTTTAATGTTGATGTTTGCTCCTTTTTTCAATAGAAAATCTACGACTTCTACCGAACTTTTATTCGTGGCTATTGAAAGAGCAGAAAGACCCTTTTTGTTTTTTAAGTCAAAATCTTCAACATATTCTGAAAGAAACTTAACTGAGTCTAAATTATTACTAATCACTGAATTCATAAATGGAGAAATGCCATTATTATCTTGTAAATTTACGTCCACTCCTTTTTTAATGAAAAAAGAAAAAATTTCTAGATTATTATTTCTTTTTGCAATGTTATGTAAGGGGTTTTGTCCATTATCACCCACAACATTAACAGCTATTCCTAAGTTCTTTAGGAATTTATAAGTCTTAATTGGATTTTTAAAATTTCTTAAACCTTTACTAGCATACAACATTGCATTCCCTCCTTCTTTATTAAGTATCCTTGGATTAATTCCTTTTTTAATAAGTAGTTTTAGAAAAGGAATATTTCCTTTTTTAACAGCATAATTAAAAATATTATTCCCTTTTGGATCTTTGCCTCTAATATTAAACCCTTTAGAAATAAAATAGTTAAGTTCCTTTTCGGTTTTTAAATAAGGGGCTACAAGCAATAAAGTGTTTATTCCAGTTTTATTTTTTTCTTGTTTAAGTATAACACCATTTTTTTCAAACAATTCATACACTTCAATGTTTTTTTGCCCTGTGGTAGCTGCAAATGTTACTGGTGTATTTCCATGGCTATCACGTAAATCTGTTTCTGCACCTTTCTCTAAAAGGTGTTTCATTATGTTTATATTTCCCTTGTAAGATGCCCAAAAAATATAAGTACGGCTATCATGGGTTTTTTTCTCTATACTGTTTCCTTCTATGGTTAATAAATATTTTATGACATCGTCATTTGCATTCTCCAAAATCGCATATACTACTCCATCAAAAGCATATCTATTTAATTCAGAAGGGTTATTACCTTCAGAAATATCTTTCTTTATATTTTCAATCGATTGATTTCGTTTCCAATAATCTCTTGATAAAAAAAGATTTTCTTGCGCTAAAACATCTGATGAACTTATTAGAATAATTAGAAGAATACGTAAAATTGATTTCATATCCACATTATTGTTATTTCACAAAAGATTCTATTAAAGGATAAATTTGTGCTTGTTCTTTTATAGCTTTTGTATCCTGTTTCTGTTTCTTTTGTGCATTAGCAGTTAATGCTAATAATACTAAAATTAAATTGAAAAATGTTTTCATTGTTTTGTGTTTTTAACATAA
>Ga0308013_10001800_pt1 | contig 10392 bp, 9 predicted proteins | sample Neamet181_FD_203131 | JGI IMG/M metagenome (GOLD analysis project Ga0308013, IMG submission 203131) | Marine microbial communities from water near the shore, Antarctic Ocean - #181 | ecosystem: Environmental > Aquatic > Marine > Unclassified | place: Southern Ocean | collected 2014-07-25
TCATTTACGATGCTCAGTTTTGCAAGCAAATCTCCTAAAGGGTTTGCGATAAATCAAATCTGGGGTTGTGCGGCTTTTGTTGGAATTCTCACCCTTGTATTTTCTACAATTCAAGGTATTAGTGCTAATTTACTAGGTGCTAATATCTCTGTAAATGAAGCTGGTATTTTCATAAAACAGGTTTTGCCAGAAATATCTAAACTTCAGTATTCCGAGTTGGTTATGCACTACATAAAGCTAATCGGAATAAGCGTCCCATGGTTGGGTGGTTTTCTGACTGTTTGTGCTATTGCAGCTTTGCAAGTAACAGCTACAGCGTTTATGTCGACTACTGGGAATATTTTGTCTCGAGATATTTATGTCCAATATTTTCATAAAAATTCAGATTGTACACAACAAGTGAAGGTTGCGCGATTATTTACTGGATTAGTTTTCCTATGTGGATTATTGCTGGCTTCATTTTCTTTGAGTGCAACTGTTTTGCTTGGCGGTTTAGCAATTGCTTGTTCCTTTCAATTATGGCCGGCTTTACTCGGTGTAACATGGTTTCCATGGATTACTAGAAATGCGGCAACAACCGGTTTAATTGCCGGCCTTATAGCTGTTGTTTTAACCGAGCCGCTAGGGCAAAAACTAACAGCTGAAGAACTTCCTTGGGGAGTTTGGCCCTGGAATATTCATTCTGCTGTATGGGGAATGTTCTTTAATGTTTCTTTCTGTCTATTAATTTCAGCAACTAATCTACAAGACGAAAATCGAAAACATAGGGAAACATTCCATGTATTTTTTTACGAATACAGTGTTTCCAATGTAGTTGACCGCTGGTCAAAACCTGTGGCTGGAATACTTTTGGTAACTTGGATGTTCTTCGCTATTGGTCCAGGCTCTATATTTGGAAATTTTGTGTTTGGAGAACCAAATGCAGGGTATGCGGCATGGACATTCGGCATGCCTTCTATTTGGGCTTGGCAAATTATTTGGTGGTCTTTGGGTGTTGGAATGATTTGGTTTTTAGCCATAAAGGCGAAAATGTCAACTGAACCAGAAAAATATATTGAAACAATCACTAAAGAGAGCTTATAAGTCAGTACAATTAAGAAATTGGATTCAATAAAAGAGGATAGATTTATATCAAAAAATAGCACTTAGATTAACTGAAATATAATATTTATTTTTCTGGCATTCCAAGTAACATTAAAGTTTCAATATAAAACTGAAAAATTCACTCTGGTATTGTTGCTCCAGACCCACCAAATTCTTCTGGCATATCCTTAAATTTTGGTAATCCATCTTTAACCGAAACAGTTTTACTTTCATAATTAATATGTATGGTTGGTTTGTATGAAAAACTATTCAAGATCACAGCATATATATCTATAAGCTTTAAACCCGGATGTTCATTCATTAAATGTCCACCACATTTTTTACAAAATTTTCTGCAACTATCCTCTGTCTTATTGTATGTTTCAATATATTCTTGCCCCTTTGTAACTTCTAATAATTCAGGACTCCATAAACTTGCTGAGTTTATGGGACCGGCACTCCAAGCTTGGCAGTCTTTACAATGACAATATAGCATTGCAGTTGGTTCTCCCTTTACTTCTAATTGAACAGCACCACAAAAACAACTACCCATTATTTTTTTATCAGACATATCAACTCCTTTTATTAATTATTTAATTCAGGTATTTATAGGACTAAAATATAAAAGATTACATTAATTCAACCCATCTAAATTCGACATGTTAGACCTAATACAGTATTTTTCAAGACTTTAATGTTCTTGGTGTTAAGATAGATTTTCAATAATTAGGAATTTTACTCGGAGTGTGTTTGACTGTTAAGAATTAGTTAGCTAATATGTAAAAATATGGCTTTGAGGAAAACTTGACAAACTATTGTAAAAACTGATAATTTTGTGACCAGTATAAATTTGAAATGCTAAAGTGAATTTCTTCCAATTTAATCTTTCATAATTTAAGGTGTACATGGCTAAATATTATGTGATGGGTAATTTCAGTCAAAAAGGTGTAACGGGTTTATTGACCGGTGATTCAAACAGAGAAAGTATCGTCAAATCGTCCTGTGAAGCAATGGGGTGCAAGTTCATATCTTATGACGTCACTGAAGGAGAATTTGATTTTATATTAGTTCTAGAAGGTGATTCAGAACAAATAATGGCGGCTAAGGGAGTCCCAATGATGTCAGATGATTTCGATGGAATGATTTCAATTAAAGCTGTTTCGGTTGATTCAATAAGAAAAAACCTGAAGATAATGCAATCGGCATATACTCCACCTTCAGTAAGCTAAATTTATTCTATAGTTGTCACTGAATTTAGCCTATCCAAAACCTCCCAAGCTCTTCCGGAGTTTCTCTTGAATTAATAATCCGGAATGGTTTTTCTGCAGATCCTTTCTAAATCAATGCTCATTGAAAGCGAGAGTTGTCTGACTGTGAAGAATTAGTGGTGGTTACTTACAGGAAGAAGAAAGATTGAGAGTAGGAGGATGAGTAGGTGTTTCAGTACTGTTTTACTCCATTAAACCTCCAAGGTTTTCACTTCAATTTTGGCGGTTGGCTTATCTACTCTCAAGGACCTCAATGTATTTCTCCGGCTCAGTGTCGAAAGAGACTTTGCAACCATCGCAACAGAAGTAAACGGTGTGACCTCCATATTCTAAGACATGTTTGGCGTCCTTTTTTGAAACCGGTGTGCTACAAACGGGATTGATATAAGTGTCATCATTAATCACAGTGTCAGGTTCCTGAACCGCTTTTCTATTTGGATCTCTAAAGAGCTGTACAATCTCAGCCAGAATTGATATAGCTATCTCCTCGGGTAATTTGGCATTAATGTCCATTCCAACTGGCGTTTTGAGTTCGTTAATTCGATTTGCGCTCAGTTCGGTCTGTAAAAGATATTCTTTAATCTTTACTGATTTTCGTAGACTTGAAATAAAGCCAACATAATTGCAACTTGTTTCAAGTGCCTTTCTGATGGACTCCTCATCATCTTCACCCTGGGTGGCAACTACAATGAACGTATTTTTATCAATATTGACTTTTGAAAAGTCCACTCGATCATGAATATTATTGACTCCAGGAAACATACCTTTATGGACGTCCTTACTAAGGATATTAACCCTAAGGTTGGTGGCAATGGCCAATTTTGAAAGGGCCCTTGCAATGTTCGACTTTCCTACAATTATTAATTGTGGATTAGGTGTTATTGGTTCTATAAATAATTCCATGGTTCCTCCGCTATGACAGGTCATGCGATATGTTTTGTGACTACCATCCTCACTATTTTCCGCATCTGGATCAATGCGAACTAAGCGACTTCTATTTTCTCTTATCGCTTCCTGAGCCTCTTTCACAGCAATTCCTTTGACGCATCCTCCTCCAATCCAACCTATCAGAGAGCCATCTTTAAGTATTATGGCCTTATCACCGGGTTTGCCTGAGCTTGGTGCTTCCCGCCAGATAACTTGGGCAACTGCGAATTCCTCGCCTTGCCCCATGTACTTAGAGATTTGATCGATTAGCTCATTATACATGGCTCAAGTATTTTTCTAACTCCATCAAACTTTCGAGGTTATGAGCAGATTCAAAAGTATGAATCTCTGGCAAGGCGGCCTTCATTCCTTTAGCTAAGGGTTCATAGCCCTCCATACCTTTCAAAGGATTAAGCCAAATTACTTTGCTCGTTCTCAGTTTTATTTTTTTCAACTCTTCTGATAACAATTCAGGTTCGCCTGTATCCAGGCCGTCACTAAGTATGACGGTTATACTTCTTCCATTAAGTACCTTTTTGGAATATTGATCATTAAATTCTTGCAGGCATTTGCCTATTACTGTTCCACTAGACCAGTGGTCAGAATTAGTGTTCATTTGCAGCATTGCCTGATCAATCTGAACTTTCTCTATGAACTCAGTTATTCTCAACAATTTTGTACTGAAAACGAAAGCTTCAATATTTTTGAAATTTGATTTTAGAGTCCAGATGAATTTGAGGAGATAAAAGGAATACTTGTCCATTGACCCGCTAACGTCTAGAAGAATTATCATACGGTACTTCTCAAATTTTCTATTCTTCTTTAAAAGCTCAAAAAAATTGTCACCTTGAGATAAATTTCTACGGATAGTTTTCCTTAGATCAATTTTTCCGTCCTTTGAAGCTCTCAAACGTCGCTTCAACCGATGATTTAATTGTAACAGGAGTTTTTCAGCCAATTCATCCAGTAAGAGATGGTCAATGTCTGCTACTTTGGAAAAATCTGTTTTTCGGAGAGACTCCATTTTATTAGCTCCCGAAACGGTACGAGCTCCATCTTTTTTGGTTTCTTCCTCATCCCCAGAACCAACTAACACAACTGACCCCTTCGTTTGCTTGATAATTTTGGTTTGCTTTCTGGTTCGGGTTTTAGGCATGTATTCATGCCTCTTTTTTCTCCAGTAAATATCAAAAAATCGATCGAAGGTGGAATACTCTTCTTCACAACTACAAAAGATTGATCTCAGTGCAATCTTAAAACTTTTACTATCATTAATAAATCCACTTTGAGCAGCCATCAGGGCTTCTTCAGAATGATTAAGACCGATTGACAACTCATGGCTTCGGCATAATTCACAGAAACCCAAAACTGAGGCTTCGAGGCCGGAATAATTGCTATAATGTTGCATGGTTATTATGCTTCAATCTCATTCAGGATTGAATCGATTCCTTGACTTCTGATATTGGTAATATCTTTATCTGACTTTAGAATTACCCCCAAGGATTTGTCTATGTAGTCCTGTGTAAAAGCTTTAGCACCCAAAGCAATCAGTCCTTCTGCCCAGTCTATGGATTCGGCGATACCGGGAGACTTATCTAATTTCAAACTTCGTAGATATTGAACAAACTTGACCAATTGCGTGGCAAGAACCTGGTTTATGTCAGGAAGGTGCTTGTTGATAATCGCTAATTCTTTCTGGAATTCAGGATAGGGGACCCAATGATATAGGCATCTTCTCTTTAATGCATCGCTCAACTCCCGAGTACGATTAGAAGTTAAAACAACGATAGGTATATGAATGGCTTTGATGGTACCCATTTCTGGGATACTAATTTGATAGGCAGAGAGAAGCTCCAATAGAAACGCCTCAAACTCTTCATCCGCTCGATCTATTTCATCAATAAGCAAAACGGGCGCCTTATCAGATTCTGTGATAGCCTGGAGGAGTGGTCGCTTCAGTAGAAATTCATCTCCGAAGATATGAGACTCCTTTTCTGCAGGACTTAATTCAGAACCCTCTGTAAGTTTAATAGATAGTAATTGCTTTTGATAGTTCCATTCATAAATAGCTGAATTGACATCTAGACCTTCATAACATTGCAGCCGGATTAATTTTGTATTTAAGTAGGATGCTATGATATGTGCCGCTTCGGTCTTACCAACTCCTGGAGGTCCTTCGAGTAGTAAGGGCTTTTTTAACTTCAGCATAAGTAGAAGAATGGTAGCCAACTCCTCTTCAACCACATAGTCCAGGCTATCTAACTTCTTAATAAGTTGGAAAATATCTGGTAACATTATGATGAAGATTCGTCTTTGCCTTTAAATATACCACCAATCTTACTTTTAAGGACAGAGACCATCATAGAACCTGCACTTAGGTTATTGTCAAATTCTTGCCCTGCTAATTGAGCTTTGAAATTTGCTATGAACTGATTGAGTAGTTGGTCTGAAACATCATTAATTAATCTTGATCCAAATTGTGCTAAAGTTCCAACAATAGTAACCGTCATCTTGAAATTCACGTTCGTTCCTTTATCCGAAGATTGGAGATCCCCATTCATTATCATGTCAGCACTTCCTTTTCCCTTGGAATCAAGGCCTTTGCCACTCATTACCATTCTGTAAGCTGAACTGTCGAGCTCAACCATTTCAATATCACCGTCATACTGGGCCTTTATAGGTCCAAATTTTAATTTTACTTCCCCTTTATAATGTGTATCATCAATTTGTTGAGTAATAGCAGCTCCTGGTACGCATGAAGCAATTTCCATAGGTTTGCTCAAATTAGCCCAAACCTTCTCTATTGGCTCTTCAATTTCAAAACTCTTTTCAATTATTGCTTCCACTTTTTCTGATTAGTTATTTAAGAAGAGGGCCAACTATTATCTTTAATTTTAAATCTGGCCTGTCGAAGGATAAAGTTTAGTATGCTTCGACAAACTCAGCATGACATAGTTTTATCATGTGCTCTCTTAAATTAAAACTTACATCTTTAAATCTGTATCCAGTAATCCCTTCTCTTGCAAAGTCTTAAAAATCTTGAACGGAGTAATCGGAATGTCCAGATGAGTAATTCCATATGGCTTAAGTGCATCGCAAATAGCATTGGCAATAGCAGGTGGAGCCCCAACAGTTGGTGACTCTCCAACTCCTTTAGCCCCAATAGGATGATGTGGACTAGGTGTTATAGTATGCCCAGTTTCCCAGCTTGGAGACTCGACAGCAGTTGGTACCAAATAATCCATTAAGGTGCCATTGAGAATATTTCCATCATCATCATACAACAATTCTTCATACATCGCTGGTGCTATTCCCTGGGTTAAGCCGCCATGTACTTGCCCTTGTACAATCATAGGATTGATGATGTTTCCACAATCATCGATGGCCACAAATCGTCTGACCTTTATCTCAAAAGTACCCGGATCAATATCTGCGACACAGATATAAGCGCCCGATGGGAAGGTTAGATTTGGTGGATCATAATAATGTGTAGCTTCAAATCCTGCTTCCATCCCTTGAGGATGGTTAGTATAGGCTGCAAAAACAAGTTCCTGGATGGTTTTGGACTTCTCCGGGGCTCCTTTAACAGAAAACTTCCCCGGTTCCCATTCCAAATCATCTTCACTAACCTCCAATAAATAAGCAGCTATTTTCTTGGCCTTATCTTTCAGTTTTCTGGCGGCCATAGCTGCGGCTGCACCTGCTGTTGGTGTACTTCTACTGGCATATGTTCCAAGTCCATAAGGAGCTGTATCTGTATCCCCTTCCTCGACTTGAATGTTTTCTGCTGGAATGCCTAATTCTTCAGCAATAATTTGAGCGTAAGTGGTCTCATGACCCTGACCCTGTGACTTTGTACCAAATCTTGCAATCGCCTTGCCTGTGGGGTGGACTCTTATCTCAGCGCTGTCAAACATTTTAATTCCAAGGATGTCGAAATCTTTAGACGGACCCGCTCCAACAATTTCGGTAAAGGTTGAGATACCAATTCCCATGAGCTCACCCTTTTTTCGTTTCTCTACTTGTTCTTTCCTTAAACCATCATAATCGATAGCTTTCATTGCCATTTCAAGGCCGGCTTTATAGTCACCAGAATCATATTCCCATCCGGTCGGAGATTTCCAGGGGAATTGGTCCTTTTGAATGAAATTCTCAAATCTCAATTGAGCTGGATCTTTACCAATTTTCAAAGCCAAGGTGTCCACAACAGTTTCAATGGCATGAACAGCTTCCGTCACACGGAATGAGCAACGGTAGGCCACACCTCCGGGAGGTTTATTAGTGTAAACTGCATCTGCTTCCATATAGGCCGTGTCATAATCATAAGACCCTGTACCAATTGAAAACATTCCTGTTGGAAATTTGGAAGGGTTTGCTGATGCATCAGTATAGCCATGGTCAGCCAATACTTTAAACCTTGTTGCCTGGATCTTTCCTTCCTTGGTAGCTGCAATTTCAGCCTTAATATGATAATCCCTGGCGAAAGAATCGGCTTGAAGGTTTTCACTTCTATCTTCAACCCATTTTATCGGTACCCCCGTCAAAAATGATACCGCAATGGCAATTACATAGCCCGGATAAATGGGTACTTTCCCACCAAATCCACCACCAATGTCTGGCGAAATCACTCGTATCTTTTCTTCTGTCAAACCAACATGGCCCGCCACCAAAGCAAGAACAGTTCTAACAGCATGAGGAGCCTGAGTGGTCATGTACATGGTGAGGTGATTATTGACTTTCTTGTAATCAGCCACACATCCGCAAGTCTCAATGGAAGCTACATGAATACGTGGAATGTGCATGGTCTCCTCAACGGTGACTTCGGCTTCGTTGAATACCTTTTCTGTTTTTTCCTTATCACCTACTTCCCAGTGCCAGATATGGTTGTCTTTTTTACCTTCTTTATCTGTCCTTAAAACCGGGGCATCGGCATCCATAGCTTTGTGCGGATTCATGAGCGGTTTCATAGGCTCATATTCTACTTTCACCGCTTCCTTACCGTCTCTTGCGATATATCGGTCAGTTGCAATAACCGCCGCAACTTCTTGGGACTGGTACATTACTGTATCTGTAGGCAATACCATTTGGGTATCTGACATTAAAGTAGGCATCCAGTGGAGATTATATTTTTCCAGATCTTTGCCAGTTATTACGGCAACCACACCCGGAATTTCGAGGGCCTTGGAAGAGTCTATACTCTTAATTTTAGCATAAGCATAGGGACTTCTTACAATATCCATATGAAGCATGCCATCTAGTTTAATGTCATCTACATAGTTACCTTTGCCCTGAATGAAGCGATCATCTTCTTTTCTTTTGATGGAATGTCCCATTCCACCAATTTCCTTTGATGTTTTACATTTCTGTATCATAATTTTTTAACGGTTTGGGTTATACAAATTCTGGTTCAGTCGATGGCAATTCTGCACCCCGCATTTTGGCGCTGGCATACTTGATGGCCTTCACAATATTGTTGTAACCAGTGCAGCGACAAAGATTACCAGAGATGCCCCATCGTATCTCATCTTCTGACGGATTAGGATTTTTTTCCAACAATTCCACAGCTCTCATCATCATTCCCGGAGTGCAAAAACCACAGTGAAGGGCATGATTCTCCTTGAATCCTTCCTGGATAGGATGCAAGCCATCAGCAGTAAGAAGACCTTCTACCGTCGCAATCTCTTTTCCATTGGCCTGAACGGCTAAAATGGTGCATGATTTGGCTGACTTACCATCTATTAATAAAGTACAAGCGCCGCAACTTGAGGTGTCACAACCAATGTGTGTCCCCGTAGAAGATAATTTTTCTCGAATAAGATGTACCAGCAAGGTTCTTGGCTCCACTTCGGCTGTCATCTCGGTTCCATTTAATTTGATTTTTATTTCCATGATTAATTGATGTCAGGGTGATTAATTGGCTCTTTCCATTGCCTTAATGATCATTCGTTTGGTTAGAACTTTTACAATTCTGCGTTTGTAGTCTACAGATCCTCTTAGGTCATCCGAAGGCTTACAATCCTCGGAAGCATATTGTGCTGCATTTGCTATGGCCGCGTCATCTAATTTGGTGCCAATTAAGGCCTGTTCAGATCTTTCAGCCTTGAGAGGAGTTGGATTAACATTTGTGAGACCAATTCCAACTGCAGTACACGTTCCACTGTCATCCAACGTAATATTTACTGCAACCCCTGCGGTGGCATAATCACCTACTTTTCTTTCGTTCTTATGATATGAATTGCCATTCTTACCGGATGCATTAGGAATCCTGATTGCAGTTAAGATTTCGCCTTCCTGGACTGCTGTCGTATAGAATCCCATGAAAAACTCATTGATGGACACCCATCTGGATTCGTTTTGACCGGTAATTTCAACTTCGGCATCCAGCGCAATCATTACCGCTGGGTGATCATTTGCTACATCACCATGCGCCAGATTTCCTCCAATTGTGCCCCAGTTTCTAACCTGAGGATCAGCTATAAGCTTAGCCGCATCCAGAAAAATTGGGAATTTTGCAGCTACAATGTCAGATTCTTCTAACTCTACTTCTCTGGTCATTGCCCCAATTGTCAGGTATTCGCCATCTTCTTTTACATAAGACAATCCAGGGATATTGTTAATATCAACTAGATGTTCGGGCTCTGCAAATCGGAGTTTCATCATGGGGATCAGGCTATGTCCTCCAGCGAGAATTTTAGCTTCATCACCCAATTCGTTCAGCATTTTCAATGCCTCATCCAATGTAGAAGGAGCACTGTATTCAAATGATGATGGGATCATAATGTGTTTAGCTTAGTGATTAATAATTTAGAATATTTTAAGCCCCTTATCAGGGCGTAAAAATTCAACACGTATTTATTCCTCTTTGACATAAAAATAGAGCCTAGGAGTTCTAAGGCATAAAGTCAAGTTAAAAAATGAAGAAATAGAAAGAGAACACAAAATTGCAACTATACATAATGGGCATCCAAGTAATATTTATGGGGCTGGTAAGGATGTGGAGAGTTTCTGACTGAAATTTCGGTTGGATGTTTATTTAATTATTTGTAATCAATATATCTACGATTTCATTTTTTGTCCCTAATCTCATGTTAGGACCCCAACATCCCGATCCAGA
>Ga0308013_10001802_pt1 | contig 10382 bp, 10 predicted proteins | sample Neamet181_FD_203131 | JGI IMG/M metagenome (GOLD analysis project Ga0308013, IMG submission 203131) | Marine microbial communities from water near the shore, Antarctic Ocean - #181 | ecosystem: Environmental > Aquatic > Marine > Unclassified | place: Southern Ocean | collected 2014-07-25
CTAATTTTAAACTCACTGTTCTGATCTACTTACTTATTTTACCCAGCTATCGAAAGTGCTTTGATTAGCTTTTATCCAAGCAGAAGCATGTTTCTTAATTGCTTTTTCAGATTTCTCACCCGCATTCATTTTCAAGTTTTGCGCAGCTATATCCGCTAATGGAATAGATGCTTTTTTTAACATCTTTTCAATTTTAGGATTAGCTTTTAAGAAATCAACATTGGCTGCAGCACGAATATCATCAGCACCAAAACCCATATTAATTTTAGATTTTGTTGCATTAGGTACTTTAACAGATTTAGTTTTACTGTAAGGAACATCTATCCAAACAATGTCCTTACCAAGCTTTAATGCGCCAACAGTCCAATTAGGAGTCCATGTGTAAACTAAAATAGATTTCCCATTTTTATATTTTGCGATCGCATCTGCCATCGAAGCTGAATAATCTGCTTGTACTGGATTAATAAAATCTCCTAAGCCAAGCTCAGCAAAATGTTTTGTGATTTGTTTTTCACATCCCCAACCTGGAGGGCAAGCAACCATATCTGCCTTTCCATCGCCGTTTGAGTCAAATTGCTTAGCATGTTTCTTGATATCCATTACACTTTTGATACCAAATTTATCAGCAGTTTTTTTGTCTACTAAGTAGCCTTGCAAGCCACCTTTTGCCATAACATTCCCGACTGCTTTAACTTTGCCTTTAGCTTCTTTAATGTAAGTATCGTGAGTGCTGAACCAACCATTGACCCATAAATCCAGGTCTCCTGCAGCTGCAGCTAGGTAAAAAACGGACGGCTTCATAGTTTTTGGGTCAGTAACTGTGTAGCCCATTTTTTCTAATGCTTGTTTATAGATTTCGGCTTGAAAATAGCCTGTATCCCAATTAGCTCTCGCCATTCTTACATCGGCTGCATTTACACTGTTGCTAATAGTGATTGCCACCATTATTGCTGTTAGGTATTTTAGATATCTCATGTTTCCTCCGTAAATTTAGTGAATATTAGTAGTAAACATAGCACCTAAAAACACTAAATGTAACCGGACTCAACTAAAAGGTGAATAATAGCAGATATGTACATGGAAGTTAAATTTAAGTCACATTTGCATGCAATAAGTCTTTTTCTTTTATTAAATCTTTCCCTACTTTTATTTACGTTTAAAAAAACTAATTAGCTTTAGTCCAATATCCATAAACACAACGGGTTCCGTTCCTAGAACAATCATGTGTATCATGCAGAACACCTTCTTTAACTACGGTAATATGTTTCGAACAAGAGATTAAAAGAGTTCCACTTGGCAGTTCCTCTTTTTTTAAATGTACCTTACATCCTTGGCCTACAAACATCGTGGGCGTCCATTTAAAGCCAAGTTGAGCAAGATACTTTTTTAAAACTACGCGGTGTGTTCCTGATCTTGGGCTGTCATTTTTTTGTTTTAAGCTTCTTGCAAGTTTTGTTCTTGATGTATTTCTAAATTCTTTATTAGCTTTAAATAAATCATCGTAAACTTTTTGATAAGGCAAACCTGTTACAATAGCAATTGATCTCACTACACAATCCCCTGCTTGACCTGTGTAACCTGCTGCTGCTCGCCCACCATCGTCAACTTCTAATTTTAAATTACTTCTAGAAAATAATCTTTTAAAAAACATATTTGTTATTTTATTTGATTTAAATTTTTTAAAAAAATTGCAATTTCATTAAATTGTCGTAACAATGGATTAGATTTTCTCCAAACTAGTCCTATAGTTCGTTTTGGCTTTTGTTGTTGAAATTTACTAATTGAAACTTTAGCTGACCTTGTTTCAAAAGGTACAGCTATTTCAGGAATTAACGTTACACCAATGCCTGAACTAACCATTTGAACTAATGTTGTTAGTGTGGTGCCTTCCATAATATTTTTTGGTACAGAAGTTACTTTGCAAAAAGATAGTGTCTGACTTCTTAAACAATGTCCTTCTTCTAGTAGTAGTAATTTCATATTTGTTAGTTCTTTATTATTTGGCACAGGTTTATTTGCATCGTTTATATGACGAATTAACAAAAATTCTTCTTCAAAAAGAGGTGTCTCGGTTAATAAAGGTTCGTAAGTTGGAAGAGCTAAAATAGCTAAGTCTATTTTTCCAGTAATTAAATAAGAAACTAATTTATCTGTAACGGCTTCTTTAGGTTCAATTACAATATCTTTGTATTGTTTAGAAATAGTTTTAATAATTTTAGGCAACAAATAAGGAGCGACTGTTGGAATTGCACCAATAGATAATTGATTAATGCCATCTCCTTTGTTTGCTAGGTGCTTAAGGTCATCAAATGACTGAATAATATTTTCTGCTTTATTAACTAAAGCTTGTCCAGTTTGAGTTAAATAAAATTTTTTACTTCCCCTTTCAATAAGCTGACCAAGTGTACCTTCGAGTTCTTTGATTTTCATAGACAGAGCTGGTTGTGAAATCGCACATTCATCAGCTGCTTTTTGAAAGTTTTTTTGTTTAGCAACCGCGAGGAAGTATCTAAGTTGCTTTGCTGATATATTCATTATAAGTAAAAGTTATATTGTGTATAATTAAATATAATTATATCTTATGTCAATATCGTGTTAACGTTAAGTATATAATTAACAAAAGGGGTAAAAAAATGAGCGTACAAAGTAAAACAAATGGTTCGGGAAAATGTCCTGTAATGCATGGCACAATGACAAAAGCTGAACAAACAACTACAACAGTTTGGTGGCCGAAGTCTCTTAACTTAGATATTTTACATCAGCACGATACAAAAACTAATCCTCTACCAGGTTTTAATTATAAAAAAGAAGTAAAGAAATTAGACTTCAAAGCTTTAAAAAAAGATTTACTAAAATTAATGAAAGATAGTCAAGAGTGGTGGCCTGCTGATTTAGGAACTTACTCAGGATTGTTTGTGAGAATGGCATGGCACTCTGCTGGAACTTATAGAATTTCAGATGGCCGTGGTGGAAGCGGAACAGGTAATCACAGATTTTCTCCTTTAGATTCTTGGCCCGATAACACGAACTTAGATAAATCAAGAAGATTACTTTGGCCCATTAAGAAAAAATATGGGAATAAAATTAGCTGGGCAGACCTAATGATTTTAGCTGGTAATATGGGATATGAACAAGCTGGACTTAAGATGTATGGCTTTTCATTTGGTCGTGAAGATATATGGCATCCTGAGAAAGATGTTTACTGGGGTTCTGAAAAAGAATGGTTAACAGATAAACGTTACTCTGACAAAAATGATAGAAGCTCTTTAGAAAATCCTTTAGCTGCTGTTGTGATGGGTTTAATTTATGTTAACCCGCAAGGAGTAGACGGTAATCCCGATCCTTTAAATACAGCGCACGATGTAAGAGAAACTTTTGGTCGAATGGCTATGAACGATGTTGAAACTGCTGCACTTACTGTTGGTGGGCACTCTATTGGTCGAGCGCATGGTGCGAGTGATGCTCAATCAGGTGTAGAACCAGCTGCTGCGGAAATTGAAGAACAAGGTTTTGGATGGACTCAAAAAGATGGATTAGGAGAAAATCAAATAACGAGTGGTATTCATGGAGCTTGGACATCAAATCCTGATAAATGGGATCACAGTTACCTTGATCTTTTGTTGAACTACGACTGGGAGCTTAAAAAAAGTCCTGCTGGTGCTCATCAATGGGAACCAATTAATCTTCCGGAAAATAAAAAACCTGTCAATTTGGGTAATCCAAATATCCGTCATAACCCTATTATGACTGATGCAGATATGGCTATGAAAATGGATCCAGAATATAGAAAAATCTCAGAACGTTTTTACAAAGAGCCAAAATATTTAGAAGAACAGTTTACTAAGGCTTGGTTTAAACTTACGCATAGAGATCTAGGATCTAAGAAAAATTACATTGGTCCTTGGATTCCTAAAGAAGAGTTAATTTGGCAAGATCCAGTTCCGACTGCAAAAAAGAAATATAGTGCTGAAAAAGTTAAAAAACTTATAGCAGTAAGTAAAATTAGTATTGGTGATTTAATTGCTACGGCTTGGGATAGTGCTAGAACATTTAGAAGAACTGATAATAGAGGAGGAGCAAATGGTGGTAGAATTCGTTTAGCGCCTCAAAAAGATTGGACAGGTAACGAGCCAACTAGACTTGGTAAAGTTTTAAAAGTTCTAGAGGGCATAGCTAAAAAGACAGGTGCTACTGTTGCCGATACAATTATTCTAGCTGGTAATGTTGGTCTAGAAAAAGCGATTAAAAAGGCTGGTTCTAAAGTTAAGGTCCCGTTCTCTGCAGGCCGTGGTGATGCAGCTCAAGATCAGACAGATCAAGATAGCTTCAAAGTACTAGAACCTATTCACGATGCTTTTAGAAACTGGGCTAAACAAGAGTATTCTGTAATGCCTGAAGAGTTAATGCTTGATAGAGCATCTCTTATGAATCTTACAGCAAAAGAAATGACTTGTTTAATTGGTGGCATGAGAGTGTTGGGAACGAACCATGGTGGAACTAAACATGGTGTCTTTACTGACAAAGTAGGTGCTTTGACTAATGATTTCTTTGTTCACTTAACGGATATGAAATATAAGTGGGAACCGACTGGTAAGAATTCATATAACATTATTGATCGTAAGAATAATAAAACCAAGTTTACAGCTACAAGAGTTGATCTCGTTTTTGGCTCTAACTCTGTCCTTAGATCTTATGCTGAAGTATATGCACAAGACGATAATAAAGAAAAATTTGTTAAAGACTTTGTTGCTGTTTGGACTAAGATCATGAACGCTGATCGTTCACAACCTAATTAATTTTATAAAATTCAATTAAGCGCTATCTTCGATGTTTCTAAAGTTAGCGCTTAATATAAAAATTTATTACTGATTTAAAATTTTAAGTTTTATTTCACCTGATAGTTTATCTGGGAAATAAATTAAACCACAAATACGTCTCATAAGACTAGATTCGTATTGATCCACACTTTTGTCAGAAATAATAATCTTCCATAAGTGTTCCATGACTTCTGTTTTTAATTCCAAAGATTCTTTTTTAACTAAGTTTGTAAAACTAAGCAGTTGTATAGAATCGGACTCTAGTTGTTCCGCTTCTTTTAAAACTCCTTCAACATCTGAGTCACCATAGGAAAAAGAAGCAATAAAATCTTTTATAATTTTCTTTTCTTTGTCTGTATAGGCCTCATCAATATTAGCTACGTGAACTAATAGTGCTGTAATACCTTTTAGGCTTTCTTTGCTAATATTTGATTTGCTCATAAGAAGTACTCTAACAAATTAAATTAAAATTTAAAATAGACATATTATCTTTGTTTATATTGATTTAAAATATTTTATATGTTTTAACATATTTTATGAAAAATAATCTTCATGTATTTTTAGGTGCAACAGTTGCTGATGCAGCTGCTAGACCACTACATTGGGTTTATGATCAGAAAAAATTATTAGCCTATATTAAAGATAAAAAAGATTTCACTTTTCTTAAAAAAAATAAAAGTCCGTTTTATATAATTAAAACTGGGAAAGTTTCAGGATATAATGATATTGGGCAGGTAATGTTTAAAACACTGGTTGAAGGGCATGAAAAAATAGAAGATAGATTTAAAAAGAATATTACTAAAAATTTCGGTCCTGGAAGTATCTATTGGAAAAATCTCAAACTTAGAGCAAAATACAGAAAAGTCAAAGACTGGCGCGGCATAATCAAAGGGCCTTGGATTCATCAAAATATAGTTGAAACTGTTAGCAATATTAAAGCTAAAAAAAAACTAACAGGTGGAAGTAAAGTTAACGAATCAGATGGATACTGTGCTGCGCTTCCCTATTTTTTATATGGCTATGATTTTAATAGTATAAAAAAAATTATCTCGATTGTTACTGTCTCAAAAATTAGCATTAAGTATGCTTTGGCTAAATTTCAATTAATCGACCTTGCCTTAAAAGGAGCAAAAGATCCTCTCCACGCGTTTGTTGCACGGTATGAAAAAAATGCTTATTTTAAGGAAGTTGTAAAAAACATTAAACTTATTACAGCTTTAAAAAAAAAACCTCATACATTTATTGTCAAAAAACTAGGTATGGCTTGTAGCTATCCTGGAACTTTTAATAGCGCTATTCATGCTATTATTAGTTCTTCGACGTATAAAGATGCTATCTTAAAATCGATAAAAGCTGGTGGATGTAACTGCTCTAGGGTTAATTTTGTTGGAGCCTATTTTGCCGCCCTACAAGGTCTAGATTCAATACCTAAATCCTGGATATCTAAAACTAAGGTGGCAAAACAGATCATAAATCAAAGATAGCATTAATTTATCGGTATTGACTATTTCAACATTACAATTATAGTTTGAATGTATTTGAAAGTATTTTTAAATACGCCATTCACATGGATCAAAAGTGGCTCATCTACATGAGTTAAAAGTAGGTAAACTTTAATTAAAAAAGAGGTAAACCTATGCTTAAGATCAAAGACCACTTAATCAAAACTGTGAGAAAGCAGCACGCTGAAGAAACAAGCGGCAATGCAATCGAAAAGCAAAAAAAATCTGTTAATGCTTACGGCAATGGTACGACTGGATATAGAATTAAAAATGGTACTAATAAAGGAAAAGTCTTAGGCCATATTGTTACTAAAGGTAATAATAATTTTTAGTTAAATGAAATAAAAAAAAGGAAAGTTTAGTCTTTCCTTTTTTTTAGAATAATTTTAATCCTATAACGCCTGCAAAAATTAATAAGATTGAAATAATTTTATACAAACTAATTTTTTCTTTTAAATAAAAATAACCAATAAATATTGCAAATATAATACTAGATTCTCTCAAAGCACTTACCATTGGGATCGGTGCTTTTGTAAAGGCCCAAACCGTAATAACATAAGCTATATAAGAAAAAAAACCTCCCACCCAAAAGATAATTTTTCCTTCTGTTAGAGTCTTTCTCAATATATTTTTTTGTTTTCTAAAATTTAAAACTATTGGAAAAAATAAAGCGCTAAAAATAAAAACCCAACTCATATAGCTAATAGCTGACAAACTTAATCTTGCCCCGTAGCCATCAACAACCGAATACATTCCTATAAAAATACCTGTGGCTAATGAAGTGTAGAGTATTTTATAGTTCTTAAGTACGGACTTGCTAAAAAGACCAATAAAAATAACTCCAGTTGAAATAAGAAAAATTGAAAAAATTGTAAAGGTTTTTAAATATACTCCTAAAAAAATAATTGAAATAAGTGTAGCAACAAGAGGTCCAAATCCTCTTGCCACAGGATACACTGTAGTGAATTTTCCTGCTTGATATGCTGTTAATAAAAAGTTTTGATAGCCTTGATGAATTAAGGCGCTTAAAATTATATATGGAAAACTTTCTGCACTTGGCATAGGCAAAATAATAACTGCTACTATACAAGCTGGAACGTGTCCATAAACTATAGCTGGAATAGACACATTTTTATTTTTGTACTTGCTAGCCATGCTATTCCAAATGGCATGTAAAACTGCAGAAAACAGAACTAAAATAAAAACTGTATTATCCATAAATAGTTTTATTGTTTCTTTCTTATTTTTAAATTAAGAAATAATAATGAATAAATTTAGTTTAAACAATAGAACAGCTATTGTAACTGGCGGCGCTCAAGGGTTTGGTTTAGCAATGACTGAGCGATTTCTTGATTCTGGCGCTAATGTAGTTATTTGGGATTTCGATAAATTAGCTGTTGAGAAAACGATTAAAAAATTAAATAATTCAAAGTTAAGTTCTACAATAGTTGATGTTACAAATTTTGATCAAGTTTCAGCAGAAGTTGAAAGAGTAACTACAGATAAAAAAATAGATATTTTTGTTAATAACGCAGGTATAGCTGGGGTAAATACTACTGTTTGGGACTATCCTGTTGAAGAGTGGAAAAAAGTTTTAGAATTAAATCTTAACGCGGTGTTCTATTGTTTAAAGGCTATTACACCACACATGATTAAAAATAACTATGGCCGTATTGTAAACATTGCCTCGATTGCTGGCAAAGAAGGGAATCCAAATGCATCTGCGTACTCTACTTCTAAAGCGGGTGTAATAGGCTTAACTAAATCTTTGGGGAAGGAACTAGCTAACAAAAATATTGCTGTGAATACAGTTACGCCCGCTGCGGCTAAAACTAGAATTTTCGATCAAATGACAAAAGAACATATTGATTATATGTTATCTAAAATCCCTAGAAATCGATTTGTTCTTGTTGAAGAGCTTGCTTCATTAGTTACTTGGTTGGTTAGTGAAGAAAATTCTTACACAACAGGCGCTGTGTTTGATTTAAGTGGGGGTAGAGCAACCTACTAATTTAAAAGATTGAATGGAATGAAAGAAGCTTATCTTTATTTGTTAACTGGAATTGCAATAGGCCTAATTATATATTTAGCTAGTAAATATGTTTTTTAACTTTAAAACCAGTTTCATTGATTTTTTTTTGTAATTTAAGATAAAAAAAATTAAATACGCTCTATATAAGACATTACTCACCTTTTAGTTGTATAGCGGTTACAATCTTTAGTCATACGTGTTACTAAAATTCTCAGAAAATTCAAAAATGGAGACAAAGTGAATTATTTTAAAAATTTAGTATTAATTTTATTGACGATTACTATCGGTGGTAGTGTTACAGCAGCCGAAGTGAAAATGGCAAGAGCCAATTGGGATACCGGCTATTTTCAAGCTGAAGTCTACAAACAGGCATTAGAAAAAATGGGTTACACGGTCACAGAGCCAAAAACTATGAAACCGTCTGTTTTTTACCTAGCTGCAGCCGCTGGAGACCTTGATTTATGGGTTAATGGCTGGTTTGGAACTCATGATACTTATATCGAAGAAGCCAAAGGCAAAGTTAAAGCAGTTGGTAACGTAATGGCAAAAGGTGGTTTGCAGGGTTATTTAATTGATAAAAAATCTGCAGATAAATTTGGTATTAAAACTGTTATGGACATCAAAAAACACGCTAAGCAATTTGACTCGAATGGCGATGGGAAAGCAGACATGGTAGCTTGCCCTCCAGGCTGGGGATGTGAAAAAAAAATCGCAAAACACTTCGCCGAGCTTAGTTTAGGCGACTTTATTAATCCGGTACAAGCAGACTATTCAGCTTCTATGGCTGATACTATTGCAAAATATAAGAATGGAAAATCTGTTTTGTTCTATACTTGGACTCCTAATTGGACGGTTGGTGCCCTTGAGCTTGGTAAAGACATTGTTTGGATAGAGGTTCCTTACAGTGAAACTAAGACAATTAAAGTCCCTAACGCGACAAAACCTAAAATTAATATGGGTTTTGATGCTGACGATATTCGTCCTGCGGCTAATGTTGATTTCTTAAAAGCTAATCCTAAAGTTGAAAAGATGTTAAAAAAAGCATCTATACCACTAGCGGATGTAGCTGCTCAGAATATGAAAATGAATGCTGGCGAAAAATCTGAAAAAGCAATCAAGAAACATGCTAATGCTTGGATAAAAGCTAATCAAAGCACATTCGATAGTTGGGTAAAATAAGTAAGTAAATCAGAACAGTGAGTTTAAAATTAGCACCTTCTGATTACGAGATCTATTTGCCTATAGCTGAATGGGTAGAAAAAAATATTAAAGAGTGGTTATTTATGCAACGACCGCTCTTTAAAAAACTTTCCGCACCCATTGATACAGTTTTAAATGGTCTAGAGTATTTATTTAATATAATTCCATTCCCGGTGGCCGTCTTAATATTTATTTATTTTGCTTATAAAACTAACGGTTTTAAATTCACAGTCCTTACGGCTATTGGTTTAGTCTTTATTGACCTTGTAGATCTTTGGTCTGAAAGTATGACTACACTTGCAATGATTTTTACTGCTGTATTTTTTTGTATAATTATAGGTATACCCTTAGGAATTCTTTGTTCTAGAAGTAAAATATTTGAAATAATAATGAGGCCAGTACTTGATGTTATGCAAACTATTCCTAGCTTTGTTTATCTAATTCCTGTGGTTATGCTTTTTGGTATAGGACTAACGCCTGGGGTGATTGCCACAATAATTTTTGCACTCCCACCAATTATTCGATTTACTAATTTAGGAATTAGACAGGTAGGAAAGAGTTTTAAAGAAGCTGGATCAAGTTTAGGCTTAACAAAGTTGTTGATATTAGTAAAAATTGAAATACCTTTGGCGCTTAAAACTATAATGGCCGGCATAAATCAAACACTGATGTTATCTTTGTCTATGGTTGTTATAGCAGCTCTAATAGGAGCTGGTGGATTAGGATTAACGGTTTATGTTGCCTTAGGCAGATTAGATATCGGATCAGCTGTTATTGGCGGAACGGCTATTGTTATATTGGCTATAATTTTAGATAGATCGGAAGAGCGTC
>Ga0308013_10001811_pt1 | contig 10358 bp, 6 predicted proteins | sample Neamet181_FD_203131 | JGI IMG/M metagenome (GOLD analysis project Ga0308013, IMG submission 203131) | Marine microbial communities from water near the shore, Antarctic Ocean - #181 | ecosystem: Environmental > Aquatic > Marine > Unclassified | place: Southern Ocean | collected 2014-07-25
AGGGAGTGGTTTAGATTTAGAATGCTTTTTCGGCAGGTTCTGAGGTGCGTTTTGAGTAAAGACACCTGCAAAGAATGCAATGATGAGCAAGATACTTGCAATACCAATACTGATGAGAATATCACTTTGCTCAACAACAGGCTCATTCTCAATCGAAAAATAGGCGCTCGCTTTGTTATCTTCTATATTATCATCAATATCGTAAGGCGAATCACATGAGAGGGTCGCTTCCAACCGGTCATTATCTGGAAGGCCCTGAGTATCACCAATAATTACAACTGGTGCATAGTCAGAATTCACAACATCTACGATTCGTGTGGTTGACCATTCAGAATCAATACTGATAATTTCAATTCGACAGATAACATCCGCCAAACGTTCATATCCACTTCGTTGAATACTGATCTGTAATTCTCCATCATCTGCTGAAAATGAAAAGATGGCTAGATTCCATCCACTGCTCCTCGAAAGAGTTGAAACACTCTGAGTGCCGAGAATACGCCCATACGAATCAATGATCATTACTTGAACTTCGATCATGCCTGCTTGAGGTGACCATTCAGATACATTTACTTCGTAACTACTGTTTTCATTTGCCCCAAGATGTATGGTACTTTGAATGAGATTGATACGCTCGCCTGTATTGCTGAGAAGAACCAAAGTTGCTCGCACTGGTTCTCCAGAGGCAGTAACTGAGCATCCTCCTACGTTTCCACTAAGTGGTACAATACCAAGTTGCGAAAAGGCCGAACTGTCGAGGTTACAATCCACTTCTACGTTTGGAAGTTCATACCCTGCCAAATAAAGTGAAAGTGTTTCGGTTGAATCAGTTGATGAAACAAGAAGTACTTCGTTTTGGTTCGCTCCCATTACAATGGAAATCAAATTATTTGTCAGTGAAAAATCGTCGCTACTTGTGAGATCATTGCTACTGACATTTGAATTCATCAAAATACTCACTTGTGATCCTGATGCTGCACGATATACTGGAGTCGAGCCAAAGGCAAGGATGCCTTTCTCAATTTCTATGTCATGGATTAGCAAGCCTAAACTCGGGTGCGTCACTTCAAGTGATGCGAGGAACCTCTGTCCAGTCCAACCTTCACTTGGAATGAGACTCAGTGGTATTCCGAGTAATTGATTTGGTGCTACGACCATTTGACTGGGTCCTTGAATGGTCCACCCATCTGGTAGACCCGATACACTCAGTTGGAGGACTGCCACATCGTTACCATTATTTTCAATCCAAGCGGTTGGCATTCCACCTTGGTCATTAATTTTCCAGATCCCTTTATGGCCAAGGGTAATATTTGGTGCATCTCCAACCCGCACAGGTATTTCTTGAACAGTAGAACCAGAACCATCTGCATCACTGATTCGAAGTTTTAGAATTCCGATCTCACCAGCTACAGCATCTTCAGGGGGAGTGACAAAGACAGTTACAGAAGTCGATTCGAGAGGTTGAATAATATCTCCATGTACGGGATATGTGATGTTCCAACCTGCTCCTGCTTTAGCGAAATATGGTTCGCGAGGTGCATTTCCAAGTTGGTCAACTGTTAACGTTACATTTTGTCCAGCAGGGTCAATGGTGAGTGATGTATTCGCAAGATTGAATCTCCAGCCTGATACATGTTCAACATCAAAACTGAGATTGACCTCTTTGACCCAAATATTTCCAGAGTAAACTCCGAATTTCATGTGTGCTACTGTATTAGCCCAAGCAGTTGAAGGGACTGTAAACTCAAAGGAATAAGAAGAGGATTGGTTGACTTCAAGCGGCTGGCCAGTGAATATTGGGGCGTTCCATTGCGATGCATCGAGACCTGAATAGAGATAGGTGAATGAAGGGATAATTCGTAAGGTGTCGTTTGCATTACCAGTATTCATTGCAGTGAATCCTATCGTGACAGAATCATTTGGGGCGACAAAATAATCAACACCGGATGACATGTTAATCTCCCATCGATGGTCCGGTTCTGCTTCGACAAGTAGGCTGACCGAATCGACCACGGAGGGGTCACCAAGAGAGGTCCAATGGAACTCCAATTCAAACGGAGTTTGTGCAGGAACATCTGCACCCAAGGTGACTTGCACTGTTGCAATCGTATACGCCAATGGTCCAAGTGAACGTTGTTCAAGCGAAATAAATGTGAAATTCACCGAAGGTGGATGTAATTCCCCTGGTATCGGATTCGCTTGGGCAGAGAGAAGATATTCATCGATTCCATTTCCAGGATTTACCAGTTTTAAGCGTATATTTTGCGGTTCAGTCACGTTCATAGATACGCTTCCCCCAGGTGCTGATGGTACTGGTTCCAACAGTGTCGCTTGAGATCGATAGATCTGCAATACTTGCAATGAGAATGTCAAATTGGCTTGGCTTGTCGAGGCCTCAGAAGTTGAAAACACATGCCGGTATGGCACGGTGTTTGGGGGCAGTTGAAGGGTAAGCGTGCCCATTGCATCTCCATTGCCAGAGAGTTCAAGGTTAGAACCGTTCAATGTTAGGTCACCACTTGTCGACCATTGCCAATTCGCTTGAATCATCTGTGCATCAGCCATGTTCCATTGAAGCGATCCATTTTGTGCAAGGGTGGAATCAATTTGCCATGATAATGTTGTGTTTGGTAGACTTCGCGTATGCACCGGTGAAACGATAGTCGTAACAGAAGTAAATTGAATCTCTAAATCCTCGCACAAAGTCTCACTTCCACTTCCAATACAAAGAGTGAGTGTAGTTGAGGTGGTTGAACCAAGGTTGACTGTACTCGGCACAAACAGATGCGCAAATAACTCCACATCTTGATTCGGTTCTAAGGTCAGAGCAAATATCTCATCCCCATTTGCATCATGGAGGGATGGAGAGCCACCCCATGAGGATGCAGTCCAATCCATTGAAGTCGTTGTTTCTTGTGCATTTCCAAGGTTCTCTACCACCATCCATGCTGTGGCAGTATCTTGAATCTGTCCGTAGCCATCGCTTCTTGCAAGGCCACTGGGACCAGTGACTGAAAGCCCCCGAGTACGCAGGACCTCCAGAGGCATTTGAATGGTAGTTGTCACTGAAGAGTCTAAGTCAAGAGTTAAGGTGAAGTCGACATAACTGTTTTCATCACCCAAGGCATCACTTGGTATTCCAACATTGAATGCAATGCTAACTGGACTGTATGGAATGAGGCTCGGTTGTACATCAGCACTACTTTGTAGATTGAACGTCCAACCTGCAGGCAGTGCACTGGAATCCCAGGTGAGTGACCAATCTGCAGTTCGTGAACCAATTGCAACCAATTCTAGTGATACCGTTTCAGTAGCACCAGGTGAGATACGAGGCGTTTCAGTTGGAAGATCTATTCTGGCTACATAGGGTTCGACGATTGCCAATTCAGTCGTAGCAATATTATTGTCCTCACGGGCTTCGGTAAGGTTGCCATTTACATCCAAAAGCATCGTAATATTATGTATCCCTAATTCGGCTGTAACAACTGCACTAAAGGTGAGAGGGCCGCCTTCTCCAGAAGGAGATACAGGTTTGACATCATCAAAGCGTTCACGAGCAATTTCGTTTCCATTCATCAAGAGCACGGCATCGACATCATCATCGTTTTCAATTGTCCCTATGTTCGAAAATTGCCCCGTAATAGTTACTTGTTGCCCAGGGTCAGGTTCTGCTGGATTGAAACTAATTCCTCTTCCATCTGCGAGAGGGGCAAAGTCTGCAGCACCTTGAGAAATCAAAGTATCGCCTATGAGAATATCCAGCACACCATCGCCGTCCATATCTGCTACTGCTGGTCCAGCCCACACTCTGTGAGGCATTGCTAAAGGAGAAGACCAAGCGTTGTTGATATCGGCTGAAGCACCAGTTTCACCATCAAAGGCCCAGAGGCGCTGACCAAAGGCGACAATTATTTCAGGTTCATCATTACCATCGATGTCCATCCATATTGGCGAAGAAACTGCGATTTCATCGTTGTCGTTACCGCTACCCCGTTGCAAATCACGAGTCCATTCTTTCAAAGGCGTAGTAAGACTGATGTCATGACATCCCACCATGCCTTTTCTGTTGAAACTAATTGAAGATTCCGAGTACCATGTCACCCAACATAGACGGTCATGTATACCATCATTTGTGGTATCAATAGGAAGTGGTTGGGCATCTGCATATCCATTTTGAGCACGGAAATTAAAAATCTCACTTGTCGAAGTCAGTTCCATGCCAATGAAACGGGCTCCATTTCCGGAGGTGGCGCCGTTGGAATCGGTAGGTACGGTGAGAATCATTTCGGGAGCATCATCGTTGTCTAATTGAACAATCACTGGGCCTGGGAGACGGAGACGGGGTGAATCCGAATCCGAATCTGTTCCTTGGATGGCTACACGTTCCCAATCAAGAGAACCTGATGCGCCATCAATTCTCCAGACCCACATGTTTCCTGAGTTTGAATCAATAGTAGTGAGAACAATTGCAGATGTTGAACTGTCAAGAGCTGCCCATGCTGGGTCGGATGGATGAGTTCCTCTATCAAGTGAGACCTCCCATGCGGGTTCAGATGGTACACTGGTCGTTAAGGCGAAGGACAAAACGGTTGGGTCATTTGAATTCTCATCTACCACCGCAAGAACCAATTCCGGAGTTCCATCCAATTGCAAGTCGGCAAGAAGTGGCTGTGTTACTGCAAAATGATTGGATTGGCTTGTTGGAGGATGAGGGCTCGAGATTCCGATTCGGTAATCAGCATTGCTGTAGCTCCAAAGTTTCTCATTACTGTGCCCAGTTTTTTGCCAGCCTGATTCTGTACACGTCAATTCGGGAGACCACATCTCTACTTGGAGCGAATTTGATGTATCAAAGGTGATAAGAATCTCAGGCTTCCCATCATCATCAATGTCATGGACAATTGGTGTTGAGCGAATATCATTGGTTTGGCCAAGGTTCACCTGCCAAGCGATCTTTGCATCATCACCAGAATGAATACTCAGCATACTGTCGGTCCCATCATTCCAAACCATAACCGCAAATAATTCACCTTGACCACATCGTTCCAATGCCGCATTGGGCGCAGTAATACTTTGTGAAAAGTCAGCGATAATCGAACCGTATGCATCTGCCCCGTTATCGAGGCCAACCCAGTTGACAACTGGGCTATCAATTACACCGTATACAGTGACATCATCCACGCTTCCTTCACCGGGTCCACCATTAGGCCCGTGTGCAGGCATTGTACCATTATGTGTTGGAGTTCGAGCATATTGGCCCCACGGTTGCGTATCGCCCATCCATGATTCATTTCCATTAGGTGAATAGGCAGGAGTCGTCTTTTCAAATTCAATTGGTTCGTTGGCCCCATTCAATAGGATTGGCGAAATTGAAGACAGAATTAACAGCAGCAATGGCAAAATAGTGTAGGCGGTTTTGCCCGCACGATTCAACACTTTGCTGGTCATTATGGTGTAGGGGCCTCGGGGGGTTGTTATGGCTTATGGCGATGTGCGTTAAAAAGAGCCGATTCCGAGCCATTTATTATTATCTCAATGGCATGTTTGATGAAGGTTTTTTGCCGCAGCCGACCCTTTGAGGGGCGTGTGGATTAAATAGGGGTCTTCAGTGGGCAGATTGACTACGGTCGACTTCTCTCTCGAGGCACATGCCGGTGAAGGACGGAATGGGAATCCCCACTCCTTCATCATCTGTGCTTTTTTTGAGAATCGCCTTGAGGTGAACACGATGTATAAAATAGTCACAAAGGAAGATACGATTCGCATTCCAGCCGAGTACATGCGCAAGGGCGTATCCTTGAACGATCATATTGACCGTCTCTCAATGACTGCTTTTGAAGGCCGATTCGATGATCACAACCGATTCATTTTAGTGACTTCAAATCACGAACCTCTTGGACGTGGACGAATTATTCACGGTGACGGTGCTATCTACCAACGAGTTCGATTCGATGCAGTTTTGTTTTGCATGGATGACTACGAAGTTGTCGAAGGTGCAGTTTCTGAAGTCAACGAGTTCGGTGCATTCGTTCGAATTGGCCCTATGGAAGCATTGCTCCACAAGTCCCAAATTATGGAAGACCAAGTCGAAGCAAACGTCGGCGCTGGGACCATCTCTGGCCGACAATCCAACCGAACCATCAGTGTTGGAGACTCAGTTCGAGCTCGTATTGTTTCCCTTTCCCCTGACACATCCGATCCTCGTCGTTCGAAGATTGGTTTGACCAGTAAGCAACCAGGACTTGGCCGCCACAAGTGGCTCGGCGAAGACGATACTGAGTGAGGTGAGATGTATGGTAAAGATTCCTTTCGCATGCGGTGAATGTCACCTCGTTCTTGAAGATGGAGTGGACATGTGTCCTCGTCATCCGTCTGCCCGTGTTTCATCAGAACACCAGGGCTATGTCATTATCACTAATCCAAATCGTTCGGAAATTGCCAAGCGATTGAAGATTGAGCAACCAGGGAAATATGCCCTCAAAGTAAGCATTCGTTGAAGGAGATGAAAGTATGGATATCGTATCACGCAAAGAAAACAAACTACTCAACCGTGTGGAAATTAATTTCCGCTGGCAACATGAAGGTCTAGCTACACCATCGCGTAAAGCGGTTATGGATCTTGTAAAGACTCTTGAACCTGGATCAAACCCAGATTGCATCGTCGTCAAAGAATGTAACACTCGCTTCGGTCAACCATTGACCACTGGTATGGCATTCATTTACGGGGATGTAGGCTCAATGTCTGTCGAACCTAAATTCATTCACAAGCGACACGAACAATTCCGTTCGGCATCACCTGCTAAAGAAGGAGGTGACGAGTGATGGGAGACGGTCCTAAAGCTGGTGCAAAGTGGTCGAAGTACTCTGTTGCTGAAGACGGCACACTCACTCGCAATGCAGAATTCTGTCCACAATGTGGCCCTGGCGTATTCCTTGCTGTTCACGCTGACCGCAAATCATGTGGTCGCTGTGGTCATACTGAAACCAAAGAGTGAACTTCAGTTTATCATTGAGCGAAGGTCGCTCAAGATACCTTCTGTATTCCAATTATCATGTGTCCAGCGAACGCGTTGGAAACCATATTCATCAATGAGTACAACACCGTTTGTGTGTTGAACGTCATAGTAAACGGTGTGTCCACGACCAAGACTTGTACTACTGTTGGCTTCAGTGAGTACAACACCTATAGAGAAGTCAGTCCAAACTTCTTCAATCAGTGACAAGTTCTCTTCAGTTTCAACGGTCGTTGTAAGGTGAGGCCAGGAGGCGTTGTAATCCTCCATGTATCCGGAGAGGGCAATCGGCCCATCGCGCCATGGGTCCACTGTAATTGAGACGAAATTGACATTCGAACGTTCATTGTCACTCAGTTGTGAATCGATCCATTTCATGTCCGATGTTGTTGTTGGACAAACATCAGGGCAATTGACATAGATGAATCCAAAGATGGTAACTTTCCCATCTAAACTCGAAGAGTTAAACATGGTATCATTGTTATCCTGCAGTACGAACGGTCGATATGATTGCACTGGATTAATGTCTTGTCCTTGGAAGTTGTCGATTTCGGCTGGACTCAAACATCCAGCACTCACCATTATAGTGGTAAGGCAGAACACCAACAGGAAATTATTCACTGTGAATCCTCAGTCATTGTTGCGGTATCCACGAACAAAGGCTGCCCCGATAACGACAAGAAGAATCCATGTCGTATTCCAAAGCAATCCCCGTAGGTCAACATTGTCTTCAATTGAATCAAAGAGTTCAGGCATGTGAGAATAGAGAGTTTGTGCAGTATTGCCACCGGGGGGAGGTCCGCCACCGCCTTGGCCGCCTCCAGCATTCGAATCATCTGCAATTCCATGATAGCAGAGCAAAAAGTACGGAAAACCAACCATTGGGACTGTATCTCCATTGGTGTCAACGACCGTCTTACTTGAACCACTCAATGGTGTTGAGACATAGTAGTAGGTTCCTCCAGGGTATTCAGGTGTTGGTCCGAACCGCCCGTTACATTCATCCAAATCTCCAGAGCCGGAGACATAATTCCAATCATCGATACCGTTGTATCCCTGATCGCCACCTTCACTGGTCCTTTCAACTTCATAAGACGACTTCATTCCCTTGACTGCGCCACTGTCATCCCATGTATACATGCCATAAATTGGATAACCATCAAAAGCCCATCCAATAATTGGAGAATGTTGAGTTGAATCGATTAAACTCCAATCATAGTCCTGCATAGTTTGACCTGATTCAGGTTCCCAATACTGGCACATAGCGTCCCAATGGTAATGCACACCAGTTGGTCCAGCATGCGCTCCACAATAGCCGAGGTCAATCGGTTGACGGTCTTCTGTGAAGTAAAAGAAATCGAGAGCAACAGCATCTCCACCAGGACCTTCTTCAGGTCCAAAAATAGGGACACCGTTTGTAGCCACTGCGACTTGACCTCGGTCAGCTGCACATTCCCATTGTCCATTTGCTGCCGGACAGTTTGTGGGAGTATGACCTCCGGTTGTATCGTTAGTTGGATTCAATGGAATGGACCACGTGAGAGTTTGTTCATCACCGCCCGGACCTAATGCTGAAACCCAATCATGGTTTGGAATTCCATTCGAGTTTATATCCATTGATGTTGATGATGAAGTAACACTGACTTCACATTGGAACCAAGGTCCCGAACCACCACCGTTTGGGGTGCTCACACCGTTGGTATTTGCATTGTAGCTGTTGCCGACACCGTTGTCATCCCGAACCCAAGGACCATTCCCATCTTGGCAATACCATGATTCCTCTGCAGACCAATCTGGTAATGTACAACCATCTGCTCCAACGACATCTCCTGCCGGAGTGTTCGGACATTGGTCAACAGCATCGCTGATGCCATCGCCATCTCCGTCCTTTTGCGAATCCGAGCAACCATCAGAGTCTACAGTTTCCCCAATTGGCGTATTTGGACAAAGGTCGAGAAGATTGTTCACTCCATCCGCATCATTGTCTTTTTGAGATTCTGAACATCCATTTGTGTCAACTGCTTCTCCAATTGGTGTATCGGGACACATATCTTTGTCGTTCATTATTGCATCAATATCGTCATCAGTTTCAGAATCGGAACATCCAGTGACGTAGACCGGTTCACCTTCAGGCGTAGAATCACAGTCATCAGCATCATCGAGCACGCCATCACTGTCCAAGTCAGTTTCAGGTTCCGGAGGGACTGGGAGATTGAGACGGATAGTTGAAGTTGATTCGGAAAATAATCCACATGAGGCGATTAAATCTCCAACAGTATTATGATACGAGGTATTGACAAGCATACTATATTCACCAGTTGTTGAATTTTCATCACCATCGATGATCCGTGCTGGGCTTTGGCCAAGTGGATGGTATTCAACACTACAGGTATTGGGGAACGCGTGGACCATCAAACCTTGAAGCGTTCCAAGAGAAGAATTACCTTCAGGTAGAATCCAAAGGACAGAGAGAATGACATCAGCCTCTTCAGGTGCAAGTATTGTCAATTGAGACATCGAAACATTGCTGGTCAACCCGTCAGAATCGGTGGCCTGGATTTGAATGAGCCATGTACCAGGTTGTGATAATTCAGTTGTGGTTGACCATGAACCATCTGATGCAGGGGTTGAGTTGCGTGGTTCTCCAATTTGTTCAAGGATATTGGAATCAAGCAGAAGTAGAGTTACAGTCGCCAAATCTGGTGCTTCATCGAGAATGAAACCTCCAACACTTGCATTCGCACCATCCCACAGATGAGTGAATTGCTCAGCAATTAACACGCTTGGTGCGGTATTCTCAACATTGTTTGAATCTTGTTGAATCTCGTCATCGACTCCAGTTTCCTCTTCGGAATTGATATCATCAACCATGAGTACAAATCCTGAACTCACCATGAGCAGAGCAAGAGCACCACTGAGAAGAATCATTTTCATTTCCATAAATTCAAACCCTCTGCAATTCCTTATAGGGTTTCGGTGTGCTTGAACGACGCCGATTCAATTTGAAACAAATTTTAAAAGTTTGAAGGAAGAAACTCGCCACTGTTCATGAGAATGAGCGTTGAATCATTATGCACAAAAATTTGAACTGGAATTTCATTGAAGACATGCCGTTGGTCTTTCGTATCTGAAACAAGTACTTCTTCCCGCCAACCGGCAATGTGCCATGCCTCATGTTGTTCACTCCATATTGCGTGCTGTACTGGGCCCTTGAGTTTGAAATGTTTTTGAGGAGTTCCTGTTCGGTACCAAATGACATCCCCACTATCGAAACAAAGTAAATGGTTCTCATCATGGCTGTAGACGGAATTAAGTATTCCATCAAATTCGATAACTTCTGAACTC
>Ga0308013_10001814_pt1 | contig 10350 bp, 7 predicted proteins | sample Neamet181_FD_203131 | JGI IMG/M metagenome (GOLD analysis project Ga0308013, IMG submission 203131) | Marine microbial communities from water near the shore, Antarctic Ocean - #181 | ecosystem: Environmental > Aquatic > Marine > Unclassified | place: Southern Ocean | collected 2014-07-25
TGGACACCTTGCACGTTCTCTATAATATTGCTCTGCTGTCCAAGTGTCTGCTCCTTTCCAATCCGGCTCTGGTCCGGTGATAGCCTCATCGGACATTGGGTTTCTATTTTTTGCTTTGCTTTTTCTCATTGTTTTTACTGTCACATTTCCCTCATCTTTACTTTTATATATCAATAATTAAGATTACTATACATCACAACGGGCCATTTGTCAAGTTTTTCGTCATTTTTTCTTCCAATGGGCTGTTTTTGTATTCATATCTAGTTCTTTAATTCGTGCAATTATGTTCACATCAATTGCATTTAACAACAATGCACTTCTAAATTCATTACTGTTATTTGGCATCGTACTGTGTAATGTTCTCGAATTATATATCAAGCAATCACCTGGATTAGAAACAAATTGAAATCCTTCAGTAATAAGCAAGTCATTGTACTCTTCTTGGTTGTCTTGTATATCTTGGTAATAGTATCTATTCTTGTGTGAGCCAGGCAAAACACACGTTGCTCCATTTTCTATTGTGAACGTGTCTAGTGGAATAATAATCTGAACCCCTAATAGTTCGTCACTTTTTGAACGTGCATATTCTTCAAATCTATAAGGAGTATCTATGTGTGCCCGAATTTTAGCACTTCCTGGTCTCGTTGTGATAGTATCAACAATATGAATATCCCATTCTTTGCCTTGAAACAACGCATCGATGTATCTGGCGAGATTATCTACAATAGGCTGCCACATCTCTCTAGGTGGCTCTTTACTCCAACAGACATTGTATTCTCTACCTTTACGATGGTTCGCATAGTACTCCCCATTCACAGCGTTACCACGGTGTATATTGTCTGGGTTCATTGCCCACAATTTAAACTGCCTGACAGTAAAAGGAGAGAGTAACTCTTTCACTGACAAATATCCTTGATTATCTTCTAATATCATTATTCATACCTTCCTAAATGTTTATTTATAGTTTTCAAATTATATAACACTATTATATGATAAATACAGTAAGAAGTCAACTTATGGAGAAAAATAGATATGGCAAGACTTAGCCTATGGAACCCTAAAAAGGGTAACGATTATAAATTTATTGATAAAACAGTCAAGGGACACTTTGACCATGGCGGTACATCACTGCTAATTCATAAGTATATCGGTTCACAAGACAAGAGTGATGCTGAGTATGACGCTGCCAAACCGGCAATACAGGATTTACTATTCTTAGAGAATCGTGATAGAAAATATGATGCTGATGTATATGACCTTAGAGGTGTATATACTGTATCTGACCAAGATTTCGAATTATCTCAGTTCGGTATGTTCTTAGGTAACGACCAACAAGTATTCACTCTACATTTAAACGAGATGGTTAATCAACTAGGTCGTAAAATAATGACTGGTGACGTAATTGAACTTCCTCACATGCGTGAAGATATGATGTTAGAGGGCAATGATGGCGTAGAGAAAGATGCAGTTAATCAGTATTGGGTAGTCCAAGAAGCAACGAAAGATGCTGGTGGATTTGACGCAGGTTGGTGGCCACATATTTGGCGTGTTCGTTGTAAGCAATTACAAGATACACAAGAGTACAAAGATATTCTTGGTACTGGCGAAGAAGCATCTGACTTGAAAAACATTTTGTCTACCTATAATAAAGAACTTCAAATTACTGATGCTGTTGTAAAAGAAGCACAAGATAATGTTCCTGGAAAATATTGGGACTACAGAACGAACAACTTAATGTATGCAACTCCAGGCAATCATCCAGATGACATAGATTATGCAACTGTGGCATATGGAAAAGCATTTCCAGAATCTCCAACTGTTGATTCTTATTTCTTAAGAACAGACTATACGCCATCAAGATTATTTCAGTACAGAGACAGTAAATGGTATAGAATTAACGATGACGATGGAGCATGGGAAGTTGGACATGCATTACATAATCAATTTATTAATAACGCAGGTACAGTAAAACTTGATGACGGCACTACGCTTGTCGGCAATGTTAATCTGTCAAAAGCAGTAAGACCAAAGGTAGACTAATATGGCTCAAAAACATTTCTATGACAATCAGATTCGAAGATATATCTTACAATTTGTAAGAATGTTCAGTGGATTCACAATAAAAACTGGCGCCAAGAAAAATGACAATGTAACTGATTATTACATTCGAGTACCATCCCGATATGGTGATGTATCTCGTATGGCGGCAACTATTCTCAAAGGTAACTCTGAGAACGTAGTAAACTCTGCTCCATTTATTGCCTGTCACGTACAAAGTTTACAACCGGACAGACAACGACTACAAGAACCATTTTTCAATGATGCAGTAAGTGTCAATGAGAGAAAATTTGATGCTGGTACTAACAAGTATACTGCTGAACAAGGACAGAAATACAGTGTAAAAAGATTAATGCCAGTTCCTTACTTATTGAACATGCAAGTTGATATTTGGACTTCTAATACAGACCAAAAACTTCAACTACTAGAACAGATACTAGTATTATTTAATCCATCACTAGAAATTCAACACAATGATAATCCAATTGACTGGACAACAATTACAAATGTAGAAATGACTGATTTACAATGGACTAGCAGAGGAATACCAGCAGGTGTTGAAGACCAAATTGACATTGCAACAATGATATTTCAGATTCCAATCTGGATTAATCCACCAGCACAAGTAACAAGACAGAATGTAATTAGAAACATTATTAACAATATCTATACATATACTGACTTAGATACATTAGATTATGACCCAGATGCATTTGAGTTCTTTGCGGATTTAAATGCTCAATCAAGTGTCATTGTCACTCCAGGAGTCTATTCATTGAGTGTTTTCCAGAGTGGTAGTGATGTATTGTGTAGTCCTTATGCAAATGGCAACTACGATGCTAACATAAAATGGGAAACTGTTCTTAAAGAATATGGACAATTAGATAGTGGAGTATCAAGGCTTCGATTGAAGTACCATGGTGAAGTAGAAGACTTAAATGCAGACGTAATTGGTACATTAACATCTACTGGCGCTGATGACACTCTACAATTTACTATCGACCCTGCCACATTACCTACAAATACTGTAACAGCAGTAGATAGAATTATCAAAGCCTCAACAGCAAAACCAGGATTTAGTGGTATTCCAGCAGTAGCAACTGGTCAACGTTATCTAACATTAGATGCCGCTGATAAAAGCAGTGCTTGGGGAATTGCTGTGGCTTCAAATGATATTATTGAATACAACGGAACTGCTTGGGTATTAAGTTTTGATGCAAGTGCAGGTGCTACACGTGAATACGTAACTAATACTACAACTTCGCAACAATTTAAATTTGATAAAAATGATAAAATATGGACAGACACATATCAAGGAATATATGATGCTGGATATTGGAGATTGGAACTAATAGTAACACCGTAATGAAAGAATCAAGAATTAGAGCGGCTGGGGGTTGCATAGTCGCAAAAGACACACATCGTATACTTCTACAACAGAGAGCAATTGACGGTTCTTTTCCGAGAAATTGGGGGTTCTTTGGTGGTAAAGTTGAACCAGAAGAAAATGTAGCACAAGCATTACTAAGAGAATTACGAGAAGAAATATCATTAGACATAGAAGAAGATATTATAAAAATATATCCACTAGACCAATATCATGCAAGAAATGGTGGATTTAGTTACTACTCTTTTGTCATACTCATAGATAAAGAATTCATTCCAAAAATGAACGAAGAGTCTGGCGGTTATGCTTGGGTAGATACAAATTGTGTACCGAGACCACTACATCCAGGCACAAGACGAACCCTCTTTAGAAAGAAAAAACTCAAAATAGTAAACGACATTATATCGTCACTTTGACCAGGCCGTCAACTTCCTAAATACTAGTGTAAGAGAGATAGTTCGGAGGAGACATAGTGAATCAACACGTTATAAACTTAGAAAAACAACGATTCATCAGAGATTGTAAATTAGTTCTTAAAGGCGAGAGGGTTACTGACAGCCTAAGAAGGACGATTATACATTCCAGCCCAGGACACGTAGAATATCTAAAAAGAGATATGGATATGGCCGAAGCACGTCTGGTAGATATTGTAATTGCAAAAGTAAAAGAAGAGTCAAAGAAGGCTTTATCAGCAAGTAGTCAAAGAATTAATATATTGGCTATAAGTGTACTTGAAAATTTGGCAACGGAAAGTTCTGATTTTGCTATAGAAGAAATAATGAAAAGATATAGAGAAAGTATCAATCCAGTGAAAGCATTATACTATGATTTACAAGAGATAATGTTTCTTTATGACGGCAAGCCAAAGAACAAACATCATCTGTATCTAATAAACAAATTTAAAGATATAGAGGCGTTTGAAAAGATAATTGTGGCAATTGACCGAGACATTCGAGACTTGGCAGAGTGCAAACAACGTGTTAATAAGTTGAAAAGTGAACATAATTATCCTAATACAAGCGAACATCTAAAGAGAATTGTAGATTTGTACAATGAGATGGTTCAGTGGAAAACATTGTTTGAAAGATTTCCAGATTGGATTAATGAAAATGGTGCTTTACCTATACACCCAAGAGGTACTATCTGTACAACTATCAAAAAATTATTCAAATAATCTTATATAATTGACATAAAAAAAGAGAGCATTTCTGCTCTCTTTTTCGTTGTATCTGTTAAGAAACTAGATAATTACTTACCTACTTTAACTTCAACCATACCGTCAACTGCGTCTGAAATTGCAATACCGATATATGCTGTCATACGTGGGTCGCTATCTGCGTCCATCCATTTAGTAGCAAAACCTGAATCATCAGATGCAACTAGGATATCACCTTTAGCAACATCACCCTTTACTTTACATGGTACACGACCTTGTAGAGCAATATATGGATGAGTATCGTTTGAGCCTGCTTCTTCGTTCATTGCGAATGCTGGTTTCATAGAAACAACACCTGCAATTTTCATTGAACCATAACCGTGTGACGCTGTAACTTCCATATCACCACCAAACATTACTACCGTACCTTCTTCATATACTGCATCAGCAGAATATCTTTCAGCAAGGTCGGCATATTTAGCCGTTGTTGCTTCACCATTAAAGTTGGTCGCTGTTACGGCCGTAAATGAAGGTGAAGATGAAGTTGTTAGTGCTTGGTTAAGAGATTTAACGTGAGCAATACCTGTAAGTTCAGAGTCCATTAAAGCACCTGCTGAAGTTACGTTTGCTGTATCAGTTACGTCTGCTGAGGCTTCAATAGCATCTAACTTAGTACCATCTGATGCAACATCTCTGCCGTCAAATGTAGAGTTAGTAGTTACTGCACCCGAGAATGCACCACCTGCCAATGGCATTTTAGTAGCAATAGAGTTAGTAACAGTTGTACTAAAGTTTGCATCGTCACCAAGAGCATCAGCCAATTCATTTAATGTATTGAGTGTTGCTGGTGCTGAGTCAGACAATGCCGCTATAGCCGCGTCAGTATAAGAATCAGATGCTGTCTTACGGACTGCGTCTTTATTTTCTGCTGACAAGATTGCTGCCGCTTGGGCCGCATCTGCTTTAGTAGTTGCGTCTGTTGCCGCTGCCGAAATTGCTTCTGATTTTGCTGTTGCAATATTAGAAACTGCTGTGTTGGCACGTGCCGCGTCTTTCGACTCTGCTGACGCAATTGCGTCAGTTTCTGCCGTATCTGCGTATGCTTTTGCATCAACAAGTGCTTGGTCAGCCTTTGTTGTTGCGTCTGCACTTGCTGCCGATTCTGCATCTACTTCTGCCTGGTCAGCATATGCTTCCCATGCCGTAGTATTAGCCGCTGTTGAAATTGCCGTACGAGCATCTGCTCTAGCATTTGTATAATATAGGTTAGTTGAACCTTCTGATAAATCATCAGTGTCAGATGAAGCAAGACCTGTAGTCGAGATTACACCAGTTGATGAGTTATAAGACATATCGCCAGAAACACTAATTGCCGAACGGGCTCTTGCGTTTGAGAAATATAGGTTAGTTGAACCTTCAGTCATTTCATCAGTATTGTCTTTAGTTGCTATTTGTGAAGCGACATAAGCCTTAACTGATTGTTGTGATGCAACATGAGTAGCACTATCTGAAGACATATCGTCTTCATCTTTAATATGTGCCGCAATACTTGTTACTGTACCTGCACTACCTGAAGTATCACCAGTTACGTCACCAGTTAAATCACCAGTTACGTTACCAATTACTGCACCAGTGTGAACACCTGCAGAAGCACCAGTTACGTCACCAGTTAAATCACCAGTTACGTTACCAATTACTGCGCCAGTATGAACACCTGCAGAAGCACCAGTTAAATCACCAGTTATGTTACCAGCAAAGTTAGTACTTGCAGTAATAGTAGTACCTGCAAGGGCTAAGAATGAACCAGCCGCTGGAGATGTACCACCAACAATACCATCGATGTTACCAGTTACATTACCAATTACTGCGTTTGCTGTAATTGAAGGAGTAACTATTGCACCTGAATGAAATGTGTTTGAACCAGTTGACCATCTGTCGTCTGTTTCGTTCCATAAGAACTGAACATTCAACGAATCGCCACGTTCTACTTCAAAACCTGAGTTTTCAGTAGGAGTACCAGTAGTATTTGAGTTAAGAACAAACATGTTGTCTTCAAACGTTACATTTGCTGTATTAACTGATGTAGTTGTACCAGAAACTGTTAAGTCACCAGCAACTGTTACTGCACCACTAAATGCGCCAGTTGTACCAGAAATTGCGTTAGTACCACCTGTTACTGCACTTGAAGCCGTTGAATCAACGTACGCTTTGTTAGCCGCATCGGAAGCCGCACCTGGAGCCGCTAGTTCTTTAATACGAGAACTATTCATATCCATGTGGTCGCCGATTTGTAGGTCACCAGAAACTGCACCTAATTCACCAGTAAGATTAATACCGTTTGCAGAAGTTAGTTTAAGTGTACCTGTACCTGTTGTTGTAATTTTTAGGTCTTCATCTACATCTGTTGAGATGGTGATGCTGCCAGAGTCATCTTCGATAACTTTCTTACCGTTAACGTATAATGAACCAGGACCAACGTAGATATCTTTCCACATCTTTGTTGATGAACCTAAATCGTATGTTATATTAGCACTTGGTATAATGTGACCTGTCATTGTTAAATCACCTGTCATTGCGCCGCCGCCTGACATAGTAGTCAAACCGGTAACACCCAATGTGCCGCCTACAGTTACGTTACTTGAGAACGCACCTGTTGATGATGATACCGCCGCACCTTCTAGTGCTAGAGGTGAACCACCTGCTGTTGAACCGTCGTGTACAACTATCGTTTTCTTAGTTGTATCAACTGTAACTTCACCCAGTAAACCGGTAAAAGATGAATGTTCAGTTGTTGTGCCACGGCGGAATTGAATTGCATATGCTGCCATATTTTTTTCTCCCGTCTTTTATTTTATAAAATAATTAATAAGAATGATTTCCATCCATAGTTTGTGTTAATTAAGAATGTTACCATTCTCCCGACTAAGACAAGGTTAGCCTAGTAGCACACTATTATAGCATACTACGTTAGTAGTAAAGAGACCCTTTATCTTCTCATTACAATAGTATTTATGAAAATGTGCTAAAAAGCAATACTTACAGTTAATAATAAAGTGCTTATAAAATGACTACTTCAATCAGTCTTTTACCTTCTGTTAAGTCTGTTTCAATTGATTTTGCAAAGACTGAACGACCTGCGTTCTCTTTGCCTACGCTTTGAGCATAACCCGGCTCATTATCTGCGGTAACAATTAAGTCACCTTTCGATACGGGTCCAATCATCTTACATGGAACTCTTCCTCTCAATGCAACGTAAGGATGTGTTATGTCATCACCCGCATCTGCATTCATTTTAAGACCTGGATTGGTTGAGATTACACCAGCAACTGAAACATCTTTTGCTTCTGTCGTTGTTGTTATCTCTGCTTCGCCACCTAACACTACAACTGTTCCTGCATCATAAGAAACATCACTTGCGTATCGTTCCGCTAAGTCGGCATAATGTGCATGAACTGAATGACCATATACGTTAGCGTACTTGTTAGAAGTGCTTCCTAAATTATACGTGTTATCGGCTGATGGAACAATATTTCCTGTGATAGAGGGGACGGCGATTGCCGCTATTTGATTTGTTACTGTTGTACTAAAGTTAGCATCATCTCCAAGTGCCGCGGCCAATTCGTTTAATGTATCTAATGAACCAGGCGCTGAATTTACTAAAGCATCAATTTTTAATTGTGCCCTTGCATCAGCCATTGCATCTGTATAACCCGCTGGGACTGTTACAGTTTCAGTTGAAGAGTCACCTTTTGTTAACGTAATTACATTACCAGAAATAGATAATGCAGATGAATAATGAAGTGCTTGATGATGATTATCGTAAACAATATTTGCAGGTAATGTGAATGTGGTAGATATTTCACCAGAATTATTGTCATAATTTAAATCACCAGAAACAGAGATTGCCGCTCTTGCTGTAGAGGTTGCATCTGTAATTCCATATCCCGCAATTGTAGTTGGTGTTCCAGTAAACTGTCCCCAATCTAAAAAGTGTGCTGGAAGATTTCCACCTAATGTATTTGCATTCGTTATAGGACTTGCTACTGAATTTGTTGCCATCTTTATAACATTCATCTTAGAAGTATTAGGCAACGGAGTAGTCAGTGTTAGTGTTGTGCCAGAAATTGTATAGTTTGTTACTGGGTGTTGAACAACTCCATCAATATAAACTAACGCTTGCCAATCTTGTGACACTGAATATGGTAAAGTGTAAACACTAACAGAGCCATTACCAGTATACGTGTTGTATGCTAACTGATTTAATTTATTAGTTGTGTCAATTACAATTTCATCTCCCGATAATGTGACAGTTAAGTCTCCATTACCGCCAGAGCCTACTTGTCCTTCACGGATAGTTCTAAACTTTGCTTGGGTTGTGTCTGTTGTATCTAATACAGCAATGGCTGAACCTGCATTAACCGGGTCAAATGCTAAAGTGAATACATTTCCTGCATCGTTGTAAGTTCCAGTTATTCCATATGCGTTTGTGAACAATGCATTAATTCGGTCATCAACTCTTTCATCAGTAAAGTACTTGTTTGTGCCTTCAGTTAAATTAGTAGTTGTATAATTTACTAGAACATTAGTTAATCCTGTGCCGTCACCAGTGATAGTACTAAATGTGGCTGCCGCCGGAGTCGCATTTCCGATAATGGTATCATTAATTGTACCACTCCAGATTCGAACATTATTCAATTCAGATAATCCAGTACTAAGAAGGTCATTGCCCTGTGTGTCTACTCCACCGAAATGTAGACCAGTAGAGTTACCCGTTAAATTACCTTCAAAACCATTCGTAGATTTAACTTTTTGATTAAAGTCCCAAGTGTCTGTTGAGTCTATCCATAAAATTGTTTTATCAGTAGCACCTTTAAGAGTAATACCACCACCATCTGCTGTAGTATCTGTAGGAGAACCTACTGAACCAAGTTCAATGTTCTTATCATCAATAGTTAATGTAGCAGAATTAACAGTAGTTGTTGTACCTTGAACTGTCAAGTCTCCAGTAATTATTGCGGCGCCTTCAATTTGAACTGTGCCGTTTTGAGATTTAATAATACCAGGATTTGATGGTCCGTTATCTAATACAAGTTTCTCACCTTTAAGATAGAGATTATCGCCAAATTTGATTTGTTCTGCCATGATATTTTTCCAAGAATGCTATTAAGTTATATGTTAACACTATTTATCTAATGGGATAGATACACTACGATGTAGTGAGGGGATATTGACTGTTGAACGGTGTATTTAAAAATTTATTTGCTGAACCCAACAAAGACCTTTTATTAGCATAGTCATTATTTAATGAAGTAGTATGCAATGAATCATCCGTTGCCATATTAGTCATTTTTTGTTTTAACTGTGCTGGTGTCAGATGTGGACTTAGTTGCAAAACAGTTGCCGCTAATCCACAGACTTGAGGACTAGCCATACTAGTACCTGAAATACTTCCTTGCTTATATGATGAGTTTAGATAATAGTTAGAATCAGTATGTTCATTTGTGGTACTAAATGCACTTCTAATATCACTTCCTGGAGCATATAAATCAACTCCTGCTCCTCTTACACTAAAACTACTAATTTGTTCTGTTGAACCGCTATATGTATCCGAATCAATACTGCCTACGCTTATAGCACCAACGTTATATGGCGAACCACTTTGATGATAATATCCAGCCGGCGTGCCACTTATATCTAGAGTATTATTCCAATCTACCCCAGTACTCACATCAATCTTATTACTGCTGTT
>Ga0308013_10001816_pt1 | contig 10325 bp, 14 predicted proteins | sample Neamet181_FD_203131 | JGI IMG/M metagenome (GOLD analysis project Ga0308013, IMG submission 203131) | Marine microbial communities from water near the shore, Antarctic Ocean - #181 | ecosystem: Environmental > Aquatic > Marine > Unclassified | place: Southern Ocean | collected 2014-07-25
AACAAGATTTTGATAATTGGGAAGATAATATTAGCACTACTGCTGAAATGTTAAGAGGGATGATTACAAGTATTAAAGTACATCCTGTTGAAGGATTGAATAGAGATAAGATTGAGAAGCAACTTGGTCATAAACTCGTAATCAACTTTAAGCAAGCAATCGTAAATGACGGCATTAAATATAATGACGAAAATGATAAATCTAAAGGTTATACTCTTACGACTGGTAAAAAGTCATTAGACATGGGTGAGATTAAAATACTTACTGGTGGTCGTGGCAAGAAACAAATAAAACAAATAAATGCTTTAATGAAGAATTATGATACTGCTAAAAAAAAGCGTGGGAGTTAAGTCCAACAAGGGGTTCGGTGCGACAATATACTTGTACTCGCAATTCAATTCCGCAACCGTTGAGTAGAATAGCGAGTACATGTTTAGACAAATCCCCACCTGAAGCGCCTCACAACCCAACACTCTTAAAAGGTACTATCCCATTTCTTGTGTTTTCACTTGAAATAACATCAAATAATCTCACATATGAAGGCAACGGATACACTCCGCATCAACTATTTCTACTTACTCTTGTTTCAACTCTGTACGACAGAGGATATGGGTATAGAAAGATTGCGAAAAAGTTAAACAAGTGGGGAGTTAAGACGGCGAGAGGCAATACTTTCTTTAATACTTCTGTTAGTTCAATCTTAAAAAAGAAGAGAGAACGAGATACCCGAATAGAAGAGTTAAGAAATAAAGAATACCCAGACAAATTAGGCAAATTATCAGTTGTGTATGAGGAATATTAGAACTCAGCAGCCAGTTAAGTAATTGTCGCTAAAGAATGACTAAAAAAATAGATAAGAGTAAGACAATCATTAAGGATGATGGTATTCGCATCATATTTAAGAACGACATAGTTTATAAGGTCATCAATAAGAACCGACCACTAACGAACCTACAACGCAAGAAACGACTAAACAAACATCTAACTCAAAAGAAAGAGAAGAAACTTATCGCAAAGATATGTAAATCTTGGTTTGAGAGTGAGGGTGATTATTAGTGTTTAGATTGATAGGTATCTTTGTTGTAGTTTATTTTGCGGTGATGATGATGCCGTTCATATTTGGTATGTATCTCGCCTGTATCTCGCCTCTCTAAACGACTTCTAACTTACCGACTTATTCCACACGGAAATCCAGTCGCAAATAATTTCTATACAAAACGACTTAATACTCTTTAAGTATTCAATCAAGTAGTTCTCTTACTACTGGGACGAATACTGCTAGATTTTAGGGGGGTCGTTTCTGTGTGCTAATTTCAACAAGAAGAGGTGCCTATGAATAACATAATTGTGATATTTCTCATTTTAGTGAATATCGTTATATGGTTTTAGGGGGGTGAATTAGAACCCCTTTTTTGATACTCTACAACTACTACTCTTAAAGGGGCAATATTACTCAAAATGATGAGTGAATTATTCTTGGTTTAATTCAGCGACAATTTGACGATTAGTTATTCTCATCTAACTTTCGTATGGCGGATGTAATGTTCTCGTTCATCTCGGCGAGTTGAATAGAGTTAGAGTAAGTTAGAGCAGTAAATGCTTCTAATACTTCCATCAACATTTCACCATCCATTTCTTGCTCATTCACTAACCTTGACCGAATAGAACCCATATAGACATCCGACATAAGTTTTAGATTGCTGAGTTCTTCTTGGGTTGGCGGAACTATCATTCGCCTAACGCCTTTGCCATTTCATCAGTTAAATAACGAGTATAGGCAATCTCTTTGAGTAATAAATGGGTGATGAGTGTATTGAACTCAAACAATTGTTCTAAGGTGTCGTTGGTCTTGTTATTAGTGCTAAACCTATTTAATAACTTGAATAAGTGCTGCTCAACATCATCTCTCTGTCTTTTACTTTCAAGCAGTTCTAACGCAGTCATAATGTTTCAACCAAAAATAAGTTTAATTTAGATTGTAATTCTGCCAATTCTTTTTGTTTCTTTTCAATCTCTTTTTGGATTTGTTTCATCTTCTGTATGTCGGGTTTATTCATAGTGTTTTCAGCCTGTAATTAAATTGTCGTAAAGGTGTCTTGGGTGAATGGTTTGATACCTCACTCTCTAGCGTTTTTCTAAATCAGCGTTTTCTCATTCACCACAAGACATTAAGTTGTAATTAGATTGCGTTCATCTGGCGTCGCATGAAATTCTCAAATACACGACTTGGCACTTTACTATGCTTGTAGCACTCTGCCTGAAATGCTTTATAAAGTATTGGGTCAAATGTATGTGATATTGGAACTCGTTTCTCGCCTTTAGGTAGTTTTCTCATATAGTTTTTTCTCTTGGTTGGTGGTAGATACTACTATTTATATGTATTAAAGAAGCCACTAGCAATATTGTCGGTAATTAAATAATCTTATGGAATGGACATAATTCAATCAATAATGTAATCTACTCACTATGAGTAATAAGAAACCCCATAGCGATACGAAAGTTGAAGCATCACACCCCAAAGTCCGAATACCTGGCGAAAAGAAAAGTAATCAAAACAACATAAGAAGGGAGTTATATACAAAAGGATTTAATCAAATCCGTAATGCCTACGATAATGGTTTCTTCATAGAAGCAATAACGATTATTGATAGTATGATTACGGACAGATTAGAAGGATATGTCCAGTTCCTTCTATACGGAGAAGATAAGCAGTTTGTTGCTGAAAGTTTATTTAATGCGTTAAAGAGTTTTGGTTCTACAACCAAAGAGAAGAATGTTAGGGACGAAGATTTCAAGCAGATTTATAATAAGATTGAGGGTTGGGTGCCAAAGAGGAACAACGCAGTTCATAACTTCGTCATTATTAGACAGGACTCATTAGATGATAGTGCGGATGTTAGATTACAAAAACTCAAAGATACGGCAGACGAAGGACTATTATTAGTAAGAGAGGTTATGTCTTACACCAGTAAAAGAATAAAAATACCTAACGAGGGTTAATTAACTATGACTAAAAAGACAAGTGATTATGTAGGAAAGAAAAGTGATGTTGACTGGACTAATTCTCAAAAGTTTGGATATTTAGGAGCGAACAACAAGAATAGTCGCAGACATATCGTAGAAAAAGAGAAGTTCGTTCGTATAGCAAATAAGGAAGGATTTGCGTCTGGGGATCCGATTACAAGAGAAGATATTATGATGTTGTTAGAACAATACCCAGAATTGGTTGAACCGCATTGGTTTATGAATTTTAGAAATAAAGACGGAAACAATCCTTATAAGTTAGAGTGGACAAAGGGTTATATATTACCTGTATTAGATGGGGTTTCGGAGGTTGAAGATATTTATTTAGCAATTGATAATTTACCACGAGAGCATTTATTGAAACTTCCTAAGAAACAACATGAAGTTGTGTTGTTAAGATATGGAATAAATGATGGTATCGTTAGAACATTTAGGGAGGTTGGTGCGATAGTGGGACATTCATATAGTTATTGTTGGAGATTAAATCAAAAGGCATTACTAAAATTAGAAGAATATTCTGGCGTTAAAATATCAATAAATCTTACTAAAAGAAGTCGGGAAAAGTATTAGTTCAGCAGCCTGTAGAGATATTGTCGGTAAGTAGATAATCACATCACCTTGTAAGTTTCAGGACTTCTCTTTGTAAAATCTTTAACACAATATTCAGCATAAGCATTTTCATTAGCAACCTTATCAGTATAGATGTCGTGTTCTGTATCTCTGTCCTCTAACTTGACCCACTCTTCCCTCATTATCTTTACTACATCATCAAACTTATGACCAGCAGTATCCAAGAAGATATGACCATGATTATTATGAATAGCATATTCGGTGAAGGCGTAAAACTTCACTCTTGGAAACTTACTATTCTTCTTTAATGAGTATCGGTTCAAGCGGAAGTTAGTAATATAATTTAATTTATCTATTTTCTTTTGGTTATATTCTTTTGCCATTACTTCATTCACAAGATATTTGCCTCTACTATTCACAACGACCAACATCTCTGTATTGATACTATTAGCAACTTTGGTGAGATACTTATTACCTTTAGCATTAAGTCGTTCTTTAATAACTTCTGTTTCAATTAAAGCATTCTTAAATTGGGTTCTATTCATTTCAGCAGCCCCTCAGCGAATTGTCGTTGCGAACTCTCGCCTTCACTTCGTTCAGTATTTTCATTTGTTTAATATTGTTTTGGTTCATATTCTTTTTCTTTAGGACAATAACAAGTAGCAGTAAATACATACTGGTCAATACAATTTCTAATACACATGACGCATGGCAAAAATAAATTGCGTGGGCATTTTTATTTCTGTCGTCATATGGAGTCGTCTTTAATAACATGGGAGACCATTAAAAATGACTATTACTGATAATTAAATTATTTATCTTCATTAGTATGTATAAGAGTTATTCGTAAAAACGGGAATAGTTAGGTGAAAAATATTCACCTTTGTTTATACGCAAGTGGCACGCAATTAGAGAGGTGTTATACGGGGAGAATAGTAAGTGATGTAGATAGTGAGAAAAATGTCGGTAGCGCTATGCTATGCCGTTCTCATGTTTCATTTCTTCATGTTTTATTACGATATTAGAAATCTTGTCGGTTAAGGGTAATTACCTTGTTGTGAAAGTTTGGGTTTTGGGGTTCCAACTGGGTCAAAATGGAAATGATTTTTACTTCTATATTGTTTGATTAAATGTTTATCATCAACCAGACTGAAAGTATGCGTCCAATCTTTCACACTATGCCCTGTCCATTCAACTATTGGCAAGAAGTAGTAATTAAGATGCTTGAATTGAAACTGGACAACTCCCTTTCGTAAGATTAAATTGTAATCATTTGGTAATAATCTCAATACATCCCTTTTCATTACATAACGAAACTTGCGAGTGCTTTTGCCCTTACTAACATGTTTTTTATTATTATCATCAAACCACCAAGACCTCTCATGGTTTTGATATTGAAAATAGAGCAAAGTATTGCTGGTCTGCTTACCCACTAACTGAGCATTTTCTTCCTTCTGTTCAGGACCTTGTCCTATTATATTGAAGTGTCTGTATTTCTTTAATTTTTGATTATTTATTAGGTCAGCATGAGTGAAATCTAATTCATATATTATTTTTGTATTGAAGCCTTCTTCATCTTTGTCGGTCGCAAGAACTAATTGAGAAATATCAACATTATTCTTGTCGGGATCCAAATCTTTAATATCATCTGCTAAAAATGTCTTTAAGTTAGCAATCGGATAATCAAAATCAATAGGCGTCTGTAAATCAAATGAAACTAACAAGTCCCTCTTCGGAGTAATATAAGTTTGATGTTTGCCTTTCTTAAAACAGAATTGAATTGTCTTAGCACTTTTCTCAGCAACAAATACTATGTGTTCTAATATCGTTAGGTCTGTTGTAGATAAGGTATGTTTCATTTGCCTTTCTTAAAAATAAACATCGGTTCGGATTTGTAATCTGCCTGTTGAGAACTCAATCTGTAATCAAAAGTATCTACATGCTTGAACCCCACCTCTTTCGCAATCTGTTTAGTATCTGCCTCAAATGTTGGATAAGATTTAACATCTGCCACATTAAGACACATGAACCTATTAGGTTTAAGTCCGTAATACACATTCTCTATTGTCTTTCGTAGAAAATCTTCCTTCCAGTTCTCAATATTAGAATATTTGAGATATGATTGAGTAGGTTCATCACTATACTTTTCGGTGCCAAAATAAGGCGGTGAAGTAAATGCGAAATCAAGTGATTTCTGGTCTGGTCTAAACACCTCACTTCCTAATTTATGTAATTCTTTTATTCTTTTTTTACCGAATATAACCTCGGGAAAATTAGAGGTGTCTGTACTTGGCAACAACCCTTGACCATTACTTTGTAATTCTTTTGCCATTCTTAAATTATTCGTATAAGCATTATGTGAAGGGTCTGTTCCGATATAGTTTATATCTGCCTTCGTAGATGCTAGTAATCTTCCACCCCACCCCATACTCATATCCCAAACCGTATCGCCTTCTTTTGTAAATAGTTTGTAAAGTGCTGAGGCGGTAATTGGACGAAAGTTTGAGACCATCTGTGCCCCTGTAATTCTTCTCAACGCACCTCTTATTGCCTCTGCCCCAAGAGGAGGCATAAGTTCTTCAATTGGTTTCTTCGCAAAGAAACTACCTTTCAATATCTTACGAACGGCATTAGTAAAGATTTCAGTATTGTTGAATACATCTAACGGACTCATAAGGTCATTACATCTAACCCCAAATGCCTCGGGGTGATAAGACCACGCAAGAGCAAGACCCGCATTATTAAACTTGAATATTCTATTATTAAAGTCAAGTGATTTATCATCATCAACTGCCATGAACTTCTTCATTCTTTCGCCTGAGACCCCACCACTTTTCTTTCCCACATCATGTCTCCAACTTTGAGAATAATAAGGAAATCCATGTTTCTGCCATGCCTTGACTACTCTATATGCTCTTTTATCTAATAGAACTTCATTCGTAATAGATTGAGATTTGAGATTACCTTGAGAAGTAAGTAAAGACATCAGCAGCCAGTCGTCAATTTGTCGGTGAGATTAGACATCAATCTTTTTACTTGCTTTGTATTGTTTCTTAAACTTCTTGGTGTCTTTATTACTCGTATCATCAGCAATAATATCGTTATTCAATATATCAAAAACTTCATCATAGTAATTCTTCTTCTTTAATTTGATGAATGGATATTTCTTTGCTAATGCCTTTACATCTTTATCAAAATCGTCAAATGCTGACTGATGTTTCTTGGTGCCTCGGATAGGATTGTATTCAAGTCCAAATACTTCTGTCCTATTATCATTTTGATTTTGATGATGCGAAAGTGTAGTAGTTGTTTGGACTGGTTTTTTAAGAACAAGTGCTAATTCTTTCCATTTAGCATCTTTGTTTATCATGTGTTCTACCGCCTTGAACTCATGGGGTTCAAGTTTGGATAGTTGTTCCCAAAAAGTCCATTCTTTCGGCATTTTAGAATAATTCAATTCTATATTTGGATTACGAGCAATTCTCATATATCGTTCTTGTGCCTTTTCATGTAGTCCATGTTCTTCTGTTAGTCGTTTTTTCAACTTACCGAAGTCGCCACCTAATTCTTTCTTTGCTTTATTTAATAACTGCCCTACTTTGTAAAACCCAACTTGAGCATATTGGTAGAGTTCATTTGCTGCGGTTTGATTTTGAGTTATTGTGTCGTAATAACTTTCAAGGGTCATTACTTTCCCTTTCATGCTAGTTGAGTAGATACCTTTTAGTGATAGTTGTGTTTTATTAGTCATACCGACAATTCTACCTATGACCGTAAAACTTTGTATTGGAATAAACTTCAACATTCATTCAACTCATCAAATGGACATGTTATAATGAATTAAAAGTAAGTACATCTTTAATGGAGGTTTCTTATGAGAGTTGTAAAATATCAGCGAGTAAGTACTTCTCGCCAAGAGATTGAAAACCAAACAAACGCATTAGATAAACAAATTGAATTGTTGGGTTGGACATGTGTAGGCGAGTATAAAGAAGTCGTAAGTGGGGTTAAAGACAAACGCCCTCAGTTAGAACAGATGCTCAAAGATGCTATGATGAAAAAGTTTGACCGAGTAATCGTATTCAGTTTAGACAGATTAGGCAGAAAAATTGTTTCCATCGTCAATACTATTCACGCACTTGAAGAAAGTGGTGTTTCGGTCTTTATATTAAAGGAGGCGGTTGATACTTCAACAAGTCAAGGTGCCATATTCGCAAACTTCATTTCAATTTTCTGCGAATTAGAGCGGACACTTATGCTCTCTCGTCAGCGAGAAGCAATAGACAGAATTAGAAGTCAAGGTGGTAAATGGGGTAAAGGCAAACTCATATCACAAGAACAAAGAGATGGTATTGTCGCACTACGAACTCAAGGATTGTCGTACAGAGGTATATGTAAAGAACTTGATGTAAGTTATGGTTCAGTCCAACATACTCTTAAAATGAGAGATAAATTAAGTGCTTAAAACAGCCAGTCGTCAAATTGTCGGTGAATAAATTAAATAGGATGCTTTATGGCAAAAACTCAACTTAAAGAAAAACTATCAGGCGATAAGAATGAAGTTCTTTATTGCTATTTGAGAGTGAGTACTCAAAAACAAATTGAAGATGGAAGTTCAATTGATTTACAAAGAGATACAGGAAGAAGAGTTGCTGAAAAACTCAATATGAAATATGTTGAGTTAGATGAAGGCGGAAGAACATCAAAAACACATCATATGATTACAGGCAAGATTTCATTAAGACCTGTTTATGAAGAATTAAAACAAGGTATTAGAGATGGCAGAATAAAGAACATATGGGTCTATGATAGAACTCGTTGGAACAGAGATATGTTAGAGAACTTAGCAGTCAAACAACACTACTTAATACCTTTTAAGATAAAAATGTATGAAGGAGAAAACGCAAAACTACGAAACTTCTTTGATGAGAATGAAACACTAACAGATACGATTGTTTCAGCAGTTGGCGAACAAGCAAGAGATAAGTTTCGTAATTTGTCTATTAGTGGTAAGAGATATGTATCTATGGCAGAAGGTAAGAACGGTGCCTTCATGGGCGGAACAATCAACTATGGATATAAAAATGTTGATAAGAAATGGAAGAGAGATAAAGATGAGGCAGAAATTGTAAAAGATGTCTTTAATATGTATCTTAACGGAACGCCTCTTAAAAATATCAAAATACATTTAGACACTCAAGGCATCAAACCAAGAAGAGCAAAGTTATGGGCAATCGGCACTCTTCACAAGATGTTGATGAACTCAACTTACACAGGCGAGTATATTTGGACAGATAAAGATAGTGAGGAGTCATTCACAATCACCGTACCTAAAATCATCACTCATTCTGTTTTTAACCGAGTACAAGAAAAACTACAAAAGAACAGAAAACATGTCGGCAACAACACAAGAAAGTCGTTCTCACTTTTAAGTGATTTCTTAACATGTTATTGTGGTCAAAAAATAACAGGCAATATAAGAAAGACGGTTGGCAGAAAAGTATATGAATGTTCGTCAAGGCATAATTACTGGAAAGGTAAATTGGTTGAAGAGTGTAATAACAGACGAAGTATGAATATGGATGCGACCGACAACTTTGTAATAGGCTCTATCAAGTCAATTATGTCTAACTCATCTACTATTAAAGATGCGTTTAAGAGAGAGGTCATGGAAAAGAAATCTATGGATACTCAACAGATTGATTTTGAGAAAGAATTACGAGAGAAGAAGATAGAACGATTAGATTATCAACTTGAAACTAGCACCAAGGCGATAGCAACAAACAAAGTAAATCACATGCTAGAAAAAACAAGTGATGATTTATTTAATGAAGTAGAGAAGCAACTTAAAGAACAACGACTACTTATTGAGAACGAGAGAACTCAAAATATTGGTGAGATAAACGATTTAGACAATAGAAAAGAATGGATAGATTGGATTACTCTTCACGGCGAAAAGATAGAACAAGATTTTGATAATTGGGAAGATAATATTAGCACTACTGCTGAAATGTTAAGAGGGATGATTACAAGTATTAAAGTACATCCTGTTGAAGGATTGAATAGAGATAAGATTGAGAAGCAACTTGGACACAAACTTGTAATCAACTTTAAGCAAGCAATCGTAAATGACGGCATTAAATATAATGACGAAAATGATAAATCTAAAGGTTATACTCTTACAACTGGTAAAAAGTCGTTAGACATGGGTGAGATTAAAATACTTACTGGTGGTCGTGGCAAGAAACAGATTAAACAAACGAATGCTCTAAACAAGAATTATGATACTGCTAAAAAAAAGCGTGGGAGTTAAGTCCAACAAGGGATTCGGTGCGACAATATACTTGTACTCGCTATTCAATTCCGCGACCGTTGAGTAGAATAGCGAGTACATGTTTAGACAAATCCCCACCTGAAGCGCCTCACAACCCAACACACTTAAAGGGTACTATCCCATTTCTTGTGTTTTCACTTGAAATAACATCAAATAATCTTACATATGAAGGCAACGGATACACTCCGTATCAACTATTTCTAATTACTCTCGTTTCAACTCTGTACGACAGAGGATACGGATACAGACGAATAGCACACAAATTAAATAAGTGGAATGTTAAGACGGCAAGAGGTAATGCTTTCTTCAATACTTCTATTAGTTCAATCTTAAAAAGGAAGAGAGAACGAGATACCCGAATTGAAGAGTTAAGAAATAAAGAATACCCAGACAAATT
>Ga0308013_10001818_pt1 | contig 10324 bp, 11 predicted proteins | sample Neamet181_FD_203131 | JGI IMG/M metagenome (GOLD analysis project Ga0308013, IMG submission 203131) | Marine microbial communities from water near the shore, Antarctic Ocean - #181 | ecosystem: Environmental > Aquatic > Marine > Unclassified | place: Southern Ocean | collected 2014-07-25
ATTGTCACCAATGCTCGTTCCAGCGCTCATGGTCTCTCGCGAAGAACGTCAAATTTTCCGGCGTGACGAAACATATCCCGATTTCATTCGAGCCCTTGGCGGTACAGCACAAGCCCGTTCAGCAGAACCGTCAGCCACAATCAAGGCGCTACGTGGAATTGATTTTGGAATGCTTGACGATTCTATCGACCGTTTGGAACGCCGTCTTTCAACTCGAATTGATTCTGACCGCGCATGGGACTATTTCAACGCAGATACGAATTCAGCCGTCATCTCACGTTATACTCGGATTTACATTGAAGGCTCCCATTCATCTGGGCAGCCGGCTCGCACTGCTGAACTCGTCTCACGTTCGGTAGGTAGCCTCCTGTCGTTACGCCGTCGCAGATCACTCTCTGCAAGTACCATGCGAGGTGTAGCGCTCGGTTTGCTTATCGCATGCGTCACCAGTTTGAACGTCACCATCTCAATTGTCATGAAACTTGGTGACTCTATTGCAGGTGTCGCCTCAAGTTTTACCGATACCGATGTCAGTGTTCTGTCCGAATTTGGAGCAGGACTTGCTCTTCCAATCATGGATGATGCTTCAGGTGTCGAAGAAAATATCCGACTGTTCAAAATCATTGTCTCTATATTGATTCTCTTTCAAGTCTGGGCTGTTTCAATCATTTCAAACCGATTAAGAGGTGGAGGGAGAACAACAGCTCTTGGCCAATCAATACAATTGCTATGGGTTGCAGGAATCACTTCATACCTCACCTCACTGATTCTAGCAATGGCATCGTCTATGTTCAATGTATGAGAAGGCAACAACAATAACCCCGTGCTTGAATTATAGCGCATGCAAAGTCTACCACCCCCACCATCCCCGGCCTCAAAAACAGTTCAAAGTGCACCTACACCAGCATCTCCGTATCAACCGGCAGCCGGATTCCAGCAATCGGGGATGAGTTATTCCTTTCGCCGATGGCTCATGATGGGTGTTATTCTCCTGATTGCTTCAGTCGTTTTTGTTGAAATCGTTGCTATGGATGGCGCTCCCTCTGCCGTTGATTACAACATGGAACTCGATACAGACACCGGTTTACAAATTGACCCAGATGTGTTCGAAACAATAGCAAAGGATACCGAATCACATACTGATGTGACACGGGTGATTTCCTCTGTAAGTAGCATTCTGCAAGCCTTTGGTTTGGGAATGATTGGCTATGCGTTACTTCGTGAATCACATGATGACAAACATGAGCACACAGCCTTACGAGTTACGGCAATTATCGTTGGCGTATTGATTCTCACAAACATCGCTGCACGCGACCTATCACTATTCTGAGGTTATCGTTTCTTTTCTTGGGCAATACGCTTTTTTGTTGTGGTCCATGAACAAATTGGGCATTGGGTGAGGTCATGGCCTCGTGCAGGACAATATTCTCTACCGAAAAAGATAATTTGCAAGTGTAATTTATTCCATAATTTTTTTGGGAAAATTGCCTTGAGGTCACGTTCAGTTCGCTCTACAGTTGTATCATTCGATAAGCCCCAGCGAGCAGCAAGGCGATGAATATGCGTGTCTACCGGAAATGCTGGAACTCCAAATGACTGAGCCATAACGACACTTGCAGTTTTATGGCCAACACCTGGTAAATTCTCAAGATGGTGGAAACTTTGCGGTACGATACCATCATGACGTTCGACCAATAATTCAGAAAGTCTGAGGATGTGTTTTGCTTTTGTAGGTGCTAGCCCGACTTGGCGGATATCATTGAGAATAGTTTCCACACTGAGTTTCACCATTGTTTCAGGTGTTGGTGCCTTGTCAAACAAGGCTGGAGTGACTTGATTGACTTTGACATCGGTGGTTTGAGCGCTCATTAATACAGCAACCAGTAATTGGAAATCGTTTTGATGATCGAGCGGAACTGGCGTCTCAGGGTAGAACTCTTCCAGCATGACGGCAATTCGCTGTGCTTTTTCACTTCGAATCATATCATTCACCTTGATGCATCAACAATTATGGTGGGAGTTTGTAGACATCGTCCACATGATTACTGAGGTGTTGAATTTCAAAGTCCAATTGTTTAACATGGACGCTGGACATCGAGGCACCTCAAGATTCTATTTTGACTGAGTAGGCTTCACCGGTTTTCCATCCGAACACTAATCCAAGAGTAATCGAGAGGAGAGGGATTCCATAACAAATGAGTGATTCCATTGGCTCAGTTGCCGGCTGTCCAGCAAGATACCAAATGAGTAACGTCAAAAGAAGACTTGGGATTAATATGACTCCTCCAAAAACGAGGGTTCTCAAGAGACGCATATCACTGCCAGCACGCAGTGTGACATGAAGGTGTGGTTTGAATCTCCTCAAGCAAGGCGTCGCGACAGTTCGTCTCCAGAAAGAGAATTCAATACATTCTCCGCTTCAATCCAGCCTTTACGAGCCGCCATCACTCCATAACTGATATCAGCTAAACCACGAATTGAATGAGCATCCGGATTGATGATGATAGGGACACCTAATCCCTTTGCGTGTTTGCACAAACGCCAATCTAAATCCAAACGGTAGGGGCTTGCATTCAGTTCTACAGCTTTCAAACGCCCGTCTTCGTTCTGCTCAGCCATGTACTCAAGAACGGCAAACATATCCACTTCGTATCCATCTCGGCCTTGTAATATTCTTCCAGTCGGATGGCCGAGAATTGTGGTCGAAGGATGGTCAAGACAACGCATCAATTCTTCTGTATTTTGAACCTCATCCCGCGCATTCCACTTCGAAATCGCATGTACCGAGGCAACGGTGTAATCCAGTTGTGCCAGTACATCATCAGGATGGTCCAATCGACCCCCTTCAAGAATATCAGACTCAACACCATGGAATAAACGGAAGTCTACGCCCTCATCCGCCCAGTTGCTATTGTATTCTCGAATTGTAGCACCCTGTTGTAACAAGTCTTCAGCACTTGCTCCGTTTGCGATTTTAAGAGTCGGTGAATGGTCTGCAACCCCTAGCCAATTCCATCCCATTTTACGGGCAGTATCAGCCATTTGCTCAAGAGTAGCCTCACCATCCGAAAGCGTAGTATGGTTATGCAGTGCTCCGCGAATATCCTTTCCAGTAAGCAAGGAAGGTAAGCCTGAGGATTCAGCAGCCAAGATTTCACCAGTATCTTCTCGAAGTTCAGGCGTCACCCATTCAAGGTCAAGATGGCGATAAATATCTTCTTCATTGGTAGCGGGAAGGGAAAATTGTGCTGCAGCCATTCCTTTCAAATCTCCAGCCTTAGCATCCGGAATCAATCCAAATTCATTGAGTTTCAAACCACGGTCAATTGCCCGCTGACGCAGTGCAATGTTGTGTTCTTTACTGCCGGTGAAATAGGCTAAAGTGAATGGGAATACTTCAGGTGGTACCAATCGTACTTGGGCGTCAATTGTCCCACCGCTTTCCAATTGTTCGTAATCCTCTCCTCCAATTGCATCCAATACATTTGGGTCAATATGGCCAACAGTGAATCCACCCTCGAAGATGCTTGTGTCAAGAATTATACTGATTTTAGAATCTCCTGCACCTTTGATATCTGCGATACCAGGTAATCCGAGAATCGCTTCTGACACCATTTCACGATTCTCATCTTTGACTGCTACAACCAAATCCAAATCCCCAATGGTTTCTTTGCGCCGTCGAGCGCTCCCTGCTAACTGTGCTTTTATGACGCCATCGAGTGTTGCGATTTTGGTTTGAAACGCCTCACCATACATCAAACCAACATCGAGTCTACGACGTGCCCTGAAGCGTGCAAGTAATTCGATGCCATCCAGCATTCGTTGTTGCGATTTTTCACCAAAGCCCTTCATAGGAGCAATCAATCCATCCAGCGCCACCTGTTTCAAGGTCGCAACAGAATCGACACCCAATTCTTCTTTCATCAATTTGATACGCTTTGGACCAAGGCCTGGAATGCCGAGCATTTCGATCAAACCTTTGGGCGTTTGCTCATGCAAATCAACCCAATCGCTCGGCCAACGCCCTTCAGCAATGGCTTGAGTGAGAGCAGAACCAAGGCCTTTCCCAATTCCTTTTATTTCTAACAGGCGACCTGTAGCGACGAGTTCTCCCAAATCCTCGGTGAGCCCGCCAAGCATACGACTGGCGTTTTGATAGGAGCGGACCCGGAACACATTCGCTCCATTGAGTTCAAGTAAAACAGCGACTTGGTGGAGAACAGAAGCAATTTGGTTACGGGAAAAATAAGGCGGGCCACTCGGTCGAGCCTTCGGGAGTGTGAAACCGCCACCTGCCATGGCGGAGGATACACTCGACCCTTCTCAAACATTGCTCTCTCCATTCCCAAAGGAACTTCAACTTGAAGAACCATAAGTCATAGGCTCCTTCATGGTCAGTACTGATTTCATCGAACATCTGGCTGAATTACTTTGTGGAGTTTCGGTAATACTCTTCACCTTCATTGCAACCTTTTCACGCTCAGAGAAAGCGGAAAACATCGTTCAAAATATAATTGCTCTGTTGCTGGTTGCAGCGGCAGCAGTACTCTGGTGGCTTTCGCTTTCCGGTGGAGAGTTATGGGGTTCAAATTATCTCCCAAAGCCACTCTCACTGGTTTGTATAGTGATCGCATTTGCTGCACGAATGAATATTAAAGGTAAAAATATCTCTTTTGGGGCGAACCCACACACGATTGGAACATTGAACGAAGAAGAGTAATCAAACAATTTGGCCACGAGGTTGAGGCGAATCGGACTCGACTTGCTCTGTGCTCATCGCTTCCTTTTCCATTTTCTTGTCGATGAATGTACGCATGTATTCCGGTAATTCGCCATTGACAAAAATCACATCGTTGATGAGTTCTAGTTTCTTGAGTGAATAGTAGATTTGCATGGCAGTCATTGGTGTTGAAGAACAGCCGTTGCATCCACCATCGAGTGAAAGCATGATGTTTCCATCGGTTGTGTCCAAAACAGTCACCACTCCATCATGCTCATCAAGGATTTCTTGAACTGGGCCAATTTCGGCCAAGACCTCCTCTGCAGTGATGCTCATCATACCTATGCAGCCGCCTCTCCTTTTTCAACAATTGCCTACTTAACCAGTTTTTGAAACGTTATCGGCGTTAAGGGAAAACCCCCAAAAAGTCGCCCAGTGGATGTTTTTTTTGGGGAACCACTTATGAAGGGCTCTTTGGTCGCCGGCTTTACAGGTGTTCTATAATGATGGATAATATACCAATGATTGCCGCAGGTGCAGGTCTCGTAGGACTTGCTATTGCGTTTATGCTGTACAAACAAGTGAACAAAGTGGAAATTGACAACGAGAAAGTTGCCAGTATTACAAAAGAAATTCAAGAAGGTGCAATGGCGTTTCTCTTTGCAGAATACAAAGTACTCGCTGTGTTCGTCGTAGTTGTCGGTGCAATCTTAGCGTTTTTGAACGACACTGAGACCGCAATCGCCTTCTTTGCAGGTGCAATTGCTTCAGTCGTTGCTGGATTCTCAGGAATGCGTGCGGCTACTTCTGCTAACGGTCGAACCACAATGGCTGCCAAGAATGAAGGTAAAGCCGGTGCTTTGGCAGTTTCCTATAACGGTGGAGCAGTCATGGGCCTCTCTGTTGGTGGACTTGGTCTGCTTGGAATCTCTCTTGTTGCATTCTGGCTTGGTGCCGGAGATGAAGGTTCTAACCTTTCTTCAGCAGCAGGATTTGGAATGGGTGCTTCATCCATCGCTCTTTTCGCTCGAGTCGGTGGCGGTATTTACACCAAAGCTGCGGACGTCGGTGCTGACCTTGTCGGTAAAGTCGAAGCAGGTATCCCTGAAGATGACCCACGTAACCCGGGAGTTATCGCAGATAACGTTGGCGACAACGTTGGCGATGTTGCTGGAATGGGTGCGGATATCTTCGAATCCTTTGTGGGTTCAATCATCGCTGCAATGATTATCGCAAGCAATTCAGATCTTATGGGCGTCGATTATGTCATGATGCCAATTATGCTCGGGCTCATCGGTTACCTTGCATCAATTGTTGGTGTGTTCTCTATGTTTATTCTCAAGAACGGTAAAGATGCAGCAGCTGCACTTCGTAACACCACGTTCATCGCTGCGGTTTTGTTTTGGATTGGCGGCTATTTGTCTCTTTCAGAAGGCCCGCTTGGTCAAGGATTCATCGATGTTGACATCGGAGTCATGCATTCAGTGGTTCTCGGCAGCATTGTCGGAATCTTCATTGGCCTAGTTACAGAATATTATACTGGAATTGAACCGATCTTTGGGTTCATTAAGCCAAAGGCGATTCAACACATTGGCGAAATGTCGAAAACCGGCCCTGCTACCAATGCAATTGCAGGTCTTTCAGTCGGTATGATGTCGACCTTCGTTCCAATCTTGTTGATTGCAGGTGGTATTCTCGGTGCAAACCACTTCGGCGGTGAAGTATACGGCCTCTATTGTATTGCAATGGCTGCTATGGGTATGCTTGCTACAGTCGGCGTCACCATGACCGTCGATGCTTACGGACCAGTAGCAGATAATGCAGGTGGAATTGCAGAGATGAGTGGTCTCGGACCAGAAGTCCGAGCAATTACTGATGAACTCGATTCAATTGGAAACACAACCGCTGCAGTTGGTAAAGGATTCGCAATTGGTTCTGCTGCTTTGACTGCACTCGCTTTGTTCGCTGCTTACATAGCCGCCATTACGAGTTTGAATACAGGTGAATTGAATCTATCACTCGACAACCCAATGGTTGTCATAGGACTTCTCATCGGCGGTGGACTGCCGTTTGTGGTCGCTGCTATGACCATGACTTCTGTCGGAAAGGCAGCAGGCGATATGGTGATTGAAATTCGACGTCAATTTGGTATCATGCGTGAAACTTTGGCAAAAGACTCTTCATTCGAAGGGGATTTAGAAGATGCTACGACCTGGCCAGAAAAGATCATCGCTGGAGATACAACCTATCCTGATTCACAACTCTGTGTAGATATTTCAACAAAGGCTGCTCTTCGAGAGATGGTTGGCCCTGGTGTAGTAGCAATACTTGCTCCAGTCATTGTTGGACTCGTTCTTGGTTGGGACGCACTCGGTGGTCTTCTTGCCGGTTCTTTGGTCACAGGCGTTCTCATGGCTTTGTTCATGGCCAACGCTGGTGGTGCTTGGGACAACGCCAAGAAAGCAATCGAACAAGGTCACATTGATGGCGCTAAGAAAGGCGATGCTACTCACGAAGCAGCTGTTATTGGCGATACCATCGGAGACCCATTCAAGGACACATCAGGTCCATCACTCAACATTCTCATTAAATTGATGTCTATTGTTGCAGTGGTACTTGCTGGAACCGGTCGACTCTCTCAATCAGGTCTCCTTTGAGACTCTTTGAAGCGTTAGCCTCATGAATAAAGCCCGTTAGGGTCGAAGCATGGGTCCTAGGTTTCAAGCCAGCGTGATGTTGCTGCTTTTGATGTGCACCAGCGTTTTGGCTGGTTGTACAACTGGTTCGTTGGGGGAAACTGAAAACGATTCCACGACTGAAGAACAAAAGCTACTTCCCGTCTGGGAAATTGGCGACCAATGGCTCTACACGTTCATCACACCTCAGTTTGGTGAAGACAGTGCACGATTGGTCGTAGCCGAAATCGATGAGGAAGAAGGCGTTTATCGCCTTGGAATCTCATCAAAGCAGGAAGCACAACGGCATGCAGTAATCAATCACAATCCCTTCTTAGGCAGAGTGACGCTTGACGGGCTCTCTGTATATGAAAATGGAGAATCTCAATCTGTCTTTTCGTTCCCTTGGGTCATCGGCGACACATGGGAGTTCATGCTGTTCGGCCAGGAATGGACAGCCACAACAGATTCGTTCAATAACGGTAATACACGAGTTTCAGCAACCTCTGCGGATGGTCATGAACTCTCTTACACCTTTAGCGGAAGTAAGGGATTCCTCGAAAACTTTGTCTGGAGTGATGCAGAAGGCGTTCGGCAATTACGAATGGATTTGAATGCTGCTCGCGATGATTATTCGGGCGATATCTTTTTTTATCGTGCCCGAGATTTAATGGACAGTTTGTATGAAGAGAACGACCAAGAACTCTACGATTCATTCCTCGATGAAGGCCACCCTTCCGAAGGTGATTGGGATACTTTAGTTTGGTATTTGGATGTGGAAATCGCGAGTAACGGGCCCAGTTCGGGTTCATTGTCAATGAAAGACCATGCTGGAGCCTCTCCCTTGACACGTGCTTGGGGTGCTGGAGCAACTGAGAAAGGAACCATCGGTACGATACCATCCAATGCTGGCGAGTATTCACTCACCGTGACGGTTCGTGGTCCCGAATCATATGTCCATCTCAAAGTTGCTGGGGCTCTTATGTTTGAGTGGACGTTGTGAAGTGATACCTTGCCGACCCTCATAATGATGCATGGAATGACTGGTGATGCCAGCATGATGCGCCCTTTTGCAGAAAAAATACTTCCAGAAGGCTGGACACTTATCGTTCCTGAGGCGCGATATACTCACCCTAGGCGTGGACGCACATGGTGGCGCTATGAGGATGAGGATGCTGATGCCACACGTCGAATGACTCTTTCTCGAAGAGAACTCATCGATGTTGACTCCTCTCTTTCACAACTCGAACAACTCATTGCTGAACAAGCTCCACTTGGGCCTTTGGTGGTAGGAGGTTTTTCTCAAGGTGGCGCAATGGCTCAGGAGATGTTGCAGTTGCCACTTGCAGATCGGATTGTTGGCGTCGTGGCTATGGGTACTCGACTCGTTCGAGAGATGGAACTTAGAATTCGTCTTGCTGAACTCGAAGCAAAACATTTGTTTTGGATGCACGGTGAACGCGATTTGAGAGTTTCAATTCAAGATGGTTGGGCTGTAGCTCATGTCTTTGAATCTGCAGGTTGGGCGATGGAATTGATTGAACATCCAAAGGGCCACATGATTCCAATGGAACATCATGCTGCGTTGAAGGAATGGTTAACCGCGTTGTCGCAAATACGGTTGTAATTGATCATAGCCGCCAATGAATACGGGTTGTTCGCCTTTGATATCAAAAATAACTGGTACAGTACGATGCCCAGTTGCTTCGACAATTTGCTGTCGCAAATTTGGCACTTCATCAAAATTATACTCGGTAAAGGAGATTTTGTTGTTGTCGAGAAAACGCATTGCTGCAGTGCAATAGCCGCAGAAGTTCCCGGTGTAGATGAGAAACTCTGTATCCAGTTGTTGGGCCTGATTGACGATGAATTCTTCGCTCATAACTCCACTTTGGTTGGGGTATATTTGAGGCTATGCTCCCCAGGTCACAACTTCGTATTTAGTCGAATCATCGTTCCCTACAAGAAAGGCATGGAGATCGGTAAGGGAATCCTGAAGTTGGTTTGGCTGAATTCGTAACACCTTCGTTTTGACGCCCATATTTGCTGCCATTCGACTCAACACTTCCGCAGTTAAAGTTCCAAAGCCGTGTACATCATCTAGAGCAACTCCAGACGTGGTACCCCTCCGCATTGTGCCATTGGTAGAGGATTGGTCAGTGATGACCAACATTCGATTCACGGGTGAGCGCTCTATTTCATCAATCGCTTGTCTCATCAAACCAATGGTTCCAGTGAGTCGTTCAGATAAGTTTTGTGAATGGTTGTCATAACTTTCAACAACGACAACATTTGCATCTTGAATATTCTTTACAGGTGTACATCCTGCTTCGATAAGGTATTCCAAAACGACCCCGCCTCGGCCAAAGTAAAGCAGTTGAGGCATGGTGATTCCAAACGATTCTTAGCCATGTTCTTTGCCCTTCATTGTAACGAAAGTATTATCTCAAAGCGGGTTCAAAAGACTCATTATGGCTTTTGAGTATAGCGCTTTTCAACGGAAGGATAAAAAGACCATCCCTACACCCAGTTCCATGTTAGCGGAGCGTACACACAAGTTGGCCTCTTTTGTAGCCCTATTGATGTTTCTCATGTCATCACTTTCATCCGCTCAAGTGATGTTCGTTGACTTTGAACTCGAGGATGAAACTCCCTCGAATCAAGTCGAATCTAACTCCCTCGAACTCGCTGATGAACATCCAGCTTTTTTCGCAGGACGTGCCGACTCTGATTCCGATGGCGTTGACGACGGTGTTGATACTTGTCCTACTGGTGCTACTGGTTGGACTTCTAATGCATCAACAGACTACGACGGCGATGGTTGCAAAGATGCTGCCCCTGATGAAGACGTTGATGACGATGACGACGGCGTCAACGACGGACCTGATGATTGTGAAGGAGGTAACCTTGGTTGGACTTCCACTGGGGC
>Ga0308013_10001825_pt1 | contig 10301 bp, 8 predicted proteins | sample Neamet181_FD_203131 | JGI IMG/M metagenome (GOLD analysis project Ga0308013, IMG submission 203131) | Marine microbial communities from water near the shore, Antarctic Ocean - #181 | ecosystem: Environmental > Aquatic > Marine > Unclassified | place: Southern Ocean | collected 2014-07-25
CACTCATCTGTACTATGTCATGATATAATTCTGTTAGATTGGTTTGGAAATGGTTTGGAAATGAATTCATACGCGGCGAATAAAATATCGCACCATATCACCCAGATGGCCGTGAATTCGTCCCCCCCCACCCCACCCGCTCCACCCACCCCACTCACCACTCCATGCCCGCCCACCAACCGGATCCTCGCCATAACTTGTATCGATTTCCGGGTGCACACGGTGATCCGAAATTTCCTAGAGGAATCGGGGTACACGGACCAGTACGACCTGGTTTCCATGGCGGGTGCCGATCTCTGCCTGGCCCACCATGGGTGTCCCATGGCATGGGCCGATACATTGTTGGATAATATCGCGATCGGGGTCGCGCTCCATGATATAAGTGAAGTGTGGGTGTTCGCCCACCATGATTGTGGGGCCTGTAAACGATTTGGGTTGATTGGACCCAGTACGAGCGATGTGGTGGAGCGGGAAATTCATCACGCGATTGCGGATAGTTCACGCGCGGTGTTGGGGAAACGGTTTCCTGGAGTGGGAGTTCGTCACTTGTTCGTGGGTGGCGGAGTCGTGGATTGTGTGGATGGTGCGGATACCGCATTTCGGGTTGTCTGCGACCAGTGATTGGTGACCAGTGATTGGTGACCAGTGATTGGTGACCAGTGATTGGTGACCAGTGATTGGTGACCAGTGATTGGTACGGCACATCATAGCATTTGAAGCACGCGACTCAAATGGTATTTACTTCACTGTCCACACTATACACTGGTCCCAGCATCGCCCTTCGCTCCTGGCAAACCCTTGTCGCCCTTGGGTCCAACTTCTCCGATAGGGCCACGTGAGCCAGAGGGACCCGTCTCCCCCTTGGGGCCTCTCGTCCCCACCACACCCTTCTCGCCCCTCTCCCCAGCCTCGCCCGTCGCCCCCATCGCGCCCACCCCACCCACGCTCCCCGCCTCGCCCCTAAACTCCCCCGAGTTCATGCGTCGTTCCATCGCATCCAATCGGGCAGTCAATTCCGCGACCCCACTGTTGCTCCTCGCCTCATATTTCCTATGGAGGTTTCCTAAAAAGTCAAATTGGTTCTTTGGGTTGGACATTTAATGTAGGGTGAGAATAAAATGTACGTGTATGTTCGCAGATGATTACATGAAATTCTTTGCGATTCTGAGGATCGGTCCAATAGAACCCGATACCACGGGGATCAATTTAATCACATCCTCGGATACCAACACTATATCATAGCACAATCGAACGTTATCCGACTCAGGTACATTCGCATTAAAGTCCTGGCGATCTTTCTGGTACTCTGCCATGGATGATGTTCCATTGCGCCCTTCTTTTCCTTCTTTTCCATCGCGTCCATCGCGTCCATCGCGTCCGTTTTCGCCAGCGGTACCAGTATCACCCTTGGCTCCAGCGACACCATTGGCACCAGCGGCACCAGCGGCACCAGCGAGTCCCGTGAGCCCAGCCCCTCCTTTGGCACCAGCCATACCCGTCACACCAATAGGACCAATCGACCCCGATGTACCAGCCACGCCATTGGGTCCCGCTGGCCCAGTGAGTCCCACGATCCCAGAACTTCCTCTCACACCAGTCGCGCCAGTGGCACCCGCGGGTCCCCTTCCACCAACTGCACCCGCGGGTCCCATCGGCCCAATTGGGCCGGCAGTACCTTGTGCCCCACCCGCACCCGTCGCGCCAATGGCACCTCTGGCACCAATGGATCCAGCGATACCCTGACCCCCTGTTGTACCACGAGCACCCACTGGGCCCACTGTACCCCTGAATCGCGCGGGATTCGTATCAATTATATCTTGAATCATGAGTCGGATCTTGGCATCGTTTGCCACATCGGCATCGGCCGCCGCAGCCGTCGCCTCCAACTCAATACGAATTCGTACCAATTCGGCCGCTTCGGCCGCAGCAACTTCATCCGCAAGTCGCTTAGTTTCAGCCTCCAATTCAACCGCTACCAATTCCTCCGCTGCAATTCTAGCCACCTCAACAGCCGCCGCTTCCTCGGCCACAATTCTAGCCGCTTCAACCGCTGCCGCTGCTTCGGCCACGATCACCGCCTCTTCCTCCAATCGCCTGGTTTCTGCGGCGACCCTCTCGGCCTCAATTCGGGCAACCTCGGCAGCCATAGCAGCCACTGCAATACGGTCTACCTCAATTAGTCGAAGTCGTTCAACCTCGGCTGCTACCACCGCTTCCTCTTCAAGTCGTATCGCTGTCGCCAATGCCTCCGCCTCCACCGCCACCCGCACGGCCTCCGCTGCATCGGCAATAGCCTTGGCCGCAGCCTCCTCCTCGGCGATCTTTGCCAATTCTGCTTCATGGGCCAACCGCTCTTCCTCAACCACTCTCGCGGCCTCTATCGCCACAGCAACCGCCGCGGCCTCTTCGGCGGCTATTCTGGCCGCATCCACCCTCGCAACCTCGGCCGCAGCGGCCTCGGCCACGGCAATCCTCGCAACCTCGGCCTCTTCCGCTGCAACTATGGCCGCGGCCTCTTCCGCGGCAATCTGGGCCAACTCCACTTCACGGGCCACCCGCTCTTCTTCGGCTGCAGCGGCCAATCGGGCTTCTTCGGCCGCGGCATCGTCTACGCCATCACCATCACCACCATCTCCTGCACCAGGAAGTTCGCCCATATCATCTCCTGCACCGGGAAGTTCGCCCATATCATCTCCTGCACCGGGAAGTTCGCCCATATCATCTCCTGCACCGGGAAGTTCGCCCATATCATCTCCTGCACCGGGAAATTCGCCCATATCATCTCCTGCACCGGGAAATTCGCCCATATCAACCTCCTCAACCACCTCAACCACCTCCGCTGCCGCAGCGAGATCAACCTCTGTATACGGAACTTGCTGATCGATACGAATTTGCAACAGTACATTCACCATATCAATAAACGTCTGTTTGGTAAATCCACTCATACCCATCATCACTGGCCCCATAATAGCTGCTATGGCAGGAAACGGTTCACCATCAGCGGGCATGGTAACACCATTGCCCAGTTGTAGAGAGATATCGGCGTTAATAACATGTGAGTTAAATGTGGCCAAGTCTTCTTCCGTGTTAATTATAAAAAATGTACCATTGATATCTCCCGTGAGCCCTATCATGGCGGTATCCGCGAAATCTTGGATATTTCCGGGTAAATCATCATATGATTCAGGATAGTCAGCAAGTTCCGGGAAACCCACCACATGATCGGTGGTATTGTTTGCATTGTTTGTATTCAATCGTCGTTCCACATATCGCTGTTCCATAAAAATATCCCCGTTTTTATGTGTAACACCAAACACGGAAAACTTATACACGGAACTGGTATTGTCGGACATTGTATAATATGGGAATGTTTTAATTATTGTGTTTGAAAATACGCGGCGCTCCATTGAATTTTTTTCTACCGTTGGAAAGTTTTTCTGGGATATTTCCCAGGCGAACTACATCATTTTTTCCGGCTGTTTGATATTTGCTGTTGATGGTGCAGTTGATGACTGACCCAATTTGTCATATTTTTGTAAAGTGTCGATACGACCAATTGACTGCTATATTGAAATACCCGCACACAGTAACGATATTACCAATAGTAAGAAATTACCGCCGTTCCATCCCGACGAATTCACGATGATGAACCACTTGCATCAACCTGATGTTCAGTTTGGACATTTCCCATATAGTCAGTACCCGACCAACCGTCCGTACAACAGGGCAAATATACCGTATTGTCGCACGAACATCCAAAACCAACCTACCACTCAATGTGTCTCTACGACTGATCTCGTCAATCGCAAAAGATCAATCGATCAATGTGGTATTGTCACATGTGGAGGAGCGCCATACAAACACAAATCGGGTCTTACGCAATCGTGTCTTACGCAATCGAGTGCCTTGCAAAATGAGTATCAACAGTCTGTGGATTCGCATAACGAGGCGGTTGCGAATACATTGGACAAGTTGTACAAGGAACTGAATACTACCACAACCCTGTTGCAGGAGGCGGCTGACTCTATTACTGTGTTCATGAATGATGTTGTGGTTGGTTAGAGAGAACGTGGGGAGAGAGAACGTGGGGAGAGAGAACGTGGGGAGAGAGAACGTGGGGAGAGAAAGTTTGTCAGTGCGCGCGAAATGTCGCCGTAGCACGGTAAAGTGAAAAAATTAAATAGCGGTTTGTCAGTGCGCGCAATGAAGTCGCTGTAGCACACACAATAATCCTAGTAAATAATAAGCACCGAAACGTACAATTTTAAAGAAGAAATAAGCGTTGTCTAAACTGTTTACAACTGTTTACAACTGTTATCAGTCTTCGCATGTGGGACAACTCTCTCTCCTCCATTCTTCCTGTTAACAACCCCCCGTGTGCTGTCGAGGGGTCACCCGAGGGACCGACCCCCTGTTTGATTTTCATTTCAACCCAGTCGCATCTGTATCCCCGCCGCCGCCATCTCTTCGCACAACTGTAGACTCGCACGATTCACCCGGTGGTGGGTGTAGGGACCACAGGTGGCACCGCCCATCGCGCAAAATTCACGGATAGGTAGCCCGTCATGCTCGTCGAACCGTAGTCCCCCGTAGTCCCACCGCCCGCATGTATGACAGTAGATCGCATCTATCCCGTCACCGATATCGTAGAACTCTTTGAGCACCAAATCCGCACCCTGCGCCATCAGAATCCCATTTTCCATCTCCCCAATACGAAGACCGCCGTTGAGTTTGCGGGATCCGACGGGCTGACCTGTAAGTTGGTGCCGTTTCCCGAACCGACCTCGGGCCTTGACCTTCCTGTCGACCTTATGTTTCAGGGTATGGTAATAGACGATTCCCACAAACACCTTCTCGGGGTAAGGCCGGAAGGTCTTGGGATTGTACACGACTCGCATGCAATCATGTGCGGGGTCCAGGTCGTGGGACTGGAACGCCGTGATCTCCAGACTCCGTCCCTTCCCAATCGCATGCGTGTCGACGAGGATCGATTCGATCATTTGTCCCAACGTCATTCGGGTGGGGAAGGCGTGGGGGTTGATTAGTATGGAAGGTCTGACTCCATCCGCAGTATAGGGCATGTCCATCAGCGGAACCAGTTCGCTCACCACCCCCTTCTGACCGTACCGACTCGCCAACTTGTCGCCCACCATCAGGGGACACACGGTCTCGACCACGATTTGGATCTGAGTTCGGACTTGGCGGATGTCGATGATTTTACCCGTATGGGTGCTCTGATGGGTGATCATTTCGAGAACCTCCTCCTCCTCATCCGGTTGATTCAATACTGGGGATCTTCCAGTGACACTTCCCAAAAGTTGGCCGAACACGACGTGACTCCCCACCTGGATTTCAAGCGGGATCGCCAGGTGTTGATCGACCTTGGCACACAGGGTATGGGTATCGATTACCTTTGTGTGAAAATCTCCGCGTGTGACGGCCTCCTTCGACACCACAATTGCGTCCTCGGTATTTTTCCCGTAGAACGGCATGATCCCGACCACCACGTTCTGGCCGTCCTCTACCCCCAACCGCTTCTCTGTAGCGGTCCGAATACGCGGTGCCTCTGGGTTGGTCAGAGTGAAAGAGTAGAATACCTTTTCGGACGCGTCTCCGCTCGAAGCACTCTTCCGTTGGGAACAGGCAAACGTGCCTCTGACCGCACTACTGTGTTGGATCAGGGGCAAGGAGGCCGCCATGGTGCTCATGAAACTCTCGGGGGAGGGCAGGAAGATATCCTTGTCCCAAACGAGGGGTTGGTGGACCTGTTGTTGGATGGTGCGACGACGGCTGTTCCCCTCCGAGTCCACCACCTCGCGGTAGAGGATTCCGCCGTTGGGCGACAGGTTGATCACCGTCCCGAAGGAGGTCTCCTGGGTGTACTGGGTCCAATGGAGGGTGGGAGTGGGAGTGGGAGTGGGGTTATTCGCGATATACCCCACAATGAGTCCATCGATGAGGACTGGTAGGTGGGTGGTGGTCGCCAGGTCAGGCTCCTTCACCAGTTTTGCGATGATCGCCTGTATGTTCGTATCGGGATCGGCTTTCGAGACCCGACATCCTTGGGCCATGTACCGGACCAGCCCGACATCCTGACCCTCCTTGGTGTACACGAAACAAATGAATCCGAGCGAATATGGTTGATAGTACCGTGAATCAATGCTACCTCCCTTGGAACTGATCGACGGCATGTAGATCAGTTCCTGTAACGACGATTCGTGGAGGGGATGCCAGGCATCGGACATTGTAGCATGTTGGTTGAACACTTTGGTGAACCGGTCCTTGAATGATTGGACCGTGTTCGGGGATCGTTTCTTTTTGGTGTTCAGTTGCCCCTCATCCACCACGGCCTTGAAGGCATCGAGGAGTTTGGCTTCCTTGTCATCGACCCTCCAGTAGGTGGGAGAATCCGCATCCATGAAGGACTTGTCCAACTTATCAACACAAATGGTGTCAATGGCCAAAAGAAGATGGTCCATGAGGATCCGAGCGGTACCGAAGAGTGCCACTAAAGTGGTGTATGCTTCGCCCGCAGGGTCTGGGGGGCGTTGGATGTGGACGTGGTCCAGATCCTGATCCTGATTCTGATCCAGATCCTGATCCTGATTCTGGGCACCGGTCATCACTGCGCCAGACAAAATACCCAATACCTTCCTCACATATACGCAACCTTCGATGGAATGGACACGGTCCCTCGGTTCGTCGTACAGCCAACCATTGAGACGGTTCATTAGGTAGGTGCGTTCCGCCGAATGGGTCTTGATATGTTCGAAAAGGTGCTCCAAGTTGACCTCTAATCCCTTGGCATTATAGGATGACACTTTCAGGGTGGTCAATTTCGGATTGGACGCGACGACCAGGTGACCCGATATAACCTTTCTGGAATTGTCGCTCTTCTTCTTGAAGTAGAGTGTCTTTTGCGTCCGAATTTTCTTACTGAAGTAGTAATTGTTGGCGCCTCTAGGATAAAATATATTATCCTTTTTGGGGTAAATCCCCACAACAGGGTTGCGTGGATTTGTATCGTCCAATCTGAAAACGCACCAATCGCCCTCGTCAGTTACATTGACCGAACATTGGTGCGTCACTTCGAGGTAGCGTTTCGCATCGTCCATTTTATTAGAGATCTCTAATAATATAGCCAAAATAATAATAGAGCCAGCATTGAAACCTTAAAGCGCGCGTTAAAATGCATAAAAACACTGGGGTGGATCGAACATAACATTATACTCGTCGTCAAAATGAGTTTCATCCACTTTATTCTCAAAGATTATACCAACAACGGCATATCGTCAAATAATATCACGCCAATCTATCCGTATTCTATATATATGGTTCATGCGCATGGGAGATGGAACTACTACGGAACCGGCCATGAAACCGGTCTATTATATGAATACAATACACGATTTTCAATTATGAAATTGGTAAAGAGAGATTACATCGTCAAGACATGCCAATGCAACGAGCGGGGGGTAGTGGAATCGTGTCCCATAGCACCCCAATCCACCCCATCCCTCCCCACCTCATCCCATAGTACAAAAACAACGCGGCTCTTTGATAGAACCAATCCCAACGTACGAAACGGATTGGTTTCCAAACTGAGCGAATTCTACCTTGTAAAAGATAACTCGTGTGTCACCCACGCATGGGACAGTAAACAAGGAAGCAAAGAGTTCACGCGTCTATTGACTGAAATGGCAGATGCACTGAGACCATCATCTAGGGCATCGGCCAGTGCATCGGCGGAATTGTCGCCTGCTCCTATACTACTTTCGCACGCCACACCACTAACTGACGACCTACAACGGTTTTTTAACACTGCCCGCAATATCGATACCCACAATGAACATTTGTTTGGAGTGGTTCATTCATTGGCCCCCACACACACCCCGCACCCACCAGTGGCTCCGATGATTGCTCCGATGATTGCTCCGATGATTGCTCCAATTATGGCTCCGATGATTGCTCCGATGATTGCTCCGATGATTGCTCCGATGATTGCTCCGATGATTGCTCCGATGATTGCTCCGATGATTGCTCCAATTATGGCTCCAATTATGGCTCCCCTGATGTCTCCAATTATGGCTCCACAGTATCCTCAGTATCCTCAGTATCCTCAGATCGACCATGATCCATCCCGTGCACTTGACGTTCTAGCGGATAACAATGGTGATTTCAGCGATATATCCCTAACGGGGTCGGATATATTGCGCCTAGAGTCAGATGCACACCATCGTCCGACCCCCAACTCGCAAGCAAACAATCCATCCATACCACCGACGATATCCACGAGGACATCGGACAATAGTTCTGGGCATTCCGCTGGGCATTCAGCCTTTACACCCATACAACCCCACACTACGAACCATTGCGTCCGACCAATCACATCATTTAAGGAACTCAATGATAAATGTGAACTTGTCAAAACACTAGTCGACCAAAGAGAAATGAATCTAACGAGAATAGCCACCGCCAATAGTGATTCCGTAGTCTACTTGGCAGACATATCTGCGAAGCATGCACAATCCATGAAAGAATTGGTGGAAAGACAGGTTGGTTCAGAGAAAAAGGAGGAGTGGGTGTGGCTATGAGAGAGAGTGGGTGTGGCTATGAGAGAGAGTGAGAGTGAGAGTTAGAGTGAGAGTGAGAGTGAGAGTGAGAGTGAGAGTGAGAGTGAGAGTGAGAGTGAGAGTGAGAGTGAGAGTTAGAGTGAGAGTGAGAGTTAGAGTTAGAGTTAGAGTTAGAGTTAGAGTTAGAGTTAGAGTTAGAGTTAGAGTTAGAGTTAGAGTTAGAGTTAGAGTTAGAGTTAGAGTTAGAGTTAGAGTTAGAGAGAAATGATCATATTGGCAGTAAGAACCCAAAACAATTTACTTTTTTTGACTAATTGTTCATCATCTGAAACAATGACTGTTGACAACCCATAATTATTTATTTACTAAAAAATAAATAATTTCACCACATAAACGTACGTAACCACCGTATATTATATATCCACTCGATTCGACCGACGCAATTGGACAACCCCATGATATACGTAAAGCGTAGGTCGCATCGGGTTGTTGAAATAAATTTACTAGTTGGTAAATCAATTGGTGGTGGGATCGGAATGGTCATTGTGTATCGAAAAATGATTTTTTCATATAGAACAACGTGGGGGATCGACGCAGTTGTTTTCGTGTACAATTTATGGGTTGGATTCGGACAACATCATGGTGGTCCGCGACTCTACCGTGACGTATATTGTGTATATGGATACACCCATTGATGCGCAGTTTGTCGACGCACCCATTTGTCTAACATGCACGCCCATACACTCCCATGCACACCACAGCATGTCCAACGCCCATATTCCGCTCCTCGCCCCTCGTCAATCCCCCCTCCTCTTATCGCATGTCTTGGTTTTGTCGAATACGATAACTACTATGAGCAGTCAGTTGATGGAACTGAAACACGAGGTGAGTGATGAATGATGAGTGATGCGTGATCTATAGAATCACCAACACCAACACCAACTCACCCCCCACCACTCCCAGATTAACACTCTGAAAAATACCACGTACCATAGTTCGTCGCACAAGACAGGGTGGGGACCAAACGAACGGAACAATATGAAGGCGAAACTGAATTCGTTTCCACTCAAGGAAGAGATCACGTTGAAACCAGGTAGAGGCGGAGGAAAGGGCCAGGAGTACATTTCCGGCGGAATCATTATCGATCATCTCAATGAAGTCTTTGGTTTCAACGGATGGAACACTGAGTTTCTCGACGAAGATGTGAAGCAAATGCAGCAACCGAGCGGTCATTACCATGTCAGTGTCTTTGTCAAATGTAAAATAACCCTTGCCGACGAATCCTTCCACGTTGACATTGGATCTGGCGAAAATAAGCAAATGGATTTCCACCACTGTGTCGATGTCGCGAGAAAGGGGGCTCACACGGATGCATTGAAACGTGCCGCTAGACATTTTGGCAATTATTTGGGTAACAGTTTGTACATATCCAAGGAGTCGGCGAGGAAATGTGCTCCTGCCACGCTAACAGAACGCGATGCCAACATTGCCGTGACCGCCCAGAAGGGAAGAGATGAACTCGGTTTAGGCGAGAAACAAAAAGCCTGGATCAAAGCCATTGCGGATGACAAAATTGTGGCCTATCCGTTTACATCCAACGTCACCACTGTCACCACCCAACCCCCCTCGGCCCCAATCCACGTGTCCACTCCCATCCCCAAACCGATCCCCAAACCGATCCCCATGCCCCCACCCAAATCCAGACCCCCACCCCCACCCATTCCCCTC
>Ga0308013_10001830_pt1 | contig 10288 bp, 7 predicted proteins | sample Neamet181_FD_203131 | JGI IMG/M metagenome (GOLD analysis project Ga0308013, IMG submission 203131) | Marine microbial communities from water near the shore, Antarctic Ocean - #181 | ecosystem: Environmental > Aquatic > Marine > Unclassified | place: Southern Ocean | collected 2014-07-25
GTCGATGTCCCTGAATCTCATGCAAAGCGATTAAAGAATATCGAATTAGATCCTAAAGAACAGGAAATTTTTGAACAATTAATCAAATTACACCGCAAAGAGAATCACTTCTGGGGAAGATGATTGTCAGTATTAGATAAATCGTCCAACCAATACTCCAATGATTGCTGCTGCAATGATTTTGAGTATTAATGACCTTTTTGTGGTTACAAGATTACTTGCTAAGTCAACCCACTGTGTGTTACTATCATGCGAAAATCTGGTATCAACGTCTTTCCAAATATTGCTTGGAGGTTTACGTCCAAATACTGATTCATATAATTGCAAAGTTTCAACATAATGCTGCTTATACTTCATTTCGTCTTCCATTCCACCGATTGTAGGGCCATGATGCAATTCTTTACCAAGTAAATTAGGACAAAATCTACCCCAATAATCACTGGTATATGTCAAATGTAAATGCCATGCTTGGTCAACATCTTTTGATGGAGTACAGACTTGATCGCCATGGGTGCACAAATATGCGAACCGTTTGTATTCTTCAACCACGTAATCAGCATAACCGTGACTCCAGCCATTTTCGTGAGCCAATCTATGATTGAATGTTAATTCAATATCTTTTGGGCCAATATGATACTCCAGTAATCGGCGATGTGAGTCAACAGGAATTATTCCTTCAACCGGTGCATCAAGAATCTCAACTTCCATTATCGCACCTTCACTATTCAGAAATCCCCACCGCCGCCGCAGCCACCGCCACCACAGCCGCCACCGCCGCCACAACTACTGTCACCGCCACCATGACCGCCATTGGTGTCTCTGCGTTGTTGGTAACCATACAGATTATTGCCATATTCATCAACTCCTGAAATTGAAACTTGCCAACGGTTGGAAACTATCAATGCTGTGGTCATTCCCATCAACACCATGCCAGAAGATGACCGCTGGCCGTTAATTTTGCTCCACCCTTTGGTTTCAATACCTTCTGACATTGGTGGCATTGTTCTGTTCACAAGCCATGCCATTGGTAAAAATGGTCCAATCGGGTTATCTCTACGTGATAAAAATGTCATCAGTAAAGCTATGCCGCAGAAAAAGATACAAATGGCCAAAGGGAATATGAAATCATCAACAGTAAGTGCGGAGAAAATATCACCCGATATCCCAATCACTATTATTATGAATACTATTGGAATCACAAATAGTGGTAAAGAATATTGCCCAAAAGAGGAGTATTTAGAAAATGAGTCATATTTCTTTAATTCAGCCAAATCACTATCCACTTCGGCATAGTCTAATGGCAATTCATGGGAAATTCCAAACTCATCAGCCCTAGTATTTATTCCAATATTGGCCTTATCAAATTCTTCTATTAATTTCTCCAGTTCACGAACCTTCGGCAGTGAACCAGTTACATATTTCTTGGCAGCAGCCATAGCCTTCTCATGTTCAATCAATTCCTTTCTATAGTCACTGGCTTCCAAAACAGTATTTAATTGAGTTAGAAACTCCATTTGGAAGGTACCAGATTCTTTTTTCTCCAAATGCTCCATTACCTTCATTCCTCTTGCCTTTGCCATTTCTTGAGTGATTCTTAGTGATGCCTTTCTTGCTTTTTTACCATCGTTCTTGTGAGGCTTCATTCTCATGTAGGAAAAAGATACAAGTGCAATAGATATCATCAATGGAATTAAAATTACCGCTAATGTTGCATAAACTGGGACCATTGGAACATCTTCAATAATATATTCCGCATTGGTAATCGCCATCCAGGTCCCCCATTGCCAATCATCCGCCGCAAGATACGGCTTCACTTCATTTTCATATACCTCACCAGACCTTTGTTGATTGGGGACTTCATGATCTGGCATTACGAATCTGAATTTCCTATCTTGCTCTGAAAAGGTAATTAATAGGGCTTTTTCTTCATTTCCTTCCATATTGTAATGCTGGAACATTTGTCTTGCATATCCACTATCGCCCATGAAATAATCACGACCTTCTTCCACGCCATAATCAGCCATCGATTCTATTGTGACTACTCTAACAAGTGTATTTGTCCGATTTCTAATATCGGATAATTCGCTACTCATCTCCATTTCAGTTTGATTGTCGAATACATCTGCAGCATCAAGAACATACCATTCTCCTTCTGGTTCAATAGGAAATGTTTGTTCTGCTTGCACTGCAGGCAGTAATAAAATGGTGATAATTAACAACAATACTACCTTTGAAAAATGACTCATGCCCTTGTGATTTCAAGAGCCCCCTTAAACATTGTTCCGACATTATGAATAATATAGACTAATAGTCCGCAATGGTGCGTTTTGGGCGAAGAATGGACATGAGATTTAACGACATAATTACCGCGCACATTCATATAATGAAAGGTAGGGACGCAATATGTCCTTAGGGGTTAATTATCATGGAAGCAGGATTTCAACCAACACAGGCTGCAGCACCAGCAGGCCAAGCACAAGACTTGATAGCAACAGTAGCTGCAATTTCTCACAGTTTGATGAATGAAGTTAGTAAAGTAATCATCGGAAAGAATGAAAATTTGAGAAGAGTTACTGTTGGCATACTGAGCAATGGAAACATGTTGCTTGAAGATTTCCCTGGACTAGCAAAGACACTTCTCGCCAATACTTTTGCTCAAGCACTTGGATGTAAATTCAAGCGTGTTCAATTCACTCCGGATTTACTTCCTTCAGATATTATGGGTACATACATGTATGACCAAAAATCTGGAGACTTTAAGTTACGAGCAGGACCTCTATTCACCAACATTCTACTGGCTGATGAGATCAACAGAGCGCCTCCAAAGACTCAAGCGGCTCTGCTTGAAGCGATGGAAGAAAAGCAGGTTACTATTGAGGGTATTACCCATAAATTACCTGCACCATTCGTTGTTATTGCAACTCAAAATCCAATCGAACAAGAAGGTACATATCCGCTTCCTGAAGCACAAATGGACCGTTTCTTGATGAAGATGAGCATGGGATATCCAGACCGAGCTGAAGAAAAGGCAATTTTGGCCCGCAGAAAGATGCGCGGAAAAGATGGTCACGATGTTGAACAAATTACTTCTCCAAAGAAGGTTGTTGCAATGCAGAAAGCATTGGAAACAGTTCATGTAGACCCTGCAATTCTATCCTATATCGTTGAAGTTGTTCAGAGAACACGTGAAGACCACCGAGTAACAAATGGTGCATCACCTCGTGCTTCACAGGCATTATTCAAGTCCGGACGTGCTGCAGCAGCAATTGCTGGGCGCAACTATGTCATTCCAGATGACATCAAAGGTATTGCACTACAGATTATTAGCCATAGAATTAACATGAAGCCGGAAGCAAAGATACGTGGAATTACTGGTATGCATATTGTCAGAAAGATCCTGTCCGAAGTTCCAGTGCCTGTTATTCAATCGGCTTGATTAAGCCAATCATAAGGCTTGCATTGAAAGGGGAGGAGTCCCCTCATCAACATCGTAAGAGGTGAACACATGAATCCGTACAAAATGGTTGTAGCAGTTGCAAATCAAAAAGGAGGTTGTGCAAAGACCACTACTGCTGTCAATTTAGCGGCTGCCCTTGCAAAGGGAAATAGGAAAATGGGATTACCTCCTGCAAAAGTTCTGCTAATAGATTTAGACCCTCAAGGAAATTGTGCAACATCATTTGGTGTTGAGAAGAAATCAGTCAAAAAAACTACATACGATTTACTGAGTAATGATTTAGGTGATGAATTACCACTAATGGATGAATATCTATTATCCCCAACAAAATTAACAGAAGCGATGAGGGCCGCTTGGAGCCTACGTAATGGCGGTAAGAAAGCACCTGAGACTATTTCATCTGGAAATCTTTGGCTATTACCAAGCGACATCCATTTGTCTGGGGCTGAAATAGAATTGAGCCACAAGATTGGAAGAGAAACGCGACTTAGAGAAGCATTACTTCCAATCGTTGACAATTTTGACTATATTATCATCGATACGCCACCTAGTTTGGGATTGCTTTCGATAAATGCAATGTGTGCTGCTAACTGGGTAATGGTCCCTGTTCAAGCGGAATACTATGCCCTGGAAGGATTTAGCATGCTGATGAATTCGATCAAGATGATTCAGAGAAGAATTAATCGCCAATTGAAGATTTTTGGAGTGGTGATGACAATGGTTGATTCACGCTCTAAATTGAGTCGCCATGTTTGCGACCAAGTAAATACCAAAATGCCTAACAAACTATTCAATACCACTGTTAGAAGATTGGTAAAGGTCGCAGAAGCCCCATGGAGTGGCGCACCTACAGTTATTCTCAATAAGCCAACAAACTCTGGCTCAGGAGCAGGTTCACTCGAATATTGGACTTTGGCTAAAGAATTCCATCAAAGAACCTTAGAGATGAGAAGAGAGTTTGGAGTTAATGAAGTTCCAAGATTGCTATTGGATAGGCAAAATCGTCAAAATCCTACCGCTCCGCCTAACTGAAAAGGTAGCACAATTGCTAATTATTGCTAAACTTGCTTCGCGTGGCTTAAGTATGCTATAGAACGCACAGCGTAACAGGGATGAGATATGACTGCAGAAGGAATGACATCGATAAGCGTAAGTTATGAAGTAAGAAGACAACTTAACACAATGCGCACCAGTAGTGGCCATAAAAGTGTAAACGAACTGCTAAACGACATGGTACGTGCTCATAAAATCGCAAAGATGCAAGGTGAGATTGACACTTTGCGCCAGCGAATGAAAGATATTGCAGATGTCCCGGTTGAGCAATTGGCTGACCGACTAAATCTAGCCCCATTCAAGGTGTGAAAATCATGATGGATTGGAGACCAAAAGGATTTGAATTCAAAGCGGCCAATTTAGTCCGTGCATTATTTGACACCAATACCGAGGAAGGAAAATTACTCGAAGCTGCTGCATGCGGCCATGTTGAAATATTCGTTGCACCAAACGCCTGGAATGGTGTTCTGTGGCTGATAATGAATACTCTAAAAGTGGACGGAAAGCCAGTTTATAGCGGTGAAGAACTCGGCGCATTAAAGCAATCATTACCAATTGTTTGGCTGTAATTCTTCATTTGATTAATTATTAGAATCTGATCTCACAATAGGACTTGAAGACTTCGCCATAGAAACATGTCAATTGGGCATCACTTAGCATTCTTTGCAAGCCATTCATGCCCGTACCATTGCCATTGTTCCGTCGTCCATCCGGCCGGTAGTCCACCTTCTGGTAGTGGTGCGGTCTGTGCTGGAGGTTGGCTAGATTCTGGTGCTGCTGCGGCTACTTCCTCAACAGGTACTTGTGCTTGTGGCATTCCTGCAATGTCCTCAATGGAACTTGAATCACCATATATTGTATCTGCATCTATTTGACCTGCATCCGACATGTCTTCCTCCATACCATCAGCCTCTAACCCTGATTTGTTTTCTAACGAGAAGTCGAGACTATCAATACTATCTTCCCATCCAGAATCAGCTTCTACGCCACCCATTGCTGAAGAACCGGCTGAACCTTGTAATGCTTCTAAACTAGCAGAGGATTCCTTTGGTACATATGGAACTCCATACATCTTTACTAAGCCTGCAATCTTTCGCTTTCTAACTACCATTGCAATTACTAGTATCACGATTGTAAGTGAAATGAAGGCTATTCCTCCAACTGTAGCTACTTGAGCCAAAATCCCTTCATCAATTTCACCAGGCTCGGATAACGTTCCTGCATTTTTACTTGAATTCCATGCATTGAATGACATGTCTGTTTCATTGACTGTTCTATCGCGTGATAAGTATTTTTGATAATCGCCTGAACGCCATCCTTGACATTGGTTACTAACATCATCGAAATTAAGATTACAATGGTCTTGCTCCGACTGTACCAATGGTTTATTGTCATCGTAATCGGAATTTGCACCAGTACCATCACCATCTGCATCATAGTGCTCATTAGGGTCTGTTTCCATACCTTGTGACTCTGAGAAATCAACCCAACCATCACCATCAAGGTCTTCACATCCATACGCGGTAACTTCTGTGAAGCCAACGGCTGAACTTTCATTTAACAGCCAAGACTTTACTGAAGTGCCTGCTTGCCAAGGACAAGCATCAGGTTGTAATCCATCTGGATTATCACCATATCCATCTCCATCTCCGTCAAGCCATTGACTACCTTGATTTGGTAATGCATCTGCACCATTAGAAACACCCCAATCCGAGGACGGGTTAGAATATCCATCTTGGTCAGAATCTAAGCATCCAAATCGATCAATAGTTGAAAATCCATTTGTTTGAGGACATCCATCTGGATTTAAGCCGGCTGGATTATCTCCAAATCCATCCTGATCGGTATCCGCCCATTGAGTTGGTTCATCCGGGTATTTATCACCCGCTTCACCATTCCCATTATCCCCGTAACCATCCCCATCGCGGTCTTGCCACTGGTCGGCATTATTAGGGAATAAATCGCCTTCAAATCCAACAGGTGAATCACCATGGCCATCGCCATCAGTATCGAGATGCTGTGAAACTTGTTGTGGGAATGCATCTGGAGCAAAGCCCAAGGGGTTATCGCCATATCCATCGTCATCTGCATCATCCCATTGAGTTGGTTCATTAGGGAACTTGTCCAAACGATCAGTTACTCCATCAGAATCCGAGTCAATGTCGAAAAGATAAATTTTTGAACTTGTAGGAGTTGTACTTGCTACATAAATTGCAGTTGTATAATATTGGAGTGAACCGATCACATACCCAGTTGCAATGTGTGTGTTTTGTTCGCTAAATGTGGTCACATCCACTATACTTAGATGCCCACTTTTTGAACCGATTGCGTATGTTGAGTTATCATATTGCTGAATAGAAGATATCGCTTTACCATGTGAAAGAGTTAATGATTCAAAGGCCCAAGAAGTGGTGTTATATCTGAGCAATCTTCCATTTGCTGTTCCAACTATTAAATCACCGTTTGAATCTTCAAATAATACTTTAATTATAGCATTTGAATCTGTCAAGGAATATAACGCTGAACCCCCCTCATCACTGACGTAGACCTTAGTATCATAACTTCCAGCGATAAGTCTTCCATCATTCAAAACTTGAAACGCACTCAAACCGGCACTGATAGCAGTAGTGTATACTCCGGTAGAACCTTCTGGGCTATACTCTTCAGCACGGCGCCTTCCTGCATAATGGGCTAGCCATAAATCACCCTCATCATCCCAATCCACCGAATCTACAGGCCATTGCAACGAAATATTTCTATTGACTATTTGGAAACCCAGATGTATGATAGAGACTCCACCATCATGAGCGACTGCAACTAATTGTTGCGCACCATCCAGCCTCGCTGAATTTGCTGAAACATTCAAATCAATATTCCATTGCAGTGTATGTTGACCATTAGAAAAACTGTTAACACTAAGGTTTCCAGTATCGTCCACCATCAAAATTGTGCCATCATTCATCCTCTGCCAGAAAACCAATTCTTCATCGAACTCGGTGGTAACTCCTGCTTCGATCAAATTACTTGTATCTGCAGAAATACTTGGTAATAATCCTGAAAGAGGTAGCAGCAAAAATGCTAGAATTAAACAAACGCCGCGCTTCATGTATTACACGAAAACGCATTTGGATATGAAATAGACTGATAAAAGTGTAATGAATCGGCTCTGAGAGCCAATAACTATCAATCAATTATCTTCTTCTTCTTTAGAAGGTTGCAACTTTCTTCTCTCGGTTTTAAGAGGAGTCTTTGTTTTGATTGGAATCAATGTTGCCATTGCAGATTCAACATTCATTGTTACAGGTGGACCAGACATTGCTACTGGTTTCTTAATAGTCGAGGCAGGTGGACCAGACATTGCTGCAGGTGATTCTGATTCTGTTTCCTTAACCGGTTGTAATTGTCTTAACGGGGTTAATGATGCTGTTTTTTGCTGTTGTGGTTTTACAGCCGAAAGTTTAGTTGTGATCGGATTAAGTAATGCTGTCTTTGGTTCTTCTTCAAGTTCCGCAACTAGGTCTTCTAAGATTACTTCTGCCATCTCTTCTTCAATGTCAATCTCTGTAATACTCTCTTCTTCAGCGACAATCTCTTCCACTTGTTCAATAGATTCTACCGGTATTGAAACAGGTTGAACAATAGTAGGTGTTTGCTCGATCTGAGTAACCGGCTGAACTTGTGGCTGAATCGGCATTATCGGAGAGCGTACAACCTTCTGATGAATAGGTTCAGGCAATGCGGCTGCTGGAGTAGCGCTAGTTTGTTGATTAATCAGAGGTGATTTGACCGGTCTAGCCATTGAAAGTGCTGGCGAAAGTGGTTTTGCACTTGTTGTTGGCGACCTCATTCCAGCTAATCCCATTCTTGGTTGGTGTTGTTGTGCAGCAGCACCTAAAGTACCGCCTAATGCCCTTCCACCTGCTTGTGCTCCTTGCCGTGCACCCAATGCAAATGGATCCGTGCCAGTTGCTTGCATTCCTTGAGTTCCTTGGCCAGAAATTGCTTGCATCCAAGTTTGGCGCTTGTCAACCTTAGTGTCCTGGGTTTGTAATTCTTGGAATTCTTGTTCACGGCTTTGAAGGACGGATTGTTCGCTATCGATTTCACCTTGAATTTGATTGGTGACAGCATCGCGCATCTTCTCTTCTGCCATTTCCTTGAATGAATCCATCTTCTCACTTAGGCCACTTAAGCGGTCACGAATTTCTGCACGCTTGAGTCCAAGTTGTGCTTCGATTTCCGCTCTGATTGCAGCTTCTCTCTTTCTGACATCGATGAGAGCCTTGTTTCGCATAATCTCTTCACGCTTGTCAAGTTGTCTTTCAAGTTGAGTAGCGACTTCATTTTCTTTGCGAACCTTGAAATCGTTGAGTCTCTCTTCCATATCAATTTCAAGTTCGAGAGAAGTCTCTTCCTTCAATAGATCAAGATCGGTTTCAAAGGTCAAGCGTTCATTACGCAACCCTGCATCGACTTCAGACATAATTGCCTTTCTCGCTGCTGATTCCCGTGATTGGAATTCAAGTTCAAGTCGTTCTGACCAATCGACCTTCTTAGCTTCATATTGAGCGCCCAATTGGTCACGTAATTCAGATTCTCTATCATATCTAAAGCGAGCAAGACGGTTTTGAATTTCTGCTTCTCTAGCACTGCGATAATTAGTGAATTCCTCTTCCATTCTAAGATCAAGTTCAGACTCAACCTCTGTCTTCAATGAGTGAGAGATGTCGTCGACTGCCTTTGAAAAGGTGATATCATACTTTTCACGAAGGCGTGATTTCCTTTCACTAAGTCTTTCAGAATGACGCTCCTCTAATTGACGAGCGATTTCAACACGTAACTCATCGCGGCGTCTCGCTATTGCAAGTTCGACATCTTCTCGCATGTTTTCTTCAAGATCATCTGTTTCTTGGCGCAAGCGACCTTCTAATTCCTCTTGTAATTGTTGAGCAATGTCTTCTTCTAAACGCAGGCTACGGCGCTCGTATTCTGCTTTGAGTCTAGCTTCTCTTTGCTTTAGACGTCCTCTAAGTTGTTGTTCCAGGCGAGTTCTAATACCTCTGCGTAATTGTTCTTCTCTTTCTGCTAAACGAGCGATGTGACCTTCTTCTAGACGATTGATTTCAGCACTTTCCATTTGCTTGAACCGTGTTTCCATTTCAACTTCTATGTTACCTTCAATCTCTCTAACCCTTCGTTGTAATTCTTGATTGTATTCAAGAGATAATCTCTCTTTTTGAATGTCGAGGCGCTGACGATGCTCTTGTTGCAATTGTGCCTCAATATTGGATTTTATCTGTTCTTTATGCTCGATGAGCCTTCTGTCTTGCTCAACTTCAATTCCTTCACGTAATGAGTCTAGTTGGCGATTAAGGCGCAAATCTAATTCCATTCGCATTCGGCCTTCTTCTCTGGATAAGGACTCGCGCTCCATTTCAGCAAGTTCTTGTTCCATGTCTTCTCGCATTTCTTTCTCTAATGCGTCCATAGTAAGTTCGTGACTAACTGCTAAATCTGTAGCAACTGAATCTTTCATCGCTGCTATTCTTTCATCCATTGCTTGCTGACGTATTCGCTTTTCTCTACGAAGATCGCCGCGCAGTCTCTCTTCTTGGCGGAAACGTGCGCTACCTAATGTCGCTTGGTCAAGTGACATTGATTTGCTAGAAGTGAATTGAGATCTCAATGACGATAAGGATACTGAATCAGACCCATTGTGGGCAGGAGGGCTTGCGCCAACTGCGTCAATCGTCTTGCTTTCGCTGACTCCCATTGTAT
>Ga0308013_10001834_pt1 | contig 10285 bp, 5 predicted proteins | sample Neamet181_FD_203131 | JGI IMG/M metagenome (GOLD analysis project Ga0308013, IMG submission 203131) | Marine microbial communities from water near the shore, Antarctic Ocean - #181 | ecosystem: Environmental > Aquatic > Marine > Unclassified | place: Southern Ocean | collected 2014-07-25
GACCCACCAGAGTGGATGTATGGCCATCAGACACCTTCTCCAAAGCAGGAGTCTCAATCTTCAACCTCAGAATTACTTGGGGATGGCGCAGATATTGGAATGGCAACGGCAACATCAACGATATTTCTTGCTTCGACAGCGGCCCCATCCACTACAGCAACATCGATTCAAGCTGCAAATAGGGTTGTTACGGACTCTTCCGCTTTTGTTCAAACGCCAACCGCTGCAGCACAATCTCTTGGTGATGGTATCTCACACGCCGAGGATGCAGGAGTGGGTGAATTGGAATTTCAAGGCATCAGTGATTTATTTGACCAAACGGGAGACTACGACGGAATAATCTCCTCTGACCCCGATACAATTCCAACCGCAGATTTCAGACGGCCATCGATTACTGGATTAAGGAAACCAAAGGAGTAATGCTTGGTTTTTACCAACCCCTATGGGGTCATCAAAAGGCCATCTCTATATGCCACTTGAAACTCCGAGGTTCTGTTGGTCTTATGCGTCGTATCTCTCCATTGACTCTTGTCGCCCTTATGCTGCTCCAAACTTTGGCTGTTGGTATTGCTGCTCCGGTGAGCGCTGCCGAAGCACGAGGTGGAGCAAATGACGATTTCATGGTGACTCAATTGTGGGTCGGAAATTCCAGTAATAGCGCTGAAGTTTGGACCCAATCAAATGGCACAACCCTCGAATATTTGTTTGAAGGTGACACTATTGAGATTGGAATGGAAGTAAAACGCGGCGGCAGTTCCTTCTCCGGAAAGTCTACCGATGCAATGATTGAGGTGATCCATCCAATCGGCTATGTTATGGAGACCTTTTATTGGACTTCAGGAGACCTCATCCAACTACAATCGGATTCGCAAACTTTTTTGTGGACCACGAGTGCAGCCCACTCAATACTCAATACTACGACCAATGACCTTTCAGGTGGAATTCTTCTTCGAGCTACGGTCGACAAAAACTCCAACGGTGATGACCGAAACGAAAACGATATGATGGAACAAACTGTACCAATCGCCATCATGAATGACCGCTTTGACGGGAGCACAACTCAATCTTCAACTTTTTTCCCAGCGCGGTATCCTGTGAATGGCGGTGATGCTTCAGGAGCAGGATCTTGGCAAGACTTGAGCGGTGGAGCGGTGGGTTCCAAGCACTGGGGCAATGCTGCAGCAGGCAATAATTATCCCTCAAATGCACACGACCGTTTAGTTAACTCGTTCCTTTCACCAAATGGGCAGAATTGTGGTTCGGAGGCCCAACTTGACCCAGGTATGTCAAGTGTCTACGGAACTTGGATTTGCAGAAAAGTGTTTTATGCCTCGAATTACGTCTCTTCTCAGATTCATATTCAAGCCTGGGGGAGTGTTACTTCCGGCGACAGCGTCTCCATTGAAATGTGGAGAGGTTCCGGCTCTCAAAACATTAACGAATCGATTGTTTTTGATATAAGTACAGCCAACCCAAGTCAAGCACCTGGTCAATGGACCAACTTGAGTTGGGACCCACAAGTCACCTATCTTCAGAACCCGTTCTTAGCCAACCGGGATGTATTCCTTGGCGGCAACGCTTACGCCATGGGAATGGTACTTCGCAGCGATAACAGCGTTGCCTCTGAAGGATTCCATGTTGATGACTGGATCCAATTCGGTGTTCGAAAGGTTCAAGAATATACCTTGGACCTCTCTTGCGACATTCCCGAAAACGGCTATTCAGCACCTCCAAGTGCTGTCTTATCACTCAGTTGTGTGGTGACCAACAATGGATACTCACCAGCAACAATCCGTGCCGATTCGAACATCTCCAATATCTCATGGATGAACCCAGCTAATCCAATGATTCGCCAAGATGCAGTCTACATCAATTCCGCAGGTTATCCAACTTTGATTAACGACCACGACACAAGTATCCTCATCCCTCAGATTCCTGGTGGCGGTTCAATCGACCTTTGGGTAAATCTAACGATTCCGCCTGGTTCAGATGTTCAACAATTGACATGGATACTTTGGTTGACTGATGCCTCCGGTCAAAACGCAGGTGAAAAAGCCCGAGTTTCTGCTGCAGTTGGCGTCACTGAGCAATTCGGAGTATCACTCACTTCAACCGTCGGGTTGCTGGCTGGTTCTTTTGGACCAGGTGAATACGGCTTGGTGCCATTCCGTTTGCAAAACACGGGTAACCGTGATGCTTCGTTTAACTTAGTATCAACATTCTCTGAAGACAATTGGAATGGTTTGGTGGTCAATGAAACCGGTGCGCCAGTCCAGATACCAATTTCCATCGACCGTGGAGATGTTCTCAACTTACAGTTGAACATTACCGCAGCTCTCCAAGCGAACCCTGGGACAGTTTCATTTAATTTACGTGCTACATGTCCTTCTTGTGGTGCGCTGTTTGGCACCGATGTACTGGTTCGAAATATCGAAGTACCAATCTTCCGAGAAGTTTCACTTGAAACAGACCAAACTGACTTTTCAGGTGCAGCCAATGGCATTACACTCAAAGCCTACATCATGATTTCCAATACTGGTAACGATGATGAACAATACGATTTGTCTCTTATTCAGTCAAACTGGCAACTCGGTGCCAATTTAGCTGCGAGTCAAACTGCAATCATGGACGCTTGGGATGGTTCTTCAGTGATCCAACTCAATCTACCAATGCCTATTGGTCTAAGCCCTGGGTTGTATAGCCTAACCGTCACTGCTACGAGCGTAGAAGACCCTACCGTGACGGCTTCAATTCCTTTGACGGTCGATATTCTTGATACTGCTGCAGTACATGTGTCTGATGAAGATGCAGACCAATCCTATATTCCGGGTGGGTCTCTTCAAACGATGTCTTTCGAAGTCAGAAACGATGGAAATAGTGCCGATCGCTTTGCCATGTCATTTGACCTACCGGTAGGTATGGTCGTCGAATTTACCAATCTTTTCGATGGTAAAACTCCAGAAATATCAACTGGAACGAGTTACAATGTATCGGTTGAGTTCAGATTCCTTGACGGGACAGAGGGGCAGTTGACTTTGGGTGTAATTGCTACAAGTGTCAACGATGCAAACATGAGTGCTACTGGTATAGCGACCTATTTGGTTGGCTCACAAAACTGGCTCAAAATCATTCCAACTGAAATGTTGGTGATAGATGATGCAGAGCCCGTGATGGGGTGGTCAATGACCGTTACTGTTCGTAATCAATATACTACTGCGCAATCAGTTTCCATGAGATTAGTTGCCGGTGAATCCTCGAGTTGGATACAATCACGTATTGCAAGCAATGACCTCATGTTTTCGCTCGATGTTGAAGAAGAACGAGAAGTGACAGTAATTTTAACCGTATCTCAAACTACATTGAACCAACTTGGTCAAGATTCATTTTACACCAACCTCACTCTATGGGCTGAATCTCAAACGGTGAGTGATGCGGCAAGCACAACCTTGCAACTGCAACTCATCAAGCCCGGTTCCCAATCCTCAGACGATGGTGCAAATTCGGATTCTGACGGCAGTAATGTCGGTCCAATTTTGATGTGGATAGGCTTTATCTCGATTTTCATTGTCGGTGTAGTCGTAATCTTTAGAATTCTCACTGAGGTAGAAGAAGAAGATGATTACGGTGGCTGGGGTGCTGAAGGATACGAAGGTAGCGTTGAAGCAACCTATGGTGCAGTCGCAGCAGCTCCAACAGTCCCTGTGGCTGGCGCGGTATACGATGCGCCAAAAATAGTTCCTAATGTTCCAGAATCAATGCCTCCTGCTCCCACCGCTTCGGCGCCAGTGGCCCCGCCAGCATACCCTGCCCCAGCAGCCCCTTCACCGGCTCTCGGGTCTGCAGATTCAGCCCTCCCAGTACCGGATGCAGGATTGCCTGAAGGCTGGACTATGGACCAATGGAATGTCTATGGTCAGATGTGGCTTGAACAAAATGGACAGGCTTGAAATCACAGTTCTTCTCAAGCGTAGGGTTCAAGGCGTATTCGCCCTCGGCAAAGTTGCAACGGAGACATTATCATGTATGGAAATGGACAAGCACCGATCTTCATTTTGAAGGATGGAACACAACGCACACGTGGGCGAACCGCTCAATCGAACAACATTGCTGCTGCAAAAGCAGTGGCTGATGCTGTTCGTTCAACCCTTGGTCCAAAAGGAATGGACAAGATGTTGGTCGACTCAATGGGTGATGTTGTCATCACCAATGACGGGGCTACTATTCTCAAGGAAATGGATATCGATCATCCTGCTGCAAAGATGATCATCGAAGTCGCTAAAACTCAAGAACAACATTGCTACGATGGAACCACCTCTGCAGTTATTCTTTCAGGCGAACTTCTCAAGCGCAGTGAAGACTTGATTGAGCAAAATGTACATCCTACTGTGATTTGTGAAGGATTCCGTTTAGCTGCTGAAAAGGCCGTTGAACTCCTTGAAGCCCATGGGATTTCTACTGAAAACAAAGACTCAATTTTGATGGAAGTCGCAAAGACTGCTCTAACAGGAAAATCTGCTGGAGCAGTGAAGAGTTTCATGGCGGATATCTGTGTTCGTGCTGTCAACGCTGTTGGAATTATTGAAAATGATGAGCGCATCGTCGACCTTTCGGATATTAAAGTTGAAAAGCGACAAGGTGGCTCGATTAAGGATTCATCTCTCATCGATGGAATACTCTTGGATAAAGAACGAGTTCATGCAGGTATGCCTCGTTCAATGGCCAATGCATCAATCGCTCTTATCAATTCAGCAATCGAAGTCAAGAAGACCGAAGTTGACGCAAAAATCCAAATTACTGACCCGAATCAACTTTCTCTTTTCTTGGCAGAAGAAGAAAATTACATCCGTGGTCTAGTCGAGAAGATTCAAGCATCCGGTGCTACAGTATTAGTTTGCCAAAAAGGCATTGATGAATTAGCCCAACACTACATGTCGAAAGCAGGAATATTCGCCATCCGTCGTGCAAAGAAATCCGATATGGAAGCCCTTTCAAAGGCAACCGCTGGTCGTATTGTGACAAATCTAGATGACCTTACAGCAGACGATCTTGGTCATGCAGCGAAAGTTGAAGAACGAAAGATTGGCGAATCGAATATGACGTTCATTACAGGATGTCCTGAAGCAAAATCAGTTTCTGTTCTCCTTCGTGGTGGTACTGAGCATGTCGTCGATGAAATCCGTCGAGCCTTTGATGACGCAGTTGGTGTCGTTTCTGTCGCTTGGGAAGATGGCGCAGTCCTCACCGGTGGTGGCAGTGTATTTGCAGCTCTTTCCCGAGACCTTCGGACTTTTGCTGAAACCATTGGCGGTCGTGAACAAATGGCGATTGAGGCATTTGCTTCCGCTCTTGAAATCATTCCACGGACATTGGCAGAGAACGCTGGTCTGGACCCCGTGACAACCCTCATTGAATTACGTAAAGCGCATGCGGATGGACAATCACATGCTGGAATCAATGTTTATGACGGCGGTGTCGCAGATATGAAAGCAGCAAATGTTCTTGAACCAATGCGTGTTGTTGAACAGGCGATTCAATCCGCAACAGAAACTGCCATTATGATTCTTCGGATTGACGATGTTATTTCATCGAAAGGCGTTCCTATGGATGGCGGCATGGGTGGAATGGGCGACATGGGCGACTTCCAAATGTGATGGTCGTTTTTGAATTCATATCATAACTCGACGTTGAATCTTCACTCAATTGTCTTACTCCTTTCACAAGGGCAAAGGCGAACCTTGAAAGGCCCCTCCATGGTGGCAAACTTTGCTTACGACGACGTAAGTAGGGGTGATTTACTTGACCATCGTAGCAAAGGTGTGGATTGAAGAAGATTGTATCACCTGTGACGCATGTCAAGACATCTGTCCTGAAGTGTTTTTGATTACAGAAGACAGTTCACAAATTTTGGCTGCCGTTCGCACGGATGGACAATTCGACCGTAACGTCGGTGGCGCCACAATGTCCGGTACAACAGGCGCAGATTACGGTGAAATGATTCTTGAAGCTGCTGAGGCTTGTCCTGTTGAAATCATCAAGTTCGAACTCCAAGGAGACGGAGTATCTGAAGCAGTTACTGAAGCCGCACCTGTTGCGGCTGTCGCCGCAACAACTCCCGCCGCTTCGGCTGCAGTCGTTACCGGTGGCAGTGAAGCATTGCAAGCCGTACTCGGCGGTGACCGTTCATTGGCAATTTTGTTTGGCTCTCAAACTGGAAATGCAGCAGGACTCGCTGAAAAGACTGCAAAGTTAGCTGCAAACTATGGTTTGATTCCAACCGTCTATGATATGGATGGGTTTGACCCTGCTACGCTTGCCAACCACAAGCGAACGTTGATCATCACCTCGACATGGGGTGAAGGCGATATGCCGGATAATGCTGAAACATTGTGGCAATCGGTCACTTCGCAATCTCCTTCTCTATCTGGAGTCTCTTTCAGTGTCTGTGCAATTGGTGACACTTCGTATGATGAATATTGTAAGGCTGGGACCGATTGGGATGAAAAATACGTAGCCCTTGGAGCAAACCGTGTACATTCTATTCAGTTGTGCGATGTTGATTTTGATATGCCTTGGAGTCAATGGGCTGCAGAAGCACTCCCAATGATTGCATGTGTCGATGATTCGGGCACCCTGCAAGAAGGTCTTCTCGATGAAATGAAAGAATACGGTTCAGGTTCTGATGAAGAAGTTTCTTCTGGTGACTTTTCACCCGCATCCATTGTTCAAGAGGAGTTATCAATCACTCTTTCCTTATTCCGCTACTGTCCAGCAGCAGCCGATAATGGATGGGATACAATCGCTTGTGCAATTCCAGGACATGCTACGGTCGAAGACCTTCTTGTAGCCGTTCAACATGATGTTGATGGCAGTTTGGCGTTCCGTCGTGGCAATGGAAACGGCAGTCCAACTTCTGGCCTCAGAGTGAATGGCCGAATTGTTCTTGCAGACTTAATCCAAATCAGTGACCTCGTTGAAGATGGTGGTGTCTTGAAGATTGAACCACTTCCAGGTTATCCAGTTATTCGAGATTTGATTGTCGACTATTCTTCGTTTGAACATCAACGCAGTTCTGCCAAGCCTTGGATGCGTGCAGACCCACGAGACGGCCATACATTGCTCAACGGTAGTGCGATGGGGACAATGGGAATTTCAACCTCTACAACACTTCACGCAATGACTGATATTGTGTCCTATCAATTGCTTCAATCAATGTCGGACACTTTTGCCTATGACTCGGATTACAAAGGACCCGGAGTGCTTCTCCAACAATGGACCCGTAGTATCGACCCTCGTACCGGAGATGCTCAACAGAAGGAATTGATTGATTCGATTGGAAGTGAAAACGGTGTATGGTCTGAAGCAGACTTCTCCTCTGTAGCACGCTATGGTTCAGAAGGTCGTACAGCCTCAAAGGCATTGAATACCGCTCGTGGCAAACTCTTGAATTCGACAAATTACAGTGGCCCTCATGGCCGCTTAGTCAAATGGTATGGCCGAAGCGTCAAATGGAGTGGGAAGGTCAACGAAACAACCCTATACCGTCAAGTTCTCGGACCTATTGGACTTTTGAACAATCTCCTCGATGGTGTTTCAGCACGAATGATACTCGGTTTCACTCGAACCGGTGCACCTCCATTCCGTAGTTTGCAAGCCCTTTTGGTTCCACCAGCGGGCATTGGTAAGATTCCTAACATGGTGAACAGTAAAGTTTCTGCTCATCACGAAGTCGTGAATTTGTTCAATGAAATCGACCAGAGGTTCTGAGGTGATTGTATGGCTATAAAAATTGCATATTACGCTGGAAACACGGCACGTGCAGCCTCGTCTGAAGTCGAAGACTGCATCCAACCTTTGTGTAAAACGCTCGGTATTGATTTAATCGAACTTCCAAAGGCCAGCAGTGATGGTGGTAACATCATCAAACAATCCTCTCCTAAACTCCAACACGCACTTGTTGCTCGTAATTTGGCTTTGGCAGAATCCAAAGGACTGGATGTCTTGACAACCTGCGCTACCAGCCATGGCATCATGTGTGACACAATTGAAGAGTTCCGAGAAGACCCCAGTTTTGGCAATCACGTCAACAACATGGTTGCCCGCACCTCGAATGTCGAATTCGTAGGTGAATCACAATCTCGCCATTTGTTGCATTTCCTTGTTGAAGAAATAGGTCTTGACAAAATCCGAGATGCAGTGATCAATCCGCTTCGTTTGAATATCGCAGCGTATTACGGGCCAAACATGCAACGACAAGGCGCATGTGGAAAGGATGACCCGTTCATGCCAACGTACATGGAACAACTCATCACAGCTTTGGGTGGCACACCGGTTGAGTATGATTTGAAATGCCAGAGTGTCGGCGCTCCTGCTTTGTTAACCATTAACAAACCCGTTATGCGAATGACCGCAGCAGTGCTTTCTGACGCAAAGAGTAACGGAGCAGATGTTCTTGTCTCGGCGTGCACAATCTCTCATTCAAACCTTGATTCCTATCAATCAAAGGCCGGAAAAGTAGCCAGAAAAGATACCAGGATGCCAATTCTTCACCTTGCTGAAGTGGTAGCTTTTGCTTTGGGGCATTACCCGGAACGATTTGCACAACTCCGCACTCGGGCGTTGGTTATTGGCGGCTAATCATCGGTGAAGCATTTCAAACACTGTAAGAGCACTGGCAGTACCAACGCCATCACATGCGCTGAGTTCTTCTACGCTGGCAGAAAAGACACCTGAAAGAGTTGTGAACGTCTCAATTAAAGATTCAGCCTTCTTCCTTCCAATGCCTGGTATTGCTGAAAGTACTTCAGCCGACTCAGATTTTTGGAACGACGTCCAACGTTCAGCCAATGGTGCATCAACATTTTCATCGAATTCAACGGCCTTAATCTCAGCCACGGCTGCCGATATTGCACGTTCAATACTTCTTTCATCATCGAAACTTGCTGTTCTTTTAAGCGCTAAAGTAGCCATTCGTTCAACCAAGTCGTGCTCACGTTTTGCAGCAGCAGCAAGGAAGTGTGCCGATTCTTCGGGACTTTTTGTCATCATAATAGGAATTCCTAAATCGAGGCTAACATGGGCAAGGGCCCCATGCACTGCGTTTGGATGAACAAACTGGCCATGACCTTGCCCGATTTCAATGAGTAGCATTGGCCTCGAGGAGGCAGCTACGAGGCGTCGACATTGATGTAACAGTCTTCCATCGGTCAAAGATTGAACTAAATCACGAGCGGTTTTCCTTTCGATGAGGATGCGGTCTGATATTCGAATGTCACCATGGAGGAGATGGCTGAATTGGATTTTGACACCTAAACTTCTCAGGTAAGGCCCCAGGGTGGAAGAAGCCTCACGATGGTCAAGGGTTATTGAAACGGAGTCATTATCGTTTATCTTCATTTCAGAAACTACTGCGGAAGCGGCTGCAGATGACAAGTTTTCTTGATTCCGATGTGCTTGCCCATCAAGGATTGGAGCGGGGTATACTTTTCGAAGATCTTCTTTTTGTTTTGATTTTTCAAGAGGTTTGGTGGCAGAATCTTCAACAAACTGTTCAAGACCCATTTGCAGACTATGGCGGCGTTCAGAAGGCGCGATGATCGGTGGTCCACGTTCGTTTTGGGTAATGATGGCCACCTCTTCCTCTTTCGGTTGGTTCTGTTGATGTTCATTCGAAATTTTTCTTTGTTCCCTTTCGATGAATTCTGGCACGCTTAATACGGCGTCTTCAGTTCGAATGGAAAAGAATTCAAACACTTCATCGGTAGGTGGGGGGCGAGAAGGAATCAAGCCTCGCGAACGTATTCTTTGCAGTAACCGATACATTCGTAGTTCACGTTTTTCAGCAGCAATGTGGACATATTCATCTCGTGTTCCCTCCGCTATGAGGGTGTGAACGGTTCCAGCTCGTTGACGAGCAGTCCGCCCTCTGCGTTGAATTGCCCGAATCGCACTTGGTACAGGTTCGTAGAGAATGACGAGTTCGGCAGCGGGTACATCCAGCCCTTCTTCGCCGACAGAAGTAGCGACTAAGACATTGATTTCCCCATCTCGGAATCGACGTAATTGCTCAAGTTGTTGTTTCTGAGTCATACCTTTCCGCTTGCCTTTGCCTGATTGTCCAATGAATCTGTCCGGGTTTATCTGTTCTATAGAGGCGAGTATCGCAACGATATTCTCGACGGTATCTCGGTACTCAGTAAAGACGATGATCTTACTGTGTGGGTGTTTGGTAATTTGAGACTCGACTAACTGAACTACGTGATTTGGTTTTGGATGGAGTTCAGGAATA
>Ga0308013_10001844_pt1 | contig 10244 bp, 10 predicted proteins | sample Neamet181_FD_203131 | JGI IMG/M metagenome (GOLD analysis project Ga0308013, IMG submission 203131) | Marine microbial communities from water near the shore, Antarctic Ocean - #181 | ecosystem: Environmental > Aquatic > Marine > Unclassified | place: Southern Ocean | collected 2014-07-25
CGTTTAAAAGACTTTAGGTATTTATAAGAAGGATCTTCTGAATTAGCTGTGCCGATGTTTGCCCCTTCAATCATTGGGTGAGCAAGATTAACTTTTGAAGGATCGCTTACGTATGCCCAATCTGCATCCACGGCTCTACTGGAAAATTTCCAAACTCCCTCTCTTTTTTCATACTCATCAAAGTACCTGCCTCCAATTAGCACATCAAAATTTTGATCGTCAGTAAGAACTTGATGGAATGCCAAGATGTAGGTCTCGCCCTCAGCCTTATTGCCCATTAAATTAATATTATGTGTCGTAACGTTGTGATGCAAAATCCCCATTGACTTTTGTATTTCAGGCAATAGATCAATAAAGTCCATGGCTTTGCCCTTAAAAAAAGACCCATGATCATCGTGAGCATCCTCATGATAAAGAGTTCTCATAAGCTCATGATCGTGACGATCGGCGGCCCTGCAATAGGTATGAACTAAATCTCTGATAGATTCCTTATCAAGGATTTCTTGAATTTTACTGTCAACTTCGCCCATACTAATATCCTATAAATTAAATATACAAATTAATATAAATTAAAATTTCTATTAATAATATGCTCAATGAAACCACACATTAGACATCCCCTTCTTTCGTCGCCTGCATTTATAGGAAAGTTGCAGCTCAAAAATAAGATCGTCATGGCTCCCATGGGCTCTAATTTTGCTGGAGACGATGGTCATACCACCGAGCAACTTGAGTCTTATTACGAGGAAAGAGCCAAAGGTGGAGTTGGATTAATAATTCTTGAGACCTCGGCAATAACATGGCCAGCAGGTGCTTCAATGCCATACATGATTGGCTTTTCAAAAGATGAGTTTGTTTCAGATTTAAAATCTTTAACACAAAGGGTTCATCAGCACGGTGCAAAAATTGCTGCTCAATTAAATCACAGCGGGAAAATTGCTCAAGAGGACACCATTGCCGGAAGACCGATACCAGTGCCATCAGTACCAAAATCTCAACCAAGCGATATGTTTGGGCTGCTAACTCAAGATGAGATTATGAATTTTATTAAAGCAGGAGGTCCAGACGGAAAAGGTCCTCGCTATCATGAGCTGACTATTGATGAAATAAAAGAGGAAATTAATAATTTTGCAAAGGCTGCTAAACGAGCAAAAATAGCAAATTTTGATGCAGTAGAGGTCCATGCTGGGCACGGGTACCTCATCTCGAGTTTCCTCTCACCTGCTGTGAACAAAAGAACAGATGAGTATGGTGGCACCACTGAAAAAAGAGCGCGATTTTTGGTTGAAGTTATAGAAGCAATCAAACGAGAAGTATCTGATGACTTTCCTGTCCTTGTTAGATTGGATGCAAACGAATACCGAATTGAAGGCGGCATTACTCCTAAGGATTTTCTTATAACCTCTATGCTTGCTGAAAAAGCTGGTGCAGATGCTTTAGACGTGAGTTCATATGGAAATACAAGCAAAGGAATAGCATTTACCGAAGCGCCATTGGTTCATGAGCCCGGAGGATTCTTAAAGTTTGCACGCATGGCAAAAGATAAAGTCTCCATTCCAATAATTGCGGTTGGCAGAATTGAGTTGGATGTTGCAGAAAATGGTTTAAAGAATAATGATTTTGATTTTGTTGCCATGGGAAGAAAATTGCTTGCCGATCCAGGTCTTCCAAATAAAATTTCATCGGGACAAGAGCATTTAATTAGGCCATGTATTTACTGCTATGTGTGCGTTAGTCAAATATTTATTAACAAACCTATGATGTGCGCTGTGAATTCTCAGCTGGGCAACGAGCATCGAAATGAAAAAATTATCTACAGCACAGCGAGGCAAAAAAATATTTTAGTTGTTGGGGCTGGCCCAAGTGGCATGGAAGCTGCAAGGCTTTTGGCAATGCAAGGTCATCATGTAGAAGTTTGGGAAAAGGACAAGGACCTTGGCGGAACAGTAAGGATCGCCACCCTTGCTTATGAGCCAAACGGACAACTGATAACTTACTTGGATAACTCTCTTAAAGAGCTTGGTGTCAAGATAAAACGGGGCACACTTGCAACGATTGAAAACATTCAATCATTTCAGGCTGATCATGTTCTCATGGCGGTTGGGGCTAATCGTGATGCACCTTCAATTCCAGGCAAGGATCTGGACCATGTATTTGATGGCGAGCAATTGCGAGGCCTCCTGTTTGGCTCAGATCTTTCAGCAATCAAAAAACTCTCTATTTTTCAGCAGATCGTTCTGAAAATTGGGAGAGCGAGTCAGCTGTTAAGAAACGTGAAAGCCTTAACCATGCTCAGCAAAATATGGATGCCCATCAGCAAGAATATTATTATTATCGGTGGCGACTTGGTAGGACTAGAGCTGGCAGAGTTCTTAATTGAACGCGGTAGAAAAGTTACAGTTTTGGAGCCATCTGCCTCATTGGGTCCAAATTTAAGCATTGTTAGAAGATCTAGAGTGGTGCATCTACTGAAAGAAAATGGAGCAACTCTTTTAACCAATGCAACAATCAATGAAATTTCTAAGGAGGGAGTCCTTTACGAGCATGGCGAAGAGGCCCACCTAGCCAAGGCAGATCAAGTGATTATTGCCATGGGGGCCAACCCTAACTTAGAGCTAACAAATGCACTAAAAGAAAAAAATATTGCAGTTACGCCTATCGGTGATTGCACTTCAATCGGGTATATTCATGGTGCCATTGCAGACGCACGAAACGCAGTGTTGGCTATTGACGATTTAGCCTAGCAAGGCTTCTTTTACAGCAGGATGAACAACTTCACCATTTTTTATATTCAATCCATTTAAAAGATGTTCGTCATCTTTTAATGCTTGATCTATGCCTTTGTTTGCTAGGTCTAGCACAAAAGGTAAGGTTGCTTTATTTAATGCGTGGGTAGCCGTCAAGGGAACTGCGCCGGGCATGTTCGTAACGCAATAATGCACGACTCCATCTTTGATAAAAGTAGGCTCATCATGATTCGTTGGTCGGCTTGTCTCAAAGCATCCGCCTTGATCAATTGAAATATCAACCATCACACTTCCTGGGGTCATCTTGGCAAGCATTTTCTCTGTTACAATTTTTGGAGCTTGTTTGCCAACAACATAAACAGCGCCAACAACCAAGTCAGATTGTGATAAAGCCTCGGCAATCGCAGCATCGGTGGATTCAATGTATTCAATGCGGTCAGTTCCATGAATTGCTTCTAGCTCAGCCAATCTCTCTTTGGATAAATCAATAATTTTAACGTGAGCGTTGTTTCCAATTGCTTTTTCAATGGCCTCAGTACCAGCCACGCCTGCTCCAATAACAGTAACAACTCTTGGATCAATTTCTCCAAAGGATCCAATTAAAGTTCCTCTGCCTTTATTTGGTTTTAACAGATGGTAGGAGCCAACCACTATGCTGAGTTGACCAGCAATAGCACTCATTGGCGCAAGCAATGGCAAAGAGCCATTAGCTGAAGTGACAGTTTCATAAGCAATGCCTGTAACACCAGTTTTAATTAGATCAGCAGCATGCTTCCTATCACCAGCTAAGTGCAGGTAAGTAAAAAGAGTGTGGCGATCGGATAGAAATTGCAATTCTTCTTGCATGGGCTCCTTAACTTTAATAATAAGCTCGGCAGCATTGAAGACTTCTGCAGCAGTTTCAAGAATATTTGCTCCTGCTAAGGAGTAATCATTATCAGAGAAGCCAATTTCTTTGCCAGCATTACGTTCAACAAAGACGGAATGATTATTAGCAATTAATTCAGCTGCTGAAGCAGGAGTTAGCCCAACTCTAAACTCGTTATTTTTAATTTCTTTTGGAACGCCAATTTGCATGTCGCTAATTTACCACGATGCATGTTGTGAAGAAAATATTTAATGACTATAAATAGTTATATAACAATAATAATTTGTTATAGCAAAATTGTTTGTATTACTCATAAGCAATTGTTATATTTGCAAATGAGAATGAGAATTATTATCGTTTAGAATTAAGAGGTAAAAAATGGTTGTTTTAGAAAGATTAAAAAGTGTGAGCACACTTGGATTAAGTGTTATTTATACCATAGGGCATATTTTTATAGCGATGAACTGCACGTACTTTATTACTGGAGCGCCTTTAAATTTAGCTGCAGCGGATGCAATAATTGAACCTGTTATTAATGGCTTTTGGTTTGCTTTGTTGCATAGAGCATGGTCTAAGACTTCTGTCCTGGGATAATTCAATACTTTGATGGTTACCATCTGATAGTAAATGCTTTGCCATTATATAAACTATATGTATAATACATTATAGAATATATATATTATGCAATCTTTAAATAAAACAAAAACTGCAAGTATTTCGGATGCTTTTGCCTACTCAATGACTAAATTCTTTAGGCTTATTGCCGACAGCTTTTTTTCAAAAAGATATGGGCATAGAGCTGTGGTCCTGGAAACTGTTGCAGGCGTTCCTGGCATGGTTGCTGGTGTTTGGATGCATTTTAAAAGCTTAAGAGCAATGAAAGCTGGTTATGGAGAGCAAATAAGAGAAATGTTGGCAGAAGCAGAGAACGAAAGAATGCACTTAATGTTTTTTATTGAAATTGCTAAGCCCAACATCGTAGAAAGATTTTTAGTCCTTTCTGCGCAAATAATATTTGGTTTATTTTATTTATTTATGTATGTATTTTTTACTAGAACTGCTCACAGGATGATTGGTTACTTCGAAGACGAAGCTGTTCGAAGTTACACAGAATACCTAGAAATGGTTGAATCTGGAAAAGTTGAAAATACCCCTGCCCCCCATTTAGCCATTCAATATTACAAGCTAGGCACTGATGCAAAGCTTTCCGATTTAATACGATGTGTTCGGGCAGATGAGCAACATCACAGCGAGGCCAATCACAAGTTTGCAAGTAACCTGTAAAGTATCTAAAAATCTAGGTTAAGGAATTTCTGAACTGTTGCATCAACAGACTTTTGAATTTTTAAAGCAACACCCCGATCTAAGTTCATGATTCCAAGATTTCCAGACGTGCCCCTTCCATACAAAGTTGAGAACACCACTGCTGCTGCTAAATAAGTCCCTTCTTTAGAGGGATGCCTTAAATCGCTGGTATAAAGATCAATTTCAGGATGGTCTTGGGAGAATTGATAGAAAGCTTCCCCAGCGGGTATTAATAAAATATCATTTTCATTTGCTGCTTTAATAAACTCCCTTCTTAAATCTCCAATCATATTTGGTTTGTTTTTATATGGCCAAGACATAAACAGCATCGGCTCTGCATTGCTCGCTCGAATTGTCTTTGAGTGTTTAGCGACGTATAAATGGAAGTTTTCTTGAGTATCTGGATGAATTGGGCAAAGGCTGCAATCCATGAAAATAACTGCATCAACCGAGGTATCTGAAGATTCTATATAAGCGTTGTCATTGCTAGAATCGATTCTAAAATTTCCAATGTTTTGATTTGAGAGATAGCCCTCAACGTCATGCCAAGATAAAGCGGATCCATTAATGGTGATTGATCTTCTTTTTAGCGGACCCACTGAATCGTCATTTTTTATCAGACTTCCAAGATGATTGTGCAGGCTGTTGTTGTAATAAAAAAAACTGTTCCCAATAAACATTACTGATTCAAGGTCTGTATTTAGAGGAGCATTAACGTTTAGGGGTTTATTAGCTGTTAGAGGTAAAGCTATTAAAAGGAATCCCACTATAAACATCTTAAGAGACAACATTCTTTTTTTGCTGACAAATAAAGACATAATTCTTAGTTGTTGTGAGAGCAGTCTAGGACATTAAAAGTTTCCCCATCTTCTGTATAAGTTCTGCCATTATCGATTAGCTCTTCTACGTAATAGCTTTCATCTGCAGCGCCTTCAAAGGTTAAAATCTCATCTAATATCTGTTCAAATTCATGAATGTTGTAGTGAGTATCTTTGACAGTTAAAGGTAGGTCACACAAGTAGCCCTCTTCGTCTTGCTCGTCTCCCATTGGATCTTCGGCATTAGGAAAATACAGGCGATAGTCACCATCATCTAACAAACCTTGCTTATGCTCGGTAACATCATGCAATGCATGAGTGGTGCATACCCAGAAATCTACATCAGCGTATTGCTTGTTAAGTAGCAACATAGAAAAGTGAAAATCCTTTTCCTTGTATAAAAATAAAGTGTCGTCCTTTGCAACGATTTCCTGGATAGCTTTCTCTAGGTCATCGTTTCCTTTGCCCTCAAATCCCTCTTTATGATCTTCGTGCTCAATTTCCCATTCAGGATATTTTGCAAACAAGTCATAATATTCTTTATATTCCATACTGATACTATCCTGTAATGATTGCTTTTTTTAGTGTGTGCGTCTGTTGGTTATTTTGCATGGAGGCTTGAGGTAATATGATTAAAGGCATCATCCACACTGCTGGTAATAAAAAAAAGATCTAAGTCTTTTCTATCTATTGTCCCAAATTCAACCAAGGTTTCAAAATCAATTAACTTGGTCCAAAACTCTTTTCCAAAAAGTACTATGGGCAAATTTTTTGTAATTTTCTCAGTTTGAATAAGTGTAAGAATTTCAAAAAATTCATCCATGGTTCCAAAGCCACCAGGCATAATTACTAGTGCTTTTGCTGGATAAGTAAACCAAAATTTTCTTGTAAAAAAATAATGAAACTCAAAATCTAACTCTGGTGTTACATATGGATTTGGAATATTTTCAAATGGCAAGGAAATCCTGAGCGCCATACTTTTGCCTCCAGCATCGCTTGCCCCTCTGTTTGCTGCAATCATGATGCCGGGGCCTCCGCCTGAGCAAACCACATATTTTTGAACTTCACCCTCTAAGTTCATAGACCACTCTGTTAATTTTTTTGACAGCTCTCTTGTAAGATCGTAATACTCGGCTAATTTAGTATTTTTGCCTCGCCCTTCTTCGCTCTCCAGGTCCTCAGGAGATGGCGCTCTTGCTGATCCAAAAATAACTATGGTGTCTTCGACCTTTTGTTCTTCAAGTTGTAATTTTGGGTGCAAGTATTCGGATAAAATCCTTAGAGGGCGAGCATCTTTGCTGGTCAGGAAATCTAAATTTTTGTAGGCTTTTTCTATTGGAGGTATTTCTGCATCTATTGACTTTTTCATGGCGTAACTATAACAAAATTATCTTTAGTAAGTGTTCTGGGTATAAATAGTGGTGGAGCTAGGCGGGATCGAACCGCCGACCTCTTGCGTGCCACTCAAACAGTCATGATATCCCTACCTAAGCCAAAACCACATCCCTTAAGGCATTAGCAGTTTGGTTCGCTTTCGTATCTCAATTACGTGGCAAATACGTGGCTTAAATCTTCTTTTCTATGGGTATCTCTTCTGTAGATAGACTTCTTTTCGTATCTAGAATCCATAGTTTGTATTAAAGCTTTTTGCTTATAGCCTTCTGCTACTCCCTCTGCTACTCCTTCAAGAATAGATAAGTACCATGGAACTTCAGGTACTGTTTGAGTTTGATTTTGTTGAGCCATTAATTGTTTTTGTGCTAATTGCATTTGCTCAAGCTCATAATCATGTTGTGCTTCTCTTTGCACACATGCAGCAACGAAGACTTTTATAAGAACGGTGTTCTCTTCTTTGGCGCAGTCAATTATTTAACCCTAGACCGGTTTAACAGAGTTCTTGGTAGATACTCTCTAAGATTTGGCACTGCCATTTAATATTAAACAATCTGTTTGTGCGTTCAACACCCGCGCTAGAAAACGAAGTTCTTAGTGGATTTGACTTCAATAACGTTAATAGGTTTTTTGCTAATTGCTCGATATTTTTTTCGGGGGACAATAGCCCTGTAACGCCATGTTCGACACCTTCACTTACACCACCTGTATCGAACCCTACCACTGGAGTTCCCATAGCCTGTGATTCCATGCAAACAGTTGACATTCCTTCTTCATTGCCTCTGTCAATTTTTACACTAGGTAAGCAGGTTAGCCAAGCTGAAGACATCAACGCTTTTACTTGAGTTCTGTTTTGCGCGCCTAAGAAAGTGATGTTTCTAAAGTCCGCACTTGATGTCACTAGTTTTTCTTGATACTTGCCATCACCCGCGATGATTAGTTCAGCCTCAGGTAATTGTGCTTGAACTATTTTCATTGCTTGTATCAAATACTGGCAACCCTTTTGCTCTATCAATCTGCCAACAAATAAAATAGTCGGCTGTTCACTTTTTTGGCCCACTGATGAAAAATACTGGGTATCAATGCCAGTATAATGCTGGATGATTTTTTCTGGTGGGCATCCTGCTTTTAATAGCTTGTTTTCAATGAACTTAGACACGGCAATTATTTTTGATGACTGTTGGAATACTATCTTGCGGTGCTTTTTATTATATGAGAATTTATCTCTTTGAGTGATATCAGAACCATGGAAAGTAGTAATAAGAGGTAAGTTCAACTTCTCTGCGATTGGACTACAATAATACCCCCCTTTCCCAAAATGAGCATGAATAAGGTTTGCTGATAAATCGGTAAGTGCGGTTTTCCAGGCAGGCATTAAATGCTGCATACCATCAAGCATCAATCTTGATATAACCGGAAGTGCTTCGTATTGTTCTTGCACGCAGGTAGATTGACCATCAATTAAATCGATACCGCTTTTGTTACTCCGTAACCCAATGTAAATAGGTTGAAAATTAGGAAGGTTATTTCCTTGGGCCGCCACAAAGGTATTGGACAAAGGCAAAACGCGCTTGGTAAATATGAGTACCTTGTTAGCCATCAAGATTTACTACACTTTAATTTATGTACACATATACTAATTACTATTGCTCTAGCAAACATTATCTTTTTCCATAACGCATTTGTACTGCCTTAAACAATCTACTAGGCTTGGGATCTAACTCAGCTTTGAGCACCTTCGCAGCAAGATTCATTTATTTGTGGAGTTATTGCTACCCCTCATGCTGAATATCCCGATAACATGGCACGATTGTCCTCGCTACGCTCAGTTCGATTGGCAGTAATTTTAAGCAATATGCTATCATTTTATTAGAACAGATTCCTTTTTTTGGCTTACTTATTTATCATGATAGAAACAAAAACATTTTCACCAAATGGCTTTAATAGCTTTGCTATACAAGCTTATCGTTTAGTGTTTGGTCGTATTTTACCACAGTCATTGTTTCGCGATAAAATACCTGCTGAAGTAGATCGCAAGGCAGTAAAGGGAAAGTTTGATTTAGAAATTGTTAGTCACTGTTGGGGTTATGCCAACATGTTAACCTATCAATTAAGTTCGTTTGTAAACTATCCACCAACAAAACTAAATTTAACTGTGACCGTTTTTTATGCTGAAGAAGATACTAAAACAAAGGCTACATTGGACTTCTTTAGTCAAATAACCATGCCAAATATCACTTGGAATTTCCACCCACTTTCCAAAGGAAAGCTCTTTAGACGTGGCATAGGCCGAAATATGGCTGCGCGGTCAACAGAAGCTGACTGGATATGGTTTACAGATTGCGACATTATCTTTTATGAGAACTGCTTAGACTCACTCGCCGATAGTTTACAAGGCGAGAAAGGTTCATTGTTTTTTCCTAAAGAAGAAAAAATCACTGAGATGTTAAAAGATGATGACCCATTATTGTCAAATGATGCCCAACCACAAGTTATCGATATAGAAACAGAAAATTTCAGTTTATACGAGCGTGGTAAATCCCGTGATAAAGCACGCGGCCCATTTCAAATTGTTCATGGTGACGTTGCTCGTGCTATCGGTTATTGTGAAAAACTGTCAATATTTCAAACTGAATCTGACCGTTGGCGTAAAACCTATGAAGACACCGCCTTTCGCTGGCTACTTGGCACTGATGGTGAGCCTAAGCATATTGATGGTGTTTTTCATATTCATCATGTTACAAAAGGACGTTATACTGAAAATTCTCAATTGTCTAAAGTGCGTAGTAATATCCGTTTAAGCCAAAAATAGATGCCCTTGAAGATAAATCAAGGGATATTTATTTTACTAAAAGTCTTACCTAACTTGAATATTAAAATGATATGAAACTAGACTAGGAAGCATGCTGAAAAGATTAAAAATAAAAATATTTTATTTCAGTTCGATTGCTTCGAGTCGAATTTTGGTTTTTAATAATTATTCTTAGTATTATTTGGATCAAAATTGTTACATGGCATACATACAACAAAAAGCAGTTAAGTCCCACATCATGTTGTTTGATGCAGGCCATTTTCCTGTACCTGTCCCAAAAATGTTTACGGGTCAATATTGGA
>Ga0308013_10001847_pt1 | contig 10234 bp, 3 predicted proteins | sample Neamet181_FD_203131 | JGI IMG/M metagenome (GOLD analysis project Ga0308013, IMG submission 203131) | Marine microbial communities from water near the shore, Antarctic Ocean - #181 | ecosystem: Environmental > Aquatic > Marine > Unclassified | place: Southern Ocean | collected 2014-07-25
CCAAAAGTTTTATGAAGCGTTCCTTAATGAAAGACTAAATAGCAAAAAAAGACAACTAAGCTTAGGGCTAAAAGAATATAATTTTAAGATTTTATTTTGAATTTTATCTAGGACCAATTGATAGTAACAAATGGCTTGCCGGCCCAATTATGCTTCAAGGTGACCACGGTAATGTAGAATACAGGAATATCAAAATTCGTGTACCAAAATAAAATTTATTTTGGTACAACTCTTTTTTAAAAAAGAGATAAAATTATAGCAACTATCTTCCTTTAACTATTTCAAATAATTCCTTGTCCATTTGCGGTTTTACTTCACATTTTAAATCAAATCGCATTGTGGATGTATTTTTTTGGTTGTATTGCGGCCAATTAGGAATTTTATCATGATTTGGATTAGCTGTTTTAACAAAATTTATCCATGATTGACTCATTTTATCGGCTAAAATAAAAGCTTCTTTTCCTCCTCCCGTCATTTGATTAGCTAGGGTAATATTGTCAAAAGCAAAAGGAATTTCCATACAATGTAGTGACTTATATATGCCATCAAAAACAGGAGACTGCCATGTAAAAAGATACATATATACAGGAGCACCATCCTCTAATAGAGATTTATTATTGGCTTGATTAATAGCTCCTGGCCGAAACATTAAATCTACATCAATAAGATCTTTTGCTTTATTGTCATAAGGGTAGGCTTTTTTAAACGCCTTAATATATGCCTTAGTTTTCTCCTTGTATTTTTGTTCTATATAAGCCATTATTTTTTGATCATCACTATCAACAAATCTCAAGGATTGAAAAGGGGCAAATTCATTTTTTGTTGTTCCAATTAATAAGGGGATTTTTTTTGAAAGTTCAAGTGCTTCAGGGGAACTAGTTTGATAGGGCAAGTCGGATCCGTCTATGCTTGGACCCCAATTGAGTCCAAAGCCTAAGATTGGTTTTCCTTCTCTTAACATCATAGCACTTACAACTTGAATTGCTTTCGAGCTTGCATCTGCTATAGTTTGATAAGGTATCGTTTGAATTGTATCAATATTTTTAGGATCAATTTTTAATTGAGAAAGAGTTTCAGCCGCTATGGCTTGGGTTGTTCTTTTATCTAAAATACCCCCTCGAAATGAACCGCTTTGATTGATTGCTTTATGAAACAATCCTTTTGCTTTTGGCATAGCCATAAGTGTATTTACTTTTGCCCCTCCTCCAGATTGACCTGCAATAGTTATGTTATTAGGATCACCTCCGAAATTAGAAATATTGTCTCGTACCCATTCTAAAGCCCGAACCAAATCGAGTATGCTGTTATTGGCAGAATGATTGTATTTTGATCCATAAGCAGAAAGATCAAGAAAGCCCAAAACATTTAGTCTGTGGTTAACTGAAACAACAACTAAATCTCCTTTTCTACTGAGATTCCCTCCCTCATAGGATGGAAGTTCATGACTTGACCCTGTAGAAAACCCTCCTCCATGGATCCAAAAAAGAACAGGTCGTTTTTTGTTATCATTTATACCTGGTGTCCAAACATTTAAATTCAGACAGTTTTCATTTGGAAATCCCCAATCATGATCAAAAACAAATTCAGATTCATCCTGAATCTTAGTTGTAGGATTCATCAGAGGTGAAACAGGACCATACATGGTAGTGCTTTTTATACCTTTCCATGATAGTAATGTTTTTGATGCTTCGAATCGTTTCGCTTCAGCGTAGGGGATCCCCTTAAATATGTAGGTTGAATTTTGTATATAGCCCCTTATCTTTCCATTATTAGTGTTTGTAACGGCAGTGCTTGATCCAGTAAAAACTTCATACTGTGCATTTAAAAAACCACTCAATAATATAATAAGGACAACGATTAAAACGTTTATTTTTTTCATGTTAGTGATTATTTTATTTAAAGTTTTCACTTAAATTCCTAAGATAAATGTATGATTAACCAACCGTTAAAGTCAATATTTGTTCTTATACTAATAAAATGTTATTATTATGTTAATTTTACAATATTATTTTTAAATTTGTTTTCTAACTACTAAATCAAACGAATCTATATAGAGATTTATATATTAACTAAACAAAATTATTAAAATGAAACATTTAAGCAAACAATTTTTCTTTGTTTTACTTATTGTCTCTTCAAGTTTTGCTTTTGCTCAAAACTCAATATCTGGAACTGTTTTGGATGATGAGGGAAATCCTATTCCAGGAGCAACTGTAATAATTGAAGGTACAACTCAAGGTACTACAACCGATTTTGATGGAAATTATTCTATTTCTGCAGATTCAAACCAATCACTTCAATTTTCAAGTCTTGGGTTTACTCCGCAAACTGTCTTAATTGGAATCCAATCTTCAATTGATGTAAATCTTGTGCAAAACGCTGAGTCACTTGACGAAATCATTGTAACAGGATACGGGACTGAAAGTAAAAGAGAGTCTACTGGTGCAATTTCTACTGTGAAAGCCGCTGACTTGGCAATTATTCCATCAGGAAATATTGAACAACAGTTTCAAGGTAGAATTCCAGGTGTAACAGTAATTTCAAATGGTGCACCAGGATCAACTAGTCAAATCCGTGTTCGTGGATTTGGAGCTTTTGGAGGAAATAATCCTCTTTATATTGTTGATGGAGTACCTACAGATAACATTGATTTCTTAAACCCCTTAGACATTGAGTCTACAACAGTATTGAAAGATGCAGCATCAGCTTCAATCTATGGCGCAAGAGCTGCCAATGGTGTAATTGTTCTAACAACAAAGTCAGGTTCTAGAACTAAAGAATCTGGAATCACTTTAGATTATACTACTGGATTAACTGATCCTAATGTAGCTGGTTCGCCTCAAATGTTGAATCCTCAACAAATGGCTGATTGGACCCACAGAGCATATGAAAATAATGCAGCTGCAAACGGAACTCCTGTTTCATATAACCACCCACAATATGGTAGTAACGCTACCCCAGTTCTTCCGGACTATTTGCATGCAAATGGTGCCAATGGAATTGTTGGAAGTGTTGATGTAGCAGGTATACGAGCTGCATATGATGCTGATCCTGAAAATGTATTTTTAATTAAAGCTAACAAACAAGGAACTAATTGGTACGACGCTGTTACTTCAGCAGCCCCTTTACACCGCTTTTCTCTTGGAGCTAGTGGTGGAAATAAAAAAGGACGTTACTATATAGGTCTTGGAACTCAATTCCAAGATGGTATTTTAATTAATAACATTTTTAAACGTCACACTTTAAGAGCTAACTCTAAATATGATATTACCCCATGGTTATCAGTTGGAGAAAATGTTCAAGTTACCTACAGACAATCTAGAGCTGTTGGAGGTGGTGGTAATATTGGTTCTGCAGATGATGAATCTGAAATTTTATCAGCATACAGAATGGCTTCTATTATTCCAGTTTATGATGAGTTTGGAAGTTATGCAAGTACAAAAGCTGCTGGATTCAATAATGGAAGAAACCCAGTACGTCGTTTAACTGAGAATGCAAAAGATGATAAAAATTATACCCTTAGTGTTTTTGGTAATGTTTATGCTGAAGTAAAACCATTTGAAGGTCTTACTCTTCGTACAAGTCTGGGTGGAAGTTTATTTAACTATTACTACACTGATTACAACTATCGTTATTTAGGTGATTCAGAAACTGAAGCAAGTAATAGTTTTGGTGAAGGTTCGGGTACTGGAACTCAATGGGTATTTTCAAATACTGCTACTTACAAACAAAACTTTGGTAAACACGGTATAAAACTTCTTGGTGGTGTTGAAGCATTGAATACAGGTTATGGTCGTCAAATGTCTGGAACAGGTATTAATCCTTTTTCAACTGATTTAGACTATGTTAATTTAAGTACTGTATCAAACCCTCAGGTGAACAGTAATCTATACAACGGGGTAAATTTCTTTTCTACATTTGGAAAAGTTGATTATAATTTCGACCAGAAATACTATCTAACCGGTGTTCTTCGTCGTGACGGAGCGTCACGTTTTGGAGCAAATGCTCGTTATGGTACATTTCCAGCAGCATCGGCAGCTTGGAGAGTTACTTCAGAATCATTTATGCAAGGCCTTACTTGGATTAATGATTTGAAAGTCAGAGGTGGATGGGGAGAAATGGGTAACTCTAATAATGTTGACCCAGCAAACCAGTTTAGTCTTTTTGCTTCAGGCAGAGGGGGAACTTTCTATCCAATTGGTGGACAAAACAATTCAGCTAATCCTGGATATGCTGTATCACGTATTGGTAATCCTAACGCACAGTGGGAAACTTCTGTAACGACTAATATTGGTTTTGATGCTACTTTATTTAACAATAAAGTGGATATTATTATAGACTGGTGGAAAAAAGATACGCGTGATTTATTGTATCAAATTCCACTTGCTGGTGTAACAGGTAATTATGCAAGTGCACCCGCAGTAAACATCGCAAGTATGTTAAATCAGGGTCTTGATCTCCAAATTATTAATAGAGGTAGTTTAGCTGAAGATCTAGCTTATGAAGTTACTTTTAACAGCTCATTCCTTAAAAATGAAATCACTGCTTTGGCAGAGGGTATTGAATATTTTGACGGTTCAACTTATAGAGGAATTGCTCCCATAAGAAATGCTGTTGGACAAACTCTTTCTACATTCTTTGGATACAAGATGATTGGTTATTTTAATTCACAAGCTGAAGCAGATGCTTCAAACCAAACAGGTGCTGGTATTGGACGTTTTAAATATGAAGATATTAATGGAGATGGTGAAATTACACCAGACGATAGAACGTACATTGGAAGTCCAGTTCCGGATTGGACTGGAGGTTTAAATTTAAATTTACAATACAAAAATTTCTCTTTAAACACTTATTTTTATGCTTCTTTAGGAGCTGAAATCTTTAACCAATCAAAATGGTATAACACTTTCTTCGGTTCATTTGAAGGATCTGGAAAATCAATTAATGCATTACAATCTTGGACACCTACTCTAGGGAATAATGCAAGTGCACCTATTTTTGAAAGTGCATCAAATCTTAGTACAAATGGAGCTTCAAACTCATGGTATGTTGAGGATGGTGACTTCCTTAGACTTCAAAGTTTATCTTTAAGTTATGACATTACTGGACCTATTTTAGATCGTTTAGATATAAATAAATTTTCAATAGGAGTTTCAGGAAATAACCTATTAACTATAACTAGTTACTCAGGTTTAGATCCAATGATTGGTGGTGCAGATACAAACTTTGGAATTGATGTAGGTAACTACCCTGTAACACCTAGTTATTTATTGAGTGTAAAAATTAACAAATAAAAATGATGAAAATGAAAATGATTAAAATCAAAAACATAACCCTTGCTATTGCCAGTATTTTGGTATTTACTTTAGCATGTAGTGATGATTTTTTAGAAGTTGGTGCAACTGGCTCTTTGGCTGAAGCACAGATGACATCACAAGAAGGTATAGATGGAACTCTTATTGGAGCTTATTCTGCTTTAAATGGAGTATTTGGAAACCGTTTTGAAGGACCCAGTAACTGGATCACTGGTTCAATTGCTGGAGGTGAGGCAAACAAAGGGACAGACCCTGGAGATTATAGCACAATTAATCCAATTCAACGATATGAAACAGAACCTAATTCAGGTGACCTTAATAATCATTGGAGAGCCCGTTATGAAGGAATATCTAGAGCAAATAGTGTATTGAAATTGATCAGTTTATCTGAAACGTTATCAGCTGCAAATGCAACTAGACTTTCAGGTGAAGCACGTTTACTTAGAGGTCATTTCTACTTTGATCTAAAGAAACACTATAATAATGTGCCTTGGATTGATGACACAATTGAGTCTGCAGATATTTCTGCTGTATCTAATACTGCAAGTATATGGGCTAATATTGAAGCGGATTTCCAATTTGCATTCGATAATCTTCCAGCTGTTCAAGCTGATGCAGGACGTGTAAATAAATGGGCTGCTGCAGCTTACATGGGAAAAGCTAAACTATATCAGAAAGATTATTCTGCTGCTAAACAATGGTTTGACCAAGTAATCACTAGTGGAGTAACTCAATCTGGCGAAAAATATGGTCTTTTAGATAGCTATGCTGAAATTTTTAATGCAGCATTTGATAACAATAAAGAAGCAATTTTTGATGTTGAATCAGCTAATAATACAGGAAGTGTTCAAAACACAAATTATTTTGATGATTTGAATTATCCATATAACACTGGTGCTGATGGACCAGGTAACTGCTGTGGATTTTTCCAACCTTCATTATCTTTAGCCAATACATTTAGAACAGTAAATGGTTTACCTCGTTTAAACGGTGAAGAGTACACAAATTCTGGTGCAGTTGCACAAGATTTTTTAATAGGTTCTGACGCAGCTTTTACTGCTGATACAGATCCTTTAGATCCTCGTATTGATCATTCAATTGGTCGTAGAAGTATTCCTTATTTAGATTGGATACCTCACCCAGGTAAAAACTGGATACGTCAGCAAGATTATGCTGGACCTTACTCTCCTAAGAAATATGTTTACTATAAATCTCAGGAAGGAACTCTTACAGATGCTAGTTCTTGGACTCGTGGGTATGCTTTAATGAATTATACTATTATTCGTTTTGCAGACGTTCTTTTAATGGCTGCTGAAGCGGAAGTTGAAGCTGGTTCATTAGCAAAAGCTTTAGAGTATGTTAACTTAGTAAGATCACGTGCAGCAAATACAGCTTCTTGGGTGAAAAATCCCGATGGATCTAATGCAGCTAACTACGAAATTTCACTTTATACTAGTTTTGCTTCTAAAGACTTTGCTACCAAAGCAGTTCGTTTAGAACGTAAATTAGAATTGTCTGGTGAAGGTCATCGTTTCTTTGATCTTGTTCGTTGGGGTGTTGCTTCAACTGAGTTGAACAAATACCTTACTTATGAAGCTCAATATTTGACTACAAAATTTGGTGGTGCTAATTTCACTTCAGGTAAAAGCGAATATTATCCAATTCCTCAGGGCCAAATTGATATTCAAGGTTCTGATGTACTTACCCAAAATCCAGGATACTAATATTTAATTATTTTTTCAATTAAATGGAGGGCATTGCCCTCCATTTTTTTTTATAATAATCTATACATTTGTTTTTTATAAATTACTCTTATGAAAACCCATGTTATTTTCCTTTTTATAGGATTTATATTTTTATCATTAGCTTCTTGTTCAATTGATTCAAAAAAACTATTTCGAATAATTCCAGCAGATGAATCAAATTTGGTGTTTAACAATCAAATTATTGAAAATGATTCCTTGAGTATTCTTGATAATGAATTTTTCTATAATGGCGCCGGCATTGCATTAGGTGATTTGAATAGTGATGGATTATTAGATGTTTTTTTAGCGGGGAATCAAGTAAATAACAAGTTATTCCTAAATCAAGGAAAATTTAAATTTGAAGATAAAAGTGAACTTACTGGAATTCAAAAAAAGAATCCACTTACTTGGTCATCTGGTGTTAATATTATAGATATTAATGCAGACGGACTTTTAGATATTTATATTTCAAATACCTTACGTAAGGATGATAAGCTTAGGGAAAATCTATTGTACATTAATCAAGGAAATGATTCAGAGGGCACTCCCAGTTTTACTGAAAGTGGAGAGGCATACGGCTTAAATGATTCTAGCTATTCCTCTCACGCTCAGTTTTTTGATTTTGATAATGATGGTGATTTGGATGTTTTTATTGGTGTGAATAGAATCGATGATATTGATCCAAATGTTTTTCAAAATCTAAAAAGTGAAACTGCTGTTTTGAGTAGAGATAAATTGTTTGAAAATAAAGGAAGTGTTCTCCTTGGACATCCATTTTTTGAAGACATTTCGAAAGCAGCCAATATTAATTTACATGGTTTTAGTCATAGTACCCTTGTACAAGATTTTAATCAAGATGGATTATTAGACCTTTATGTATCTAATGATTATTTGAGTAACGATATCGTTTATATTAATGAGGGAAATAAAACGTTTACCAATAAAGCCAGAGATATGTTTAAACATTTTAGTTTGAGTTCTATGGGAAGCGATTTAGGTGATGTAAATAATGACGGAAAATTAGATCTTTTTGTTTCTGAAATGCAGCCTTACTATAATAAAAGAAAAAAACTATTTCAAAAAGGTACGAGCTATACGAAAGAGATTTTAACCCGCCGCTATGATTATGAATATCAGTATCCCAGAAATGTATTACAACTTAATCAGGGAATGAATCTAGAAACTGGATTACCAATCTACAGTGAAATAGGAATGAGTTCAGGTGTTGCAGAAACTGATTGGAGTTGGGCAAGTTTATTTGCAGATTTTGATAATGATGGTTGGAGTGATTTATTAATATTTAATGGTTTCCCAAAAGATGTTATTGATAAAGATTTTGGTGATTTTAGAGTTGCCGCAAATCGATTGGTAAGCAGAGAAAAATTATTAGCAGTCATTCCACAAATTAAAGTTGCAAATTTTGCTTTTAAAAATAGTGAAGGTTTTTCATTTACCGATGTCTCTTTTGATTGGGGTATGGATTTTTCTTCCTACACTAATGGCGCAGCATATGGAGATCTTGATAATGACGGTGATTTAGATTTAATTCTAAATAATATTAATGACAATGTAACTTTACTTGAGAATAGGAACTCTGAAGAAAAAGAGAATAATAATTTTATTCGATTTAAACTTGAAGGTGAGTTTGAAAACCTTGCTCCTTATGGAAGTCAAGTTAAACTATATTCAAACAATAAAATACAAACTAAAATATTGCTTTCAGGAAGAGGGTATTTATCTCAACCTGAATCAACAATCCATTTTGGTATGGGAATGAATACTGAAATTGATTCTATTCAAGTTATTTGGTCTAATGGAAAAACGCAAACATGGCCAAAATTTAAGCCAAATGATTCATATATCTTAAAATATGATTCATTGGCTGAATTTCGAATTAAAAAAAATATTGCTAATACTGCCCTTTTTGAAGAGGTCAGTTCTAAAACAAATTTAATTCATACTGACCAAGATGACGATTTTGTTGATTTCAATATACAAATTACAATACCTCACAAATTTTCCCAATTTGGACCCTCAATTGCAGTGGGTGATCTAAATGGAGATAAATTAGAAGATGTTTTGATAGGAGGAAGTAAAGGGAAATCAGAAGTTCTTTTTTATCAAAAACCAGATGGCACATTTTATAAAGAAAATACAAATTTAAAAAGGCAAAAAAATAAAGTTGAAGAAGATGCAGGAATAGCTCTCTTTGATATTGAAAATGATGGTGATTTAGATCTTTATATAGCTCATGGTTCAGCACAATTTGAACCCGGCTCAATAGCTTATGATGATGTAATTTGGATTAATGATGGAAAAGGAAATTTTACTTTATTAGATATTGAGCTTCCTAATAATGGACTAAACGCATCATGTGTTAAAGCTGCTGATTTTGATCATGATGGTGATTTAGATTTGTTTATTGGAAATCGAGTTATTCCAGGAAAGTATCCTGTATCAGGTCAGTCATATCTTCTTGAAAACAAAAGTACTATTGACAAACCTATGCTTGTTGATTGCTCGGAAAAATTGAATATTAAATCAAATCAATTAGGCCTTGTCACTGATGCCCTTTGGACAGACTTTAATAATGATGGATGGAGTGATCTTATTGTCACAGGAGAGTGGATGCCTATTTTGTTTTTTGAAAACAAAGGAGGTTCGTTCGAGCAGCTGAGAGATTCTGGAATTGATGATGCTGTTGGGTGGTGGAGCAGTTTATCCTCTTCAGATGTTGATAATGATGGTGATCTTGACTTTATTGCTGGAAATTTTGGGATAAATACTTTTTTTAGAGGAAATAAAAAACAACCTCTAGGTATCATAGCAAAAGATTTTGATAATAACGGAAGCGTTGATCCATTTATCTCTTATTATATTAGAGATAGTTTGGGGCAAAAAAAGAACTATTTATATCACCCTTGGGAGGATGTGATTAAACAATTCAGGGCATTGAGAAAATCCTTCAATTCATATGGTTCTTATGGAGAGGCCACCTTGAGTGATGTCTTTGAAAATCTAGACTTAAAAGATGCATTGATAAAAAACGCAAATTGGATGGAAACATCATGGGTAGAAAATTTAGGTAATAATAAATTTGAAATTCATAAATTACCAATTGAATCTCAATGGGCTCCAGTTTATGGCATTTCAACTTATGACGTAAATAATGAT
>Ga0308013_10001863_pt1 | contig 10209 bp, 14 predicted proteins | sample Neamet181_FD_203131 | JGI IMG/M metagenome (GOLD analysis project Ga0308013, IMG submission 203131) | Marine microbial communities from water near the shore, Antarctic Ocean - #181 | ecosystem: Environmental > Aquatic > Marine > Unclassified | place: Southern Ocean | collected 2014-07-25
AGAGATCTAAGGGGGGGCAGGAGACCATAGGGGGTACCACCCATATATATAGCATACATATACATTTTCTATAGATTTAGACCATTAACCAGATAGAATACTGGTATATCTGCGGACTCTATAGAGCTTTATAGAGCTAGGTATACTAGGTTGAACCCTGGGGGGAAGATTACTTTAGTATATAGTTCAGATTACTGTTTGTCAAGACATATCGTAAATAACTTGACAGATCTTCAAGGGAACTATATACTATTCTAATGTCAGTATTAAATACAATTGAAAAAAAAGAAGTAAAACGAGAGTTAACAGAGAAGCAACAGTCTTTTCTTAAGCATCTTGTAGAAACTCAAGGTGATGCGAAGCAAGCTGCACAGTTAGCAGGCTATTCTTCACCTCATCATCACGTTGTTAAGAGTTTAACATCTGAAATACTAGAGCTAACTAAAGAAGTACTAGCAACATCAGCTCCTAAAGCAGCTTTTAAGCTCGTAGAGATTATGGAATCCAACAGACCTATTGTCCAGGCTAGTAATAAACTAGCTGCGGCCACTACATTGCTCGATAGAGTAGGTGTAGTCAAGATAGATAGAGTGGATGTCAACCATAATGTAGGTGGGGGTATCTTTTTAATGCCAGATAAAGCCCCAATTGAAATAGATAAAGAGCATTATACTGTAATCAATAAGGAATAACACTATGGACTTTTTAATAGGTACAATATTTATAGTTGTAATAGGTGTAGTTATGTTAAAGCGAGTTAAACCAGAACTCTATGCTAAGTTAAGAGCTAAGTTACCTTTGTGAAAAATACCAGTAGAGACAGCTACTTTAAAAAACAAGGTAAGAAAGAACAACGCTACGATTTAAAACAACGTAAAGATAAACTGCAATATAGAGAAGCGTTATCGCAACTGGAAAACTATGGCCGCCAAAAAAAAGAAATCAACCGTAAACAAAGCAGGTAACTACACTAAACCTACTATGCGAAAGCGTTTGTTTAATAAAATTAAAGCAGGAACTAAAGGCGGTAACGCTGGTCAGTGGTCTGCCCGTAAAGCACAGCTATTAGCTAATCAATATAAAAAAGCAGGTGGAGGATATAAATGAAAGGCGTTAAACATTATAAAAAAGACGGTACTGAATACAAAGGTGTTTCTCATAAAATGCCTAACGGTACTGTTCATACAAATAAAGCACACACTAAAACAAGTGTTAAGCTTTTTCATCTTAAGGATCTTTCTAAGACAGCTCAGATAAAAGCTAAGAAGAAAAAATAACAATGGCCTTAAAGAAATCTCAACAGTCTTTAAAGAGATGGACAAAACAAAAGTGGCGTACTGCTAGTGGTAAGAAATCTTCTAAGACAGGAGAAGTCTATGCGCCTGCAGCAACTATAAAGAAACTACAGTCTACTGCAGCAGGTAAAAAGAAACTAGCTGCCGCTAATAAAAAGAAAAGAGAAGCTACTGCCCAGGGTAAACAACGGGCTAACCACGGTTTACATAAGGGGAAAAAAAGATAATGAGTGTAACACACAGAGGTGAGACCTTTGAAGGTTTAAACAAACCTAAAGCTTCATCGAAAGGTAAAAAAAGTCACGTTGTTCTTATCAAAGATAACGGTAAACTTCGTATGATACGTTTTGGTGAAAAGGGCGCAAGCACTGCAGGTAAACCTAAAGCTGGTGAGTCTGATAGAATGAAAGCTAAACGTAAGTCGTTTAAAGCTAGGCACGGTAAAAATATAAAGAAAGGTAAAACGTCTGCAGCTTATTGGGCTAATAAGGTTAAGTGGTGACACTGGGTATCCTTATGCAACAGTTAAATCAAATGACTATGTTAGCTCCTGATAATTATGTTAGACGTACATCATCTACTGTTCCTTTTGGTTATGAGATGTCTCCTGTAGACGGTTACTTAAAACCTATACCTGAACAACTCAATATACTTAAAGAAGTAGCTGAATCTGTACACGCAGGAGAAATTAGTCTAGGCATTGGTGTAGATTGGTTAGAGGCTGAAACAGGTAGGAAAATGTCGAGAGCAGGCTTAAAAAAACATACGGATAAAGTTTATGGACGATTGGCTAAAAAATCCTAAAAAATACTTGACAGATTCTCAAGGGAACTATATACTAAAGAAAGATGGCACTCCCCAGAAGAAAAGGGGTAGACCTAAAAATAATGAGTTATCTGATGTTAAAGCAGCAATACACGCACAAAAAGCTTTAAGAAAGAAAAACTCTAAAGTTACAAAATTGCGCAGAAACTTACGCAAAGAAGAAAAGAAGTTAGCTACAAGTAAAAAAGTATTAACATCTAATGTTATTACTGAAGCAGAAAGTAAAGAACTACCAGATGCTATACAGCAACATTTAGATGAAACAGGTTCCTACGTTGAGTTTATGCCTAACAAAGGGCCACAGAAAGATTTTTTAGCTGCACCAGAAAAGGATGTCTTATATGGTGGAGCTGCAGGTGGTGGTAAGAGTTATGCAATGTTAATAGATCCATTGCGCTCCTGTCACAATCCTGTACACAGAGCATTGATACTTAGAAAATCAATGCCTGAATTACGAGAACTAATAGATAAGTCTAGAGAGCTATACCCTAAAGCCTTTAAAGGTGCTAGGTTTAAAGAAGTAGAAAAACTATGGCAGTTTCCTAGTGGAGCTAAGATAGAGTTTGGATTCTTAGAAAGAGATGCAGATGTCTACCGTTATCAAGGACAAGCATATAGTTGGATAGGGTTTGATGAGATTACTCATCTACCTACAGAGTTTGGTTGGAACTATTTAGCTTCACGTTTAAGAACAACAGATAAAAATTTACAGACTTATTTAAGATGCACAGCAAACCCAGGTGGCGTGGGAGCGCAGTGGGTAAAGAAAAGATATGTAATGCCTAACGAACCTAATAAAACATTCTTAGGACACGATGGGCTAACAAGAAAATTCATCCCTGCTCGATTACAGGATAATCCTTATCTAGCAGAAGATGGTGAATATGAAAGGATGCTTAACTCGCTTCCTGCTGTACAACGTAAACAATTACTAGATGGTAATTGGGATATAGCAGAAGGAGCAGCATTTGCGGAGTTTGATCCTGAACACCACATTATAGATCCTTTTGATATACCATCTTGGTGGGAAAGGTTTAAAGGCGTAGACTATGGATACGCTGCAGAAAGTTGTTGTTTGTGGGCTGCCATTGATCCTGAAGATAAGACCATTATAATATATAGAGAACTCTACCAAAAAGGTCTAACAGGAAATGCGTTAGCTGACAAATTAACACAGTTAGAAGAACCTGAAATTAAGTCCATAGCTGGCGTATTAGATACAGCAGCGTGGGCTAGGACAGGTTACTCAGGGCCTACTATTGGCGAGATACTCGTTAATAAAGGTCATAAATTAAGAAGGGCTGATAAGAACAGAGTTGCAGGAAAAGTACAGATACACGAATACTTAAGAAAGCGACCTGAGAATAACAGACCTAGATTACAGATAGTGAAGAATTGCGCTAACCTTATTAGGGAGTTGCAAGGTATTCCACTATCTAAAACTAATTCTGAAGATGTAGATACTCACGCTTCAGATCACGCTTATGATGCTTTACGTTATATGTTAATGAGTCGACCAAGAGTAGACCATCCTTATGACAGAAGATTAAGAATTAGAAGTGATGTTTATGTACCATCAGACTCAACATTCGGATACTAGGAGAAGTAATGGCTATGAATCAACAAGCTAGAAGAGTTATAAGAGTAGTACCTGTTATTACAGCAGACGCTTATGCTGACAACGATGTTTTATTTAATAACACAGAGCTACCTTTAGCAGTAGGAAAAAAAGGAGAGTGTTCTAAACTTGTATCGGCTATGATTATTTCTAAATCTACTCAGGTATTTGATGGAGAATTGTTTTTCTGTCAGACTACTCAGTCTGTAGGTGCAGCTAACTCAGCACGAAATATATCTGATGCTGATTTTGCAGCAGCAAAAGTACTGGGAAGGTTGACACTTGACGGTTCAGCAGATGACTATACCTACGGCGGTGGTAAAGTATTTAACTTTGATATAAATTTAGAAGGAGCAGGAGCAACTGACGGAGACGTTGTATCTAAACAAAGATTCCCTATTTTATTACAAGCTGCTACAGGAACTACAAGTGTATTCTGTTTTATGCTTTTATCAGGAACAGACGTTACTCCTAATATGTCGGTTGGAGATTTAGAGTTAGTACTTGGCGTAGAGTATTAATGAATGAAAAAAAATAAAAGAATGTCCTATAGTAAGGGCGGAGGCGTTATAGTATCTAAAAATTTTAAAGATGTACAAACTTCTTTAAATCATTTTCAAGATAATAATCGTGTTTCTACAAAAATAAAAGCACAAGGCCCTAAAACTACTGTCAGTATTAACCGTGAGCAGTTTGGAGATAATCCTGCAAGTAAAAAAATTACTGTTAAAAGAAAAATAGGAAAGAACTTTGAAGTAAAGTTGTCTAAACAAGATAAAAATAAATCCATAGGTTTACAGTATACTAAAAGGTTTAAGTAGATGGCCGACAATGAAAACACTTTTTTAAGTGCAAACAATATCTATGAAGAAGTCGAAGGCGAAACAGGCAAATCTTTAAACTTAGAAGCAGACCAGCGGTCTAACTTAGTAGGGATAATTAAATCTCGTTTTGCTCAAGCTGAAGATAAAAGAAATATGGATGAGCGTAGATGGCTTAAAGCCTATGAAAACTACAGAGGTCTATATAATAAATCCGTTAAGTTTAGAGCTTCTGAAAAATCTCGTATCTTTGTAAAGATTACTAAGACAAAAGTATTAGCTGCCTTTGGACAATTAGTTGATGTAATGTTTGGAACAGGTAAATTCCCTATAGGCGTTACAGAAACTAAAGTTCCTGAAGGTGAGTATGGATCAGCTCATTTAGATACCGCTAATCCTATACCAGGAATGGAAACTTCTTTGCCTGATAATATAGGCAACCGTATGGAAGACGAGCCTCAAGAAGAAGAAAACCCTTATGATGTAGGCTATGTAGGTGATGGACGTACTCTTAAACCTGGAGCTACGTTTAATAAAGGTGTCTTTACAGAGTCTTTAGAAGAACAAGCTAGTGATATGTTAAAGCAAGGTTATAGTCCTGATCCAAGTAAAATTGATATAAATCCTGCACAAAAAGCTGCAAGAAGAATGGAAAAGCTTATTCACGATCAGATAGAAGAATCTAACGGATCGTCTGAAATTAGAAATGCTTTACTTGAAGCTGCTTTATTAGGTACAGGTCTTGTTAAAGGGCCGTTTAATTTTAATAAGAAGTTACATAAGTGGGATGTTTCAGAAGAAGGGGATAGAAAATATAACCCTTTAGAAGTTAGAGTTCCTCGAATAGAATTTGTAAGTTGCTGGGATTTTTATCCAGATCCTTCCGCTACTAATATGGATGAGTGTGAGTTCATTGTACATCGTCATAAAATGAATCGCAGTCAGCTTAGACAGTTACGCAATATGCCTTACTTTGATGAAGAGGCTATTCGTAATTGTTTACAGATGGGGCCTAACTACGAAGAAAAAGATTTTGAAAGCCGTTTAAAAGATGATTCCAGTAGCAGTGAAGACTATCAAGGAAACTATGAAGTCTTAGAGTACTGGGGTATTATGGATGCAGAGTATGCAAGAGAAGTAGGAATCGACTTACCCGACACAGTAGACGATTTAGACGAAGTACAGATTAATGCTTGGGTAACTGGAGATAAGTTATTGAGAGCTGTTGTTAATCCTTTTACACCTGCGCGTATTCCTTATCACGCTTTCCCTTACGAAAGAAATCCGTATAACTTCTTTGGTATTGGTGTAGCTGAAAATATGGATGACAGTCAGCAAGTAATGAATGGTCACGCTAGAATGGCTGTAGATAACTTAGCTCTATCAGGCTCTGTAGTCTTTGATATTGATGAGTCTGCTTTAGTAGGTGGACAGTCTATGGAAATATATCCAGGAAAGATATTCCGTAGACAGGCAGGGATGCCTGGACAGGCTATACACGGCTTAAAGTTTCCTAACACATCTAATGAAAATATGATGATGTTTGATAAGTTTAGACAGCTTGCTGATGAACAAACAGGAATACCTAGTTACAGTCACGGACAAACAGGTGTTCAAAGTATGACAAGAACAGCATCAGGTATGTCAATGTTATTAGGCGCTGCTAGTTTAAATATTAAAACAGTTGTTAAAAACCTAGATGATTTTTTATTAAAGCCTTTAGGTGAAGCTTACTTCCAATGGAATATGCAGTTCTTTGAAGGTGGTATGGATGTTAAAGGCGATTTAGAAATTAAAGCTTCTGGAACAAATAGCTTGATGCAAAAAGAAGTACGCAGTCAAAGACTAACTATGTTCTTACAAACTGCACAGAGTCCTGCTATTGCACCTTTTGTTAAAATCTCTAAACTAATTAGTGAACTGGCTTATAGCTTAGACTTAGATCCCGATGAAATACTAAACGATCCTGAAGAAGCCGCTGTAATGGCACAAATAATAGGTATGCAAAATGCTGGACAAAATGCAGGCGAGGAAGCTCAACCCCCTAGTGAACAACCCCCAACAATGGGAGCCGCTGGAGGAGTACCTCAAGCACCTCAAGAACTTGGAGCTACGGGTACTGGCGGTGGCAACATCGGAACTGGAAATGTACCGCAGCCAGGGGAGGATCAGTTCTCTGGAACGGTTGCTCCAACTCCCCCAATCGGTTAAACAAATAATTAAAGAGAATAATTAATGAAACGAAACGGCTCAATGAAAGATCAAATGAAAGGCTTGGCAATCACCATAGCTCCTGTAACAGTTGAAAAGAAACGAGATAAAAAAATGGGTGGTGGTAAACCTGCAAAGACTTCTTATACTTATAAAAAAGGCGGTAGGGTTATGTATGCTGAAGGTGGTAAAGGTATTGAAGCATTGAGAAAAGAAGCTCCAGAAGTTGTAGCTAGAATGGGCTATGAAGAAGGCTCAGAAGTAAAAGAAGAACCTTCTAGTAAAGATAAAATTTTAGAGGTTTTAGAAAATATTAATCGTTTTTTTAAACGCGATTTTGGTAAAGAAAAGATAGATGCTATAGCAGGTTTAAAACAAATTCAAAAAGAGTTAATGGAGCATCAAGCAGAACGTGAAGAATATGAAAAAAATAAAGATACAATAAAAGAAGAAAGACAGGCAAAAGGAATTTTTTATGAAGGTGAAGAAGGTTTTAATTATAGAGAACCCGATGATAACGTACCCTTTGCAGAAGGTGGAGATGTAGATGCTCAAATGGCTATGATGATGCCGATGGCAGAAGCAATGCCTGCAGAAGAAACAATGATGCCTGACGAGCAAATGGAAGATGAGTACTTAGACTTCATAGTCTCACAGTCTTTATCTTCCGAAGAAGAAATGTCATTAATGAATAAATTAGAAGCTGATCCAGAGTTAAGCGTTATGTTTGACAAGCTTATGGATACAGCTACAGAATTTTCAGGATCTGGCCCAGTTGATGGCCCAGGTTCGGAAGTCTCCGATTCGATACCCGCAAGGTTGTCGGATGGTGAGTTTGTTTTTACAGCAAAAGCTACAGAGCAAGTAGGCGCGGACAGATTACAAAGTATGATGGAAGATGCCGAGGCTGAAGCAGATGCTGGAAGACAGGAAGTAGCACAGGGTGGTGCAATAGATGAAGAAAAGGTTGACCAATACGGTAAGCCTGTTGATGAGGACATCGCAGAAGATGAAATCAGAAGAGGAATGTTATCTGTTAACCCACGCTTGCAATAACGATAGAGCCACCTTAAAACTTTAAGCACTCTATCACAACAATAACCGAAAGGCTACCTTAACAAAAACAAACCCTGCACTGTCGACATTTGCAGCTACTTTGTTTAGAAAGCCCCTAGTAGGAGTACGAAGATGGCAACACAAGCAAAACAAGCAAACCCTTATAACGCCAATAAAGAATGGCACAACCAGAAAGAAAAACCGTTTGTATCTGCTGATGGAGTATTTTTTGAAAAACCTGAAGTTCAGGATGACAAAGAAGAACCAAAGCAAAATAAAAAGGAAACTAAAAGTTCACCTGATTATAAAAAAAGATACGATGATTTAAAAACACATTACGATTCTAAATTGAATGAGTTTAAATCTAGAGAACAAGAACTACTAGAAGAAGCTGCTCAAAACAGACCAAGCTATGTAGCTCCAAAGTCTCCAGAGGACTTAGAAAAGTTTAGAGAACAGTATCCAGATGTTTATGAAGTAGTTGAAACTGTAGCACATATGCAAAGTTCTGAAAGAACTAAAAATCTAGAAGAAAAACTTGCAAGTTTACAAGAACGTGAAACAGAATTAGTTGCAGAACAAGCATCAAATAGATTGCTAGACAACCATCCTGATTTTGAAGATATTAAAAACAGTGATGAGTTTCATAGCTGGGCGAAAGCACAACCACAATCTATTCAAGATTGGATATATAAAAACGCTAATGATGGTGATCTTGCAAGTCGTGCGTTAGATTTATATAAACGTGATATGGGAATGGATGCTTCTAAAGCTAGAAAACCATCTTCAAAGAAGTCTAGAAAATCTGCTGCTGATATGGTTTCAACTAAAACAACTGCCGTTGAACCCCAGCAAGACAGAATCTGGACAGAAAGGGAAATTGCTAAAATGTCTATGGATGAGTTTGATCGATTTGAAGATGAAATCGGAATAGCGATTCACGAAGGCAGGATAGTAAAATAATAATTAACTTTTAATTTTGATATAATAATGGAGAGTAACTATGGCTTATAACGCCTCAGATCAGTTCTTTGAACCAGGTACTGATACAAATGCAAACTTTGCAAACTCCGTCAGTGGTCAAACTAATTCGTTTTTTCTTCCCGCAGTCTACTCTAAAAAGGTTCTTAACTTCTTTAGAAAGGCTTCGGTTGTAGAAGCGATCACCAACACAGATTACGCTGGTGAGATTGCCGCTTTCGGAGATTCCGTAAAGATAATAAAAGAACCTGAAATCACTGTGTACACATACGAACGTGGAGCAGATGTTACAGCAACTAAATTAACAGATCAAGAGTTGACTCTTGTAGTTGATACAGCTAACGCTTTTAAATTCATCGTTGACGATATTGAAACTTCAATGTCTCACGTTAACTTTAAAGAAGTAGCTAGTTCATCTGCAGCATACGCTCTACGAGATGCTTATGATGAAGGTGTAATTGCTACTATGTTCGCAGGTGTTTCTGCTTCAAGTCCTAACCATATACTTGGTTCTGACAATGCTACTGATTTAGCAGCAGGCACATTTGATGGAACTGGTAATCTTGACATAGGTTTTGGATCATCTGAACACGATCCTATCGATGTACTTTCGCACATGGCTCGTCTACTTGATGAGCAGAACATTCCTGAAGAAGGTCGATGGTTTTTAGCCTCGCCTGACTTCTACGAAGTTCTTGCAAGTTCAGCGTCTAAACTTTTGTCTGTTGATTACAACGCAGGTCAAGGTTCTATTAGGAATGGTCTAGTCTCAAGCGGTAAATTGCGTGGATTCGATATGTACAAATCAAACAACATAGCTGCTGCATCTAATGCTGCTGGTAAATGTTTGGCTGGTCACATGTCTTCTACAGCTACTGCTCAGACTATAACAAGTACTGAAGTAATCAGAGATCCTGATTCATTTGGTGACATTGTACGAGGACTCCATGTTTATGGATCTAAAGTACTTCGTGCCGATGCATTAGTTTCTGCTTTCTACGGTATTGACTAATTAGATTCGGGGGTGTAAAAACCCCCTTTTCTTTTTTTTAGAGTAAGATTTTAAAAAATAAATAACAAGAGGTAAGAATTATGTCAGCAGTAAATATTAGAGATACTGGTCGCAACTCAGCAAGAACAGGAGATGTTCGTGGACTCGCTGATCGAGTTGAAACGACCAATCCAGACCAACAAGTAATACAAGGGGATGTCACTGTAACTACAGCTACTATTGCTGTAACAGATGATACAAATACAGATGTAAGTTTTGTACAGCCAGCAGGTACTATTATTCGTAATTTAATTGCTATTCCAGCAGGCAACATTGTAACTGGCGGATCAAGTGGTAACGATGTTGATTTTAGTTTAGGAACAGCAGCAGGTGGTGGTCAAATTATTGCTA
>Ga0308013_10001869_pt1 | contig 10186 bp, 7 predicted proteins | sample Neamet181_FD_203131 | JGI IMG/M metagenome (GOLD analysis project Ga0308013, IMG submission 203131) | Marine microbial communities from water near the shore, Antarctic Ocean - #181 | ecosystem: Environmental > Aquatic > Marine > Unclassified | place: Southern Ocean | collected 2014-07-25
ATAGAAACGCTTATAAATAAAAAAAATGTTGAATATCGTACTGAATGTCTCAGGGTCATTTATTTTTAGCCTAGAATAAGATATATTATTATTATTATATAACAGACCCAAAAATTAATAATCCAAGTAAACCTATCCAATAGAGAAAGCTTTATTTAAATCTTAAAATGTCGCCTTATAATTAATGCCAACCCAATACTTAGAGTCAGGCATCCAGCTACCTTTTAGATTAGAGCTTTTTGATAAACGAGTCATAGACAAACCTATTTCATCAGAAAAATTTATATTAAGTGATGTTATTGAATTAAAACCAGCTATATATTGATATGAAATCTCATAAAAAGGAACTTTTGAAATATTGATAAAATCGAGAACAGATATCCTCTCCAATAAATTTGGCTTTTCTCCAATTTTTCCAAGAAGCTCAAAACGAACATAAAAAGAAGGTAGGGAGGTAAAGGATTCATTATCATCATTTAAAGATTCGGATAAGTATGTTTCAGAAATAATAGTACCACTTGAATCTTTTTCTTGGGAATAACTTTGATTATAAAAAGACCTTTCAAATAACTCCATATTACTATCTACAGCTTTAGATCTTTTATCCTTTAGACAATGAGCAATCTTAATATAATGTATCCCAGGAGTCGCTGTGAATCTGCCAATAAAATTGGCACGAATTGGTACTTGGACGGTAGTACCAAATAATGCATAACTATCTAAAATATTAATATTTTGTATTGAATCGGGTAATGTAGACCATTTCGTACTATCTGAAACTAATAAAGAAGGCGACGTTAAAATCTCTCCCGAACTAGAAGGATAAAAAGAGAAACCAATGAGTCCATGAAAATCAGTATTTGTAGAAAATAAGTTTTCAATATTTCCTCGAGCATACAAACCCAAATAATCTGATTTTGGCATATCAATATCAGTTTTTGTTGTTGAGAAATCAAAAGATACAGGTAATCTAAACCCAAATTCAGATCTTTGAGTAGCAACACCAAACTCTGTCCCCCCTCCAAGCTCACCAGGCAAACCAATTAAGGTATTACCAACTCTCATATTTGAAGCATATTGAAGTAAATTGGATCTCATCGAAAACGAAGATAGAGACATTCTAAAATTATTTGCATGCCATACAGAAAATCTAGATCCATAACTATCCATTAATCTATCACTTTGATTTTGATGGAATACGGCTTCTGAATCGCTATTTAAGTATTGATCCTTAGAAACTAATACTTTCTGTATATCTTGACTGAAAATCCAGTCGACTCTTTCGCGATCAATCACTGTAAAATCAAGGCCATTGCCATACCAAATTTCGTGTATTTCAACTTGATTACCTTTTTTCTGGACAATAATAATTTGATCTGTTGGATTAAGCTCTTGAATCTCAGATCCAAAACCTTCATCAATCGGCCCATCAATAGAATTATTTGTGTAGTTTAACCTCATATAATCCATGACCGCATCCTCCATAAGGATGTGATAAGGTTGATGATCTACTTTCCATGCAATAAACTTTCGTTTATCAAGTGCTTTTACCTCTGTTTCTATTGCATCTGTGATATTAATGGTAACATCACCATTTATAAATAGATTAGCATCTTTGCTATCCAAAACCTTGAAAGATACCTTATAAGTATTTTTTTTATTTTTATCTTTTGGATTCTCAAAATCTGGTTCTTTTAAAAAAGAGATATCACCACTTCTTGTAACCTTGAATAAGTCTCTATCAGCGCTTTTTGTAAGTTTATATTTTAGTCCCATTTGATCTGAGTCGGGGTCTTTTACATCTAATCTCGTTACAATTTTCCCGGAATTCTCAGCATGAGTGATATTAATTTTTTTATCACCATTGAGAATAGGTGTTTCATTTTGGTTAAGTACTTTGACTACTAAATCTAATACTACAGATTCTCCGGCTTTATCAGAAACCTGGACAGATAAATTAAACATCTTTTTTTCTTCATAATCAAAAGACCTTTTTGTTAATAGTTTTCCACCATCCAAACGAAAATTTTCTTTACTATTCCTAGCTAGGCCATATGTAAAGGTATCCTTTTTATCAGGGTCATCAACTATGATTTTTCCAACAAGAGTACCGGATGGCTTATTTTCATCAACAGTATTGTTCGAAAGACTTAAGCTTACAGGTGCATCATTAACAGGCTTGATCGTTATATTTACCTCAGCCGTACCTGAACCAGTACCTATATCTACAGAATAAGTAAAGCTATCTGATCCATATTTATTTAAAGACGCGGTATATTTTATTAATTCTCCAGAAACAACAGCGGTTCCTTTTTTAGGAGTGTTTTTAATTTGAATCTTTAAATTACTTTTATCTTTTAATCCATCATTTTTTAAGATCTTTATATCAATACTTTGATCTTCTAAAATCTGAACTTTATCATTTTTTAAATTTAATTGATTCTGCCCGAAAAGAAGGGGTATCGAGCATAGAATAATTGCGAACTTTTTTATTTTTAAAATCATACTTAAATCCAATATCTTTAAAAGTTTATAGTTATATATGGAGAGAAGAAAAGAGTACCACCACCTTGATCTTGTTCATCAGGTCGACTACCAGGATACCATTTCCATTTACTATCAGGATTATTCCTATCATCTTGAAATTCTATAAAACTATTACTAGGATATAATGTTACATCCATCCCAAGGTGAATCATTCTATAAACATTATGTTCCAAACCAAGACTGTAAGCTTTAAAACCACTACCAAATACATTTACTTGTAAATAAGATTTTGATTTTTTACTATCAGTGACCCCCTCAACTTTTGCATAGAAACCAATTGAATTTGTTCCGGCTACTCGATCAGAGATTCTCAATATACCTTCCTCATTAACCTGGCCATGAATAAATTGTGTAAAAGCAAGACCTGCTTTTAATCGCATGGATGCAAAAGGTTGACTTACTTTTAATTCACGACCTTTACCGCCTCTAGCCTTGACAATTCCGGTTGCTGCTCTTATCAACTGCTGATCAGAAGGCTCCAAGGATTCAAGAGAGATTAGTTTTTCCTTTACACCATCCCATTTAAGACTTTCTACAAAAATTTTATCCTTTTCAGATAAATCTTTCATTTTTAATACTATTTTGAAGTTATCCTTCACTCTTTTTAATTGAATATCCTTCGAAGATGTCTCTTCAAGGACGGCATTTACAACACTACCTGATTTTGTTGTCCATTCACGCCCATTCTTTGCTTGCTTGTGAGCTTTGTTATTTCGGTCTACAAGAATAGTCACTGTACCATCATTTATTATTTGAAATAAACCATTAAATTCCTCAGACCCAGCTTTCCAGGTTTTTGATTTAGCTAATGATTTTTCGGCTTCAACCTTTTCCTTTTTTTGATCTTTTACTTTGTTGCCATATTTAGAAACAACATTTCTATTTATTTGAAAAGTATTGCTCCAATACAGGAGACCGCTACTCGAAGGAATGACTAAATGCTTCCGACTAAAGACTTTAGCATAATCATATTCCTGTCCATTTGGATCCATATAGTTTACCTGCCCACCAAGTGTATGCGTGTCAAACTTAAAACCAAAACCAAGATTTCCTTCAAGAGGATGTCCAATACCTTTCGCGGTTGAATTTGTGGAGCCTGGAATGATTAGATAAGAACTAACGATATCGTTTGAAATTCCTAAAATTAGGTTTTCAGATAACTCTCTTGATAGACCTAAATCAGAGAAACCTTTTTCAACTCTAAATGCCAGACTATTACTTTTCTGTCTAATGAAAACTCGTGAAGCACTACTAGCACTTACTTGCGAGTTAGACCACCAGAAAGCATCGCGAGCATCTTTAAAGCTACGTTCTTGGAATACATTATCGACCGTACTAAATGCCTCTAGCTCAGATAAATCTCTTCGAGATACATCCTTCCACTTATACTCACGAGACATAATTAAATTAACTTGAACGGGGTCCATATTTTCTATTTCTTCCATGTCAAAGGATTGATATTCACCCATTTGATAGTTTTTAGCTTTCAGTTTTTTAAGACTGATTTTTTCTGAGCCAATATCCATTTGAACGATAATAGAATGAGAAGCCTGAATAGTATTTTGCTCAAACTTATCTACTTCGATTAAACGATTAATATAAGATTCAATAAATTCACTATTTATAACAGGGTCAGCGATTTCCCAATAGATAGATTCCTGACCATTAAGAAAAGCTCCTATTAAAAGAAACATCCAATATTTTTTAAATTGTTTAATCATAATATTCAAATTCGTTATCCGACACCTTTTCTGCTTTATATTTATCAACTACTTTAATTCTTATTTCAGTTGTTGTACCAAATTGAGGCTCATCCATCTCAAAACTATATTTTACAACTCTACGGTTCCCAACTCGCTTCTCAGCTTGTTCTTCTTCGAGCTTGCCATAAATCCCTGATAACGGTACGACTGCTTTCTTACCATTCTTATTCCCATAGGTGGTAACCGTAAGCATCATATTATTCGTACCTTTTCCTAATCGCTTAAATTCTAGTTTTGGCGGCGGAATTCTTTTAACAGAAACTTCGTGCAATAGAGCCCTCACCTGTTTTCCATCCACATAAGTTTCAAATTTTACCTTACCTCTACTTTTAGGTTTTAATTTGGCTTCGAAAGAATTAAATGTTTTTGCGTTTACAGCAGAACCCGACATCTTCACAGAGATCCTATCTCGATCCACATCTTTTACCCTACTATCAAAAACATATTGCTCTCCTATATATATTTCCTTATCCTCACTTGGTGAACTGTATTGAGGATCAACAACTACAATCTTTGCTTTTGAAATACTTGATTTTTTATCTTTTTTTCTTAAACCAACAATCTCAACGGTTCCATCTCTGGTGCCCTTCCCTCTTAAAAAAGACCTCGGTAAACCAGGCTGCAATTCTCTAATTAAATCTTTTCCACTAGCAAGCTCAATATTGAAATCGGCTTCTGAATTAACACCGCCTATACTAAAAGGAATTTCCCAGTCCAGTCCCTTGAGAACCGTATATTTTTCTTTATCAAAAAGAACAAAGAATTCAGATTGTTGCCCATCCATGTAAACAAGAGTAACTGGTGTATCAAACTCTCTATTCATTTCAAAGCTACCCTTACTTGAAACCTCGGCATCTATTATATCAAGCAATTTATCTGTAACAGTGTAGTCGCCAAATGCTTGTGTCCACTTAGCATACGTTACCGTATCAATATCCGGAATAAACCTCACACCCAAATTCACATCAAATGGCTGATTAAGATAGTTTTCTTCAATTGAATTAAGCCTTACTTTCGCTACATAGCGATTGCTTTCCCCATCTTCCGTAAAAGGCTCGACCAAAACGGAATCAAGCTCCCAAACAAATGAATCATCGACTTTTATAGAGTCACCATTTATCTCAACAATAGATGTAGTAAAACTTGGATCGAATTCAATAGAACCTTTCTCATACTGACCCTCTACATTAAAAAATAATCTATAATAATCAGAATCATCATAGTCTGACTTAACGTTACTAATTTCGACAAGCGATTGAAGCTTGTCCTGTGCAACGTTCTTTAAAATATCATCCTGTCTTTGCATGTAGATCGAAAGTTCACCTTCAATAGCAAATAGACTTAAGATAGCACCAAGATTAATCAGGAAATAGACTTCTACTTTTTTCATTTTCAGGACCTATTTATTGATCGCTTTTGAAAGAATATCATTCACTTCTTTTTTAACTTCATCTCGCACTTTCCCATTAGACAGATTAGCCAAGCCTTCTCCCATTTCAGCTATCTTTATAACAGCTTTTGTAAGCTCAGTAATTTCTTTGCTACCCATGTCTGCGACGCTAGTACTGGTGGCTTTATGCTCTTCAGTTGACTCAGGCCCGAGGTCATATATAGCCTTGGCATAAAGTATTAATAAACAAAATTCTAATAATATAGCTGATATAGATAAATAAGTCATAGGTCCAATATGATCACCTAGAGTTGCTAAAATAGACCTAAAACCAACGATGACTAGTAAAAAAGCTGCTCCACCATAAACTAAAGCAGTCATTGCATTTATATCTGACCTGAATTTCATATCATTTCCTTTTTTTATATTTAATTTTATTGTTTATCTAATTGTAAAAGATTGTGACTCAGTGACAGTATAGCAGTCATCTGAGATTATAAATGAGACTATATAGTCGCCTGTATTACCGGAAGTTGGTGTTAAAATAATATTCCCAGAATTATCCAGATTAGCCCATGGAAGCTGAACTGAAGAGAAATCATTCCCCCCTATACTGAACGTTAAACCCATTGTTACCTGATCTTCATTCGGATCATCATAGCTTAATGAAAATTCGTATGTTTCATCAACATTTATTTCACTAGCAAAGTCTGAAATATTTGTAAAATTAGGAGCTTCATTTTCAATAACAGTCAAGTAGAATGAAACGTCTGTTGTGAGGGGATTAACTGGACGATTGTCAACAACGGATAACTCAACCAGAGAAGTAGCCGCATCGTTGTTGGTAGGCGCATCCACACAAAAAAACCTGCCCTCTTCATCAACATTAAGCCAATTTATATTTTCGTTAACCGTAAAGGATACAAGATCATTTCCTCCGAAGTTGGGAGTAGAATTATTTGGATCGGACCAGTTTAAATCAAAAATGCTTTCATTCGCATCATAACAACCAACTATTATAGACATTGAAGATGGAGCGTTCTGAAATAATGGAGCCACATTTGAACGTACCTCAATATTTTTTTCTTCATCCACATTAATTTCATCATCAGAAATAGAAAAGATGAAGGAGTTAATTCCCACATCTGACCCCACTGGAGTACCGGTCAATAAACCTTCATCAGAAATTTCCAACCAATTAGGCCCCTCCGAACTGAGTGTGGGATTGTCACCTTCATCGATATCGGACCAATTTATTTTATTAAAAGAATATTCAACGTGCTCATCAGCATATTGGGGTATTGAGTTAATATTGGCAAAATATGGCGATTCATTTTCATTAATAATGTCAACCTCTATATCAAAAGTACTTTTTTGTTTTTCTGGGCTATCATCTGTTACTGAAATAGTTAAAACAACTCTCTTAGACCCACTTAAAGCTTCATAATTAATATTTCCATTAACCAAAACTAATTGAGTTTCTTCACCTTGCTCGGAAACAATACCAAAATAAGGACTACTTGTTCCATCAATCAACTGGGTTGCTATATCATAAGTAAATTCATCATCGGGGTTTTTATCTGTGGCTGTTAAGGTTGCTATAGTTACCCCAGATGCAGAATTCTCAATTAACTGACCGCGATCATCGCTAGATGACGAAATCTTCCATATTTTATCTCCAACTGGAGCGGCCGAAGACGTGGACTGATTATTACCCGGATATGCTAATTTGACATCCTCACATGAAAGAAATAAGAATTGGATAGAGCCGATAAGTAAGAGGTTATTGATTTTCATTTTTTTATTTAAGGTTCACTTTATTGAACACAAAAATACGCTTCTCGTGACTAAAAAATCACTACGCCATCAATACATATATACTACGCCATTAATACTCCAAAGTCAAAATAGAGCTACTGTATACCATTTATAAACGAAATCAAACTAGTTTCCGTTGTTAGAGCAAGCTTCTTTCTTAGTCTGTACCTTTTATTTTCAATAGCTCGAACTGAAAGCCCAAAGAGCTGTGCAATATCTTTAGTATTCATATTCATCTTAAGATAGCAACAAAGTTTAATGTCTCCATTTGTAATCTCTGGGTTATTCGAGGTTAGATATTCAACAAAATTTGGATGTACCATCGCAAATTGAACCTTATAGTCTTCCCATTCAACACCTTCATCAATGAAACCTTGAATTTTTTTCCGGAGTGGTTTTAATGTTTTTTGATCATTCGTATCACTTATTAAAGTCATATGATATTCTAGATCTTTTACAATATTGCTTAATAAATCATTTTTTGATAATTCATACGTTGAAAGATTCATTAGTTCAGCTTCTTTCATTTTCAATTCAACCTTTGCTATTTTATTTTCTTGTTTACTAATAATTGCAATTTGTTCGGATGATTTCTTCTTATTTCTAAAAAAGAGAACGACTAAACCACTACCAATAAGAATTAGTCCTATTAAAATTTGGAGTACTCTTTGTTTTCGTTGTGCTTTCACTAATTGATTTCGACTGTTATATAAATCGGTTTTCAATTCTACACTTTCTATGATACCTTTCATTTTAGAAACATCAATTTCTTTTCTTTTTTCTAAAATGACACCGGCTACGTTTAGAGCACTTTTATTAAGATTACTTTTTTCTAAAAAATCCATTTTTAATTGAAGGAGAATTAAGCTTTGACTACCTAGACCTTTCAGTTTACAAACTCGAAGTCCTTTATCAATTTCTTCCAGAGCAGCATATAAACTATCCTGAGAGAAATACATTTTTGCTGCTACTACATAATTCCTTGTCAAATATATAGGCCATTGTCTTAATAATTCTGATGCAAAATTAACAGATTTTTTAGCATCTTTAAATTTCTTTTCATTAACAAAGATCTTACATTTCAACGTATTTACTAATCCATAGACTCTGAATGCATGACTCAGAGATTGGTCCTGACTCTGTAGTTCTCCTAATTTATTATTTTGAATAATAGGTAGTAATAATGAATCAATACTATTTATTTGCTCTGTAGCTAAATCATCCATACTCCATTCATGGTAAAGATTTGCAATTGAAAGCTGTTGTTTGGCTACGCTTTGTGTAGGCCCAATTGTTTTATGTGGTGATGATTTTAGATAAAGAGGGTTGGCAAGAGTAACCTCCAAGGCTTTTTCGTAAAGAGAAAGGGCATTATCAAAGTTTTTCAATTGAATCTCTACAAGTCCTAGGTTGGACAAACATGTAGACATTCCTGCAACAGAGTTTCCACCAGTTTTTTTACCATCATCTAACCTATCGCCTTTGACTAATTTAGTTGAAAAGGTTTCTAATGCCTTATTATATGACTCTTTTGCTTTGAGCCATTGGCCTTGATGATAATATACGTTCCCAAATTGAACATCTAGCCAAGGTGTCTTTTTTCCAATCATTAAATTTTTTGCTTCTATAAAATAAGATAATGCTTGAGATGGAAGGTTCATTCTCAAATAGATTTCGCCTAAGTCATTATAAAAAGAACTCTCTATTTTAGGATATTTTCCTGAGCTATATTTTTTTCTTTGAAGAACTTCCATTGAGAACTCTATCGCCCTATCAGGAGAAATATATTTATAGCCTTTTAAAGAATCTATTAAAGCCAACTTATTTTTCAATGGTGATTCAACATCTTTTTGATCTTCTGCCATAGAATAATTCAAAAGAGAAGATATAATAAAAGTCAAAAATATATATTTTTTTCTCATTAAGAATCTTCTCCTTGGAGTATCGGTTTCGAGTAAGTGAGTAGTCATGGCGTAATATTTATTGTCTTATTTATACGCAATATTAAACATAATATTTATCATGCCAATAAATTATTCAAAAAATAAAAAAAGATATTTAAGGAGAGGTCTTGATGATTTTTCTTCAAAAATTTTACATTTAATATTTACAGCACATCCTGAAAAAGTGACCCTTCCTTTTATTGCAAAAAGTTTAAAAATTGAAGAAAAGACCTCTATGTCTCTATTAAAAAAAATTCAACTTTCTGAAATTCCAATACTTATATCTAAAAATAAAAAAAATGAAATAATAGTCCAAGGGTCAATGAACGAACCGATAAGTTGGATACTTAAAGAGAAAGAATCAGCTGAAGGAATGTTGGCTCTAATAAAAGATTTGAAGATTGATAACAATGATCCAGGAAATAGACAAAAAAAGATTACTTACAGAATTTATGATGATTATGTAAGAACCTTAAATGAAGTTTTTGATAAATGGAATTCTTTAAAATTATTTGAAAAGATAAACAAGGAAAATTGTGAATTCTAAAAATAGCCTCACCAGGATAGTTGCACGTTTTGCAATATTAACTGGAATGATCATTATTTTTTATAATATAATCCGTTTAATTTTCTTGTAAAATAAAAAGAGTGTCAATATTTAAACGAAAAACCCAGTTTACAATCATAATTAATTAAAAAGTCTATACTTCACTTACACACAAATA
>Ga0308013_10001876_pt1 | contig 10157 bp, 14 predicted proteins | sample Neamet181_FD_203131 | JGI IMG/M metagenome (GOLD analysis project Ga0308013, IMG submission 203131) | Marine microbial communities from water near the shore, Antarctic Ocean - #181 | ecosystem: Environmental > Aquatic > Marine > Unclassified | place: Southern Ocean | collected 2014-07-25
CAAAACATTCATTAGAGAAAAATCATGTACCTTCATCTCAAACATGCTGAGCATTTTCTCTACGTCGTCCACCAACTTATTCGTCATGATTATATAACCTTGGAGTATAATAAAATCCCATTATTCTGTATAAGTTCCGTACAATGAAACTGCCAAATTATTCCCTCCACAGAATTCCTCTGGTGTCCCATTGCATTGGGTGTTACATGACCCTTCTACGAGGAATTCTTCGCTTAGAAGGTTGCTAGCACACCTACATATGTCTCCCTTGAACGTCGCATAAAATTCCCAACCAATACATAGACTGTTGCATATTTGAGAATTCATTGGATCCTGTGCCACATGAGTATCTTCAAATACAATTTGGGGCATCAGTTTGCACCCCAGATAATTGGAAGACTGTGCTGGACATGTAGATGGTTCAAGTACAGGTACTTCTGTATCCGAACATCTCATATCACATTCTACATCTATCCTTCCGAATTCACATGATGCATAAAGATATTCACACATCATAGAGAACTTTTTTCTCGACCTTTTGTTGAATGTAGAAGGGCTGTTCTCAGAAACACCCGGGGAGTAATCACATATCTGCTGGACACCATAACTACACGCGTTATCCATAGCAGTGTAACAATTATTACAATTGTATGGAAGTTCATCTGATCCCTGAGATTCCACGACACCACTTGTAAAAGATACTCCTTCCGGTACATTACAAGGTGTAGAAGTCTCGTCAAACGAGTACTTATTGTTTTTGAAGATAGTCTCTACAAGTTCCCCATCTTCGTTAAATTCAAATCTGTCTGAATTCCCAATAGATACTTCGTATCCGGCTCCATCGTTCCATATAAATTTAAGTCCCTTATTGAGATAATTAAATGATATTTCATGTTGATATTGGATTTCTGTTCCCTGGGCAGTGTATGATCCCATTATAAGAGTAGCGAAGGAGATGATTGGATATTTCATGGTGGAAAAGGTGTGTGGTGATGTGTAATAAAAATCTAGTAGTTTAATAAATAATATTTGTCTCTCTATATAATACAATGGGCTTTTTGATACCATTGGATGTATTAAATGCTTCAAAATTGTGCATGGATGTGTATGACCCACTTATAGAAACCCCAGGTAAATTCTTCAAAAGTAAGGACACCGATGCAGAATTATATGTTGCACTATTAGACGACACAGCCGTCGTGTGTGCTCGAGGTTCTGACCATATTAAGGACTGGATGTTAAATTTTATGATGGAACTTATCCCTTTCACCTCTGCTACCAGGGAGAAAAGTGAAGCAAAAGTTCACACAGGGTTTATGATACAATGGATGTCCGTAAAAGAAGGAGTATTTGCCGAACTTGACCGTATCACTTCTATGGACGAGTGTACAAATGTTCTATTCACTGGTCATTCCAGTGGTGCTGCATTAGCATCCCTTGCATGTCATGATTATATGCCATTATGCCAACTTTCTACAGAGGTTATTACATTCGGTTCTCCTAGATTTTGCAATAGAGAGCTTCAAGAAATATTTGACAGTGATGTGACATGTACACGAGTAGTGAACGATATGGATGCTGTGACACTTGCACCATTGAAAAGTATAGGGTATGTTCATGTAGGAAAAGTTCTTCATATGAGAAATGATGATATAGATAGAAAGGAGCTTTGTTTATGGGAAAAATTATGGTGGACAATTTCAAATATTTTAAAACCTGATTTTGGAATTTCTGACCATTTTATTGGAAACTATGTGGATGAATTAGAATATAGAATGAAGTAATAATAATATAGTGTCTATTTAATATAAACATGTCTAACCAATTAATACTTATAGTTATAACACTTGTCATAATAGGAGTTTTTATTATGGTTATTATGAAAAAAAAACCGGAATCTCCAAGAGATAAGGAGGTTAGAGAAGCAATACAAGAGGTATTTAAAGTGAAACAATTTCATCATAAATTAATAGTAGATGCCCTAGAAGCCGGAGCAACCCCCAGTGACCACGAAGAACTTCTTGAAGATAAAAGAATAGATGTGTTGGCAATTATGGATAAGAAGGAATTGGAATCTGGTATAGTTTTTGACAAGTCTGATCCAACAAAAGTACGAATGCCAATTGTCCTTGAAAGGTAATAACTTACGTTTGAGGTGTATTCTATTTAATCCATCTGGATATTATACAGTTATGGTCTCTTTATTTTTTGATATAGAGACAACAGGTCTCCCCCCTCGTGGTGTGAATGTATCGGAAAAGACGGTGGATAGGTACGACAAGTGTAGGATTATATCTATTGCCTGGACTCTTCGAGACAATTCTACAGTTTATTCTCAGAATTATATGATTATTGACCCCGGAGAAAGTTACATGTACGAAAAGATTGGTGCTGAATTTATACACCATATCTCAAGGAAAATGATACAAAAGTATGGGAAACCTGTAGAAGAGGTTATGGGGTTATTCATGAAGGATGTAGTGGCTGCAGATTCTATAATTGCTCACAATTTAAATTTCGACAAAACAATTACATTGGCAGAGTTATACAGAATGGGAGACACAAAGAACGCATCTATTCTCCAGAATGTACCAGGAGTATGTACTATGCTCTCTACGGTAGATATTGTAAGGTGTCCTGGGAAGTTCTCTTCATCGTACAAATGGCCCAAGTTACAAGAATTGTATAAGTTTCTATTTGACGAGAATTTCGAGAATGCGCACTGTGCCCTGGATGATGTTTTCGCTATGGTTAAGTGTTACTATAAAATTGAACATATGTTATAGATAAATTAATACGAGAGACTTTTTAATTTTATTATAGTATAATTTCATTATATTTTTATATATATATGTTATTAATTGATTAATTAATTAATTACTTTATTATTTAATTAATCAAATAATTAATTATTAATAATGAATTCTCAATATAAATGCCCTATAAATGTAAAAATAAGAATTCTTATTCGAAATAAATTAATGGAAAATAAAAAAATTCATATTGAAGAAATAACAAATTCTATAGAAATGATACAGAAGATCAAGGAGAATTGTGACATATTATTATCATTCCCGGATGGTTTAGAATATGTGTATGTTTTGGAATTGGAAAATAACAAGTATTATGTAGGTTATACTGAAAATTTCGATTCCAGAATGATTTCACATTTTGGAGGTTCAGGGAGTAAGTGGACAAAAATCCATGTCCCTGTGACAGTTATGGAAGTGTTTAGAGGAAATAAAGAAGATGAAAATTCTAAAACAATTGATATGATGATAAAGTATGGGTATAAGAATGTCAGAGGTGGAAAGTATTGTAAATGTGATCTTATCAAGGAACCAGTAGCTGTTTCTAAACTCATCCGAGATAGGTCTTTAATAGTGGGGACTGAATAACCATGTGTTGATATGTCATTACAAAAAATATTTATATAATACAAAAATGATTCATGATACATATACTCATACAGGGATTATATTGTCGAGGAAAAATTATTTATTTATAACTATGTCATGTTTATTTATTCTTCTTTTAATTTATATAACATATATACGATGGTTATCTTTTCTATTATTCTTTTACGTGTTAGTTGTCCCATTTTTTATTTTTTGCATACACATTAATAATTCTAGATCAATGTTAGAGTCTTTTTCTGGGAATACTATCCCATATCTAAATTGGTATAAAGTAGGGTGGATAATAATGCTAAGAGATCGTAAGATCAGTATAATAGAAAATTACGAAGAATCTGAAGAACTTAAACATAATATCAATTTTACTGTAAATGTTAACGAGGATGGGGTATTTCGAAATATTGTTTCATTTGTGTAAACAGGTATTAATTAATACCAAATCTATTAAAATCATCAGTGTATAATTCTTTTACTCTATTTATTTCTGATTCTGTTAAAGTGGGTTTTCTTTCTGTGGGTGTTATTCTTTTATAATTTGAAGATTTTCCCAGTTTCACTCCAGTCAATTCTTCGATATCCTTACAACACTGTCCCATGTTTTCCAGGTTTCCTATGTAGTCCAATTTTCTACGTGTTTCGAATGGTCTGATGAGGTTTATTTGGCTTATCGAATGAGGATCGAATTCCCCTATAGACTCTAATTTATCCAAAAAAATGGAGGGGTTAAAATTATCTTTATTTACATGTCTCCATAAACATGACATATCTCTTTCATATTTAAGCTCGCAAAATGAAGCTATAAATCTGGTGAGAGGATCTCTGGTAAATGTCCATGTGAAGTAATCGGAATATCTTCTATGGTAATTTTCTGGTGTAATATTCATGAATTTATACCCTTGGTCTGCTATATTTTGTAAAATATAACTTGATGCACATTTAGGAATTAGTATATATGTGCATTTTGTACTATGATTAATTCCAATCTTTTTTAATTTTTTTATGGATTCTACCCATTTGCATTCAGAACACATGTTAATTAACACTATAAAACATTTTAATAAGTTATAATGTTTTATATTTATATTTTGCCCTGGAACATCAACGCATAAGCGAGCCAGGTTTTTATCAGGAAAATAAATAAAATATATCTTAATTAATTATTCACCGTATCCCTCCTATGTTATATTGTCTACCTCTAATTTAACAATCTTCGGATTCAACGGGGGGAGACGTCCAGGGGTCTTTAGAGTCAGATGAATCGGAGTCCTTGGAGTCGGACGAAGCAGAGTCCTTGGAGTCGGACGAAGCAGAGTCCTTGGAGTCAGACGAAGCAGAGTCCTTGGAGTCGGACGAAGAAGAGTCCTTGGAGTCAGACGAAGCAGAGTCCTTGGAGTCGGATGAAGAAGAGTCATTGGAGTCGGACGAATCGGAGTCCTTGGAGTCGGATGAATCGGAGTCCTTGGAGTCAGATGAATCGGAGTCCTTGGAGTCAGATGAATCAGAGTCCTTGGAGTCAGATGAATCGGAGTCCTTGGAGTCTGATGAATTGGAATCACTGGAGTCCTTGGAGTCAGACGAACTGGAGTCCTTTGTGTTGACGGGAGGCTCGGTCCAGGGGTCCATGGTGGCGACGGGGGGCTCAGTCCAGGGGTCCATGGTGGCGACGGGAGGCTCAGTCCAGGGGTCCATTGTGGCGACGGGAGGCTCAGTCCATGGGTCTGTCGAATCCGAAGATGAATCTGAAGATGAAGATTCCCACCTGTTACGCCTGTTCCTGTTCCTCCTGTATTTGCTTCCTCGTAGGTGCAGGTTCCTCACTTGTTTCATCTCTTTGAGTACAGAAGTGTCCATTTTATTGTCATATTTTTCGCCAGACACTATAAGAGAATTGGCTCCAATGACGATCGATGCGATAGTGAAAAATTTCATGTTTTTGAAGAAGTGGTTGTGATGGATGATTGTGATTGTGATCACATGGGTGACCCAAAAATATTTTACAGTTTTTTTAAAATTAATAATTAATATAAAAGCCTCCATTATTTAAACGGGGTTAATTATTGATAATTTTCCTAATTTTATTCTGCCATCGTAATGATCAAAATTTTTAGATATAAAGATCCATAGTTACAAATATGGCGTTTTAAAAAATGTTTTACTTGTTTATCGCCTGTTCCAATCTTACCTTGCGTAAATATATTTCAACTTCCCCTCTGCAAAAATAAGAAGCCTCGTCTATTGAAGTTCTTCCATAACGATCATATGCGTGTATATTTGCGCATGCTTTTCCTACTAAATATTCTACTATTTTTATATCTCCACGAGAAGAAGCCTCATGCAAGGGAGTATACCCGCTAGTATTGGATACATTGACATCTTCTCCTGCTATTTCTACAAGAAATTCTACAACACATAGTTCACCACGTGAAATAGCGTTGTATAGGGGTGTAGTTGCCTGCATATTTGTGACGAGTGGGTAATCATATTATTTTTTAATATTTTTTAATATTTATTTATTAATATTTTTTTCACGTTTATTCCTTTTATGTATCTCAGATATCGGTATAAATTCTGAATCAATAGGTAAAAATCTTCCATTGATCCTAGGTCTAGAATTGGCAACATTCTGTCTACTTGTGTACAGTGCCTTTTTAGACCACTTCCTCTTCTTTTTCTTTTCCAAGTATCTATCTATCTTCTCCTTTCGTATATTGCTATCAATCTGTGTGGTTTTCTTTTCTTCTTGTATTTCCCCTACGTCAATGTGTTCTTCCATGTCTTCTTCTTCTATTATGGGTAATGAAAGAAAATCATCTAGAAGATCTTCAATGTTTGTATGTTCCACAGAAGAGTCCCAGTAAATTTGAGTGTCCATGTTTGTTGTGTCATTGTGTGTTTTATTATTATGATAATTATTAGTTATTAATTAATATTTAATATTTAATTAATTTGCCCTGAAGCATCAACGTCTCAAGATCCGAAGATCTATTAAACGAGTCAGGATATGTATTCTGAATTTGTTCAAGTATTGTATTTATTAATTCCCTTATTACCGCCCATTCCCCGTCTAACAGTCGGGGTCGTCGAAGTATCCGTTAAGAGTCAGGTCAGTCCACACGGCTCCAGACCCGGTAACCATGTTTCCGGACGACGCGTCTATGTTTCCTTCATTGACTATCTCAAGATTCCAGTCAACACCGGTAGAACTGGTCTCGGAAATAAAGTACAGTCCGATCGTATAGTCCCCAATCACTACGCTCTCGTCCAGACCACTGTACATGACATATTCAATCAATCCATCAGACACTGTCATGACTCCTGCGAGTCCTACAAGAGTTCCCTGCGAATTCAAAGCCGATACAGGCTCGTCAACGTAGAATCCCAGTTGCCCTGTACTAGAGTCCCATTCTAGGCTCGCTTCAAGTTGGGGGATACAAACACCGTCACTGCATTCTTCAGCCTCGAGGACGTATTCCTGAGGATCCGAGCATTTGGTGTCACATTCAGAAGACACCCTTCCAGATTCACACGCCGTGTAAAACCTATCGCACATCTTGGAGAAGATCTTTTTTGCCTTTGTATCAAAGGGGGGCCTGTTTCCAGCCACTGATGGGGCGTAGTTACATATCTGGCTGATTCCTGAATCACATGCCTCATCTGCCGCTGCATTGCATTGTGAACATGTGTACTCATCTTTGTCTGATCCAAGTGTGTCTGTGTTACCTGTTGTAACCACAACACCAGTGGGTACATTACATGCCTCGGAAGTAGCTCCGAATTCGTACTGAGTTCCGGCAATGATAGACTCGGAGAGTTTTCCTCCTGAGTCAAATTGGAATCTGTAATTCCCAAACCCAATCTCGTATTCCCCCCCGTCAAACCAATACATCTTCATGGTCTTCTGCCTGGAAGTGAATTTCACATCATGAGGATACTGTACACTTGAGGCCTGGGAAGCTACGATTCCCAAAAGCAAAAGTGCGGATGTGACGATAGCAGAGTTCATTGTAGATGTGTTTTGTTGTTGTTGGTGATGGGAAAATATTGTGAGGATGTGTGTATTAATTTTTAATCGAAACTTATTTTTTAATATTAGCATTATTAATAATTAATTTTTAATATCTTAAATTAATTACTCATGACGTCCCAAGACTTAATTAAATTCCACCAGGCCCATGTAATTTGAAATAAAATCCATTTTAGGGTTAACTCCAATACTATTCAAATTCTTTATAAAATCAGAATATTTTTCTGATTTCATCCATTCTCCATCATCAAATATATCTTCCACCCTAGAATAACTTATATCTATCCCAGAATCTTCTATTATTGCTTCACTTATTACCCCAATCCCAGGAAGTTGTGCCATGCGGGCCTCCTTTTCTTTAAATATATCTGTCGTTATCCTTTTATTCTCCAATGCATCTAATAGATTATAAGACATATCCTCTCTTATACTCTCCATCCTATCATCTGTTATCATTTTAAGCATTTCAGAATTTCTTTGATCTGTTCCGTTTGACAAGATATCTCTTCTATGGCTTACTATATTCTCTATTGTTTTTACAGATCTTTCCCACCCATCTGTCTTACTTCCTCGTACATGATTTGCAATTTTTTGCATTATTTCACAACACCTTTCATCTTGTTCATATTTGACCATGTCTTTTTTATGTTTGGAAGCCGTCTCAAGTATTTCTGCGGATCTCTTTGCCCTAGACATTCTCATGTTCCTTTTTTTCTGTGAAAGTTTGGTCATGATGATTCGTGATATACGAGACTGGTTTTGTTGGGAGTGAACATAGTAAACTTAAAAATTAATTTCCTCCTTGAGCTTTCCCATTTCTATTTTGAAGAACTCCATTCTTTCTTCTCTAGTGAGAAGTTTAATCCCTTCTTTCTCTTCTTCTGTCATATTTGACATAATAGTTGGTATATACTTACGGGTTTCTGGTTTCTCCCCAGTGGAAGATTCTTGTTCTATCCTAATGGAACTTTCGTTAACAGCAGAGTTAACATCAGTGTTTTGTACTTTACGTGTCAGATCATCCGAAGCCTCTTGAATCTTAAGAACCGATTCCTGTTCAAGGTTCTTGATTTCTTCTGAATGTTTTACCCTTAAATTTTCAATCTTGAGTACTGTTTCCTCTCCAACCTGTTTTATTTCTTCTGACTTTGCATCTTCAGCCTTCTTTACTGCCTTATCTAAATCTACACGCGATATTTTTTCTTCTTTTTCTGCGTCTGCTCGTCTTAGCTTAGCTACCTTCTTTTCTGTCCCTGTGGAACTCTTTTCTTTCTCCTTAAGGTCTCTTATTTCCTCTGAAACTTTCTTCAATTTCTTCTCCTTCTTCTGTGCATCTCCTGTGGCTTCTTCTGAGTCTTCTTTGGCTTTTTTTGTTTTCTTGTTTTCATTCTCCAGTTTCTTCTTGTCTGACTTGTCCTTCTTCGACCTAGCAGAATCTTTCTTCTTCTTTACCTTTTTAGCTATTGATAGTTTTTTCGACTTTGCTTTCGCTTTTTTAACCCTTTCTTTCTTAACCGCATTTTTTGCCTTTTTTACTTCCACATCCAATTTCTCTGCCTTTGCCTTTGAAATAGCTTTTTCTCTCCTTTCTTCGATTGTTGGTTTCTCTACTCTTGTTTCACTGGTTTCAACCTCTTCGTCCCCTGCTGCTCCTAGTGTAGAAAGTGAAAGTTCAATGACGGCCAGTTCTTCGGGTGTCAACGTGATGCTCTGTTCTAGAGCCAATAATTCTTCCTCTGGTAGAACTACTTCTTCATCTAGAGAAGCTATCTCTTCTTGTGAAAGACCTTCAAACGAGTCAATGGCTGCTATTTCCGCTGGGGTCAATGGTTTCAACTCTTCTAATGCTATCAATTCTTCGTCCGATAGAGTCAGGATAGTGTCAACATCCTCTTCGGATAAGAATGGTGTAGATGTAGATTTAGGTTTCATCAGGATATATGCTACTGCTGACAGTATTGCTATAATAACCAGTACAAGTACTAGGGAACTCATTGTCATGTATATGTTATTCTTATATTTTAAGGCTCGTATATACTTCTTTGTTTTTAAACATAACTACTATTCTATCTTCTTATGTTGATGATCTACAAGTGCCCAGAATATGGGCCTAGGAGCCATCAGCATGGAAATCATCACCCAATTTTTGATAGATATAGATCCATAGTCTCCAATAGAAGACCTGTACACTAGACCCGTGATTACCATATTGAGAAACATTGGTATCAATAATGTCTTCAAAATAGAATAAATTGTCCCATGTACCCACTGGGTTTTCATTTCATTCAAAAGTATGCAATCTTTTATGGTACATACTACTTTTAAAGATAGAAAAAGTACAATTACCCCCTCAAAATTTCCTGTGTGGGACATTTTTTATATTGTAACGTGTAGAAAGTGTACTGTCTTGTAGCTTTTTTTAATATTTGATTTGTTTTTACCTTTAGTAGCGATATACAATCAACGCATATCCATAATTATTATATTTACAGTCTATAATATAAAATATACAATCCAAATGGCTCGCTCTACATGCGTAAAAAAGTGCATGACAAAGCCTAGATCCAGAAAGACCTCCACCAAGTCTAAAGCTAGAAAGACATCTACCAAATCTAGATCCAGGAAGACAGCTACCAAATCTAGATCCACTAGATCTAAGAAGGCATGTACCCTCCCAGCCAAGCGTTACATTGTTCTTAAATGTGCCAAGGTTTCAT
>Ga0308013_10001881_pt1 | contig 10140 bp, 9 predicted proteins | sample Neamet181_FD_203131 | JGI IMG/M metagenome (GOLD analysis project Ga0308013, IMG submission 203131) | Marine microbial communities from water near the shore, Antarctic Ocean - #181 | ecosystem: Environmental > Aquatic > Marine > Unclassified | place: Southern Ocean | collected 2014-07-25
TTTTTGCTGAACTTGACCGTTTGGCTCCGGCGCATGCAATTCTTGGAACGAACACTTCCTCTCTTTCAATCGCAGATATTGCTGCTGCAACTTCTCGTCCAGAAAGCGTGATTGGAATGCATTTTTTCAATCCAGTCCCCATTATGAAATTACTTGAATTGGTTCGTCATGATTCGACCAGTGAAGAAACGATTGCTGCAGCACAGGCAGTGGGAGCAGCAATGGGGAAAACCACAATTCTTGTGAAGGATATTCCAGGTTTTGCTACGAGTAGACTTGGAGTGGTTTTGGGTAATGAAGCCATCCGAATGTTGGCTGATGGCGTGGCCAGCGCAAAAGACATCGATACTGCAATGGTGTTAGGCTACAAACACCCAATGGGCCCTCTTGCGTTGTCCGACTTGGTTGGCCTCGATGTACGGCATGATATTCTCAAAAACCTCGAATCTTCATTCAATGATGATGCCTATGCGCCACATCCACTGCTTGAGAAATTGGTTGCAGCAGGTCGCCTTGGCAAGAAATCTGGTATTGGAATTTACGACTGGTCCACAGGCGAAGCTGAAGAAACTGAAATGCCTGAATAATCACAGTTTTGTTCCACAATGCTTGCAGTGTTTCGCATTATAATCATGCCCTTCTTTTGAACATTCCATACAAGCACGGGTACTAAAATCTCCAGCCTTGATGAGTTCGGTTGAGATGATGCCAGTTGGAACGATGATGAGGCTATATCCCATCACCATGATGAATACAGCCAATACTTTTCCAAGTGCAGTCGCAGGGACAGTATCGCCATATCCAGTGCTTGTTAAGGTGACAATTGCCCAATAGACACTTTGAGGAATCGAAGTGAAACCGTTTACAGGCCCTTCGATCAGATACATTCCTGCACCGCTGATAAAACTCAAGACGGTCACGGTGGCTAAAAATACAACAATCCGTGAACGTGATTGTAAAATAGCCGTACCCAATACTGTTGCTTCACCAACATACCGTGTCAATTTGAACACACGGAAAACTCGTAAAAGTCGTAAGGCTCGAATGACAAGGAAACTTTGGGCACCGGGGATGAATAGGCTCAGGTAGGTTGGAATAATAGCCAACAAGTCGACGACTCCAAAGAACGATGTAGCATATTGAATTGAATGTCGGGTGATGTAGAGTCGAAGAAAATACTCTAAGGTGAACAAGAGAGTAAAAAACCATTCAGCAAACACCAATTGGGTGTGATATTTGCTATCAAAAGAATCGACACTTTCCAGAGAGACGGCTATAATCGATGCTACGATGGAGATCATTAAGGCTACATCGAAGTATGTACCATGCTTTGTATCGGCTTCAAAAATGATTTCATGAAACTTTTCACGGAGTGTTTTTTCATTCGAACTGTTCTCTTTCATCCATTTCACTCCGGTTGAAAGTTGGGTTTGCGTTTTTCGATGAAAGCAGTTACGCCCTCCTTGAAGGCGGCCGTTGTTCCAGCAGCTTCGATTAAAGTGCGTTCATGTTTGAGATGTGTTTCGAAATCGTGAACAGATTGTATGTCCAGAAGATGCTTTGTCGCTTCTTTGGTATGGTTGCCCCATTGACTCCAACGTGTCGCGATTCCACATGCCGCTTCAATGAGATTTTCATCTTCGACCAAGGCATCGACAGCACCAACTGAAACGCATTGTTCTGCATTCCATATTTCATTTTCAAAAAAGAACCGTCGGCTGATTTGGTTTCCAACTAACCGAGGTAAGAGCCAGGTAGTACCACCATCAGGAGACAAGCCCATGCCTGAATAGGATGCAGCCATTTTGGCTTTTGGTGAAGCGATACGAGCATCGCATGCCAAAGCCAGACCAAGTCCACCACCAGCACATGCACCGTTAATTGCAGCGATACAAATGGTTGAAGATTGACGCATTCGAATCAATAAAGGATGAAGAATACCGGTCAAATCCCGAATCAATTGAGGAGCATCTTTCTCTTTTATCGATTGTTCAAAAGCATGAATATCGGCTCCTGCAGAGAAGAACTTACCCTCTCCGGTGAGTACAATTGCTCGAACATTTGGATGTATGAGGCCAGCATCAATCGCCTGAGCAATTTGAGGTAGGAATTTTCGTGAGAACGATTGAGTAGCCGAGTGACCCGAAAATTGAATCAAACGGATGCCGTTGTCAAGATCGCTGGATGTAACCGACATATTCGTTCCTCAAAGTTTGATGTTGACGTTCTTGATTTTGGTGTAGAAGCGAAGAGCATCTTGGCTTTGTTCAATACCAATACCAGATTGCTTCCAGCCGGTGAATGCAGTTTGAGGGAAGGTAATGGGGTATTCATTGATTGAGACCATGCCGCTTTCTAAATCACGAGCCATGTTGTGTGCTCGACTCAAATCATTGGTCCAAATGCCGTTTAACAAACCGAACGGTGAATCGTTGGCGAGTGCCAATGCTTCTGCATCTTCACTGAACTTAGTGACCGCCAAAACAGGGCCGAATAATTCCTCATGGAACAATAGATTTTGACTGTCGACACCAGTGACGACCGTCGCTTCCATAAACGCTCCTTCACCTTCGACGAAATTGCCTCCACAGACAACAGTTCCACCCATTGCCAAACCTGCTTGCAATTTTTCCATGACTTCAGCACGGTGACTTTGGTGTACAAGACTTCCAATTCGAACGCCTTCTTCCATGCCTGGTCCAACTTTCCATTTGGAAACTTCAGCAACAACAGCTGCCACTAATTCGTCATGAACATCTTCGTGAACAATCAATCGAGAACCAGCCCAACACATCTGCCCAGCATTCATGAATATTCCAAAGCAAATTGCTTTAGCTGCATAGCGAAGGTTTGCATCAGAAAAGATGATGTTTGCACCCTTTCCACCGAGTTCGAGTGTAACAGGAGTGAGGTTTTGACTCGCTTTAGCCATAACTGCTTGTCCGGTAGGAACGCCTCCAGTGAGAACAATGCCATCCACGCCTTTGTGACCAGCAAGAGCATCGCCAATCAGGCCGCCTGAACCAGTAATGACTTGGAGCACACCAGTCGGAAGTCCGACTTCAGCTTCTTCCATTGCCTTAGCCCATGCCAGCAAGGACAACGGTGTCCATGATGCAGGCTTGGCAATAACGGTGCATCCAGCAGCCAAAGCAGGTGCAATAGAGCGGAGAGCAAGTTGAAGAGGGAAGTTCCAAGGGATGATGTGAACGGTTACACCAAGCGGTTGACGCAAAGTGTAGTTGAGACGGTTGCCGGGGACGGGGATTGTGCTGCCCTCAATTTTATCAGAAAGGCCAGCAAAATATTCGAGTGTCCATGCACCGAAACGGATTTCAGACAAAGCTTCTCGAAACGTTTTACCGTTATTATTGGATTCTAAGACGGCAAGTTCCTTTGCTTTAGCGTAGGTTGCTTGCGCCATCTTGTTGAGAATACGCCCACGTTGTGCAGGGTCCATATTCTTCCAACTTGATTCATTGAACGCTTCACGAGATGCATCCACACAGCGATTGACATCACCAAGAGTTGCCTTTGGAGTTGTGGCCATGATTTTTCCTGTTGCAGGGTTGAGAATCTCGGCAATTCCGCCATCCTCGGCATCGCACCATTCTCCAGCAATCGACATTTGTTCTGCGCTCATGCTCCACTCCAAGCGTTGTCCCCTCAAAGGTATTCGCTTGCCAATACTTGCTTTCAAAGAAAGGTGAAACAATGAAATCGGCGAAAAGACTCTTGAAGCGAGTTCGCTGTGCATACAGTATGGCTCGAGAGATTGGTTTGGCAGAAGTGGCTGCACGAACCATTGCTGATAGAGCCCCTCGCCTGTTAGTCATCGCAGGAGCGACCGGAACTGGGAAGTCTACAGCTTCGGTACAATTCGCTGCAAACAATGGTTTTGCTCGACTTCTTTCAACCGATGCTGTCCGTGAAATTATGCGTTCTTGTGACGATGAAAGGAGTGAACTTGCACTTCACCGTTCATCGTTTTCAAAAGGTGATTCAGGAGAACCAGTCCTCGATTGGTTGGATACTTGTCAAGCCGTAGAAGGTGGAATCATTGCGACCATTGACCGTGCAAGACGAGAAGGAATCGACTTGTTGATTGAAGGTGTTCATATCAATCCGAGTGAACGCTTACTCCGGAGTTGGCGTGAAGCAGGTGGCATTGCAATTGGATTAGTAATGACGGTTGGTGAAGAAGACCGTCACCGTACAATGATTCGTTCACGAGATGCCCATTCATTCCGGCGTGCTGACCGATATCTTGCCGCATTCCCTCGTATTCGTGCGATACAAGAAGGTTTGATTGAACGAGCCAAAATTGCATCTTGGCCAATTGTCGATTTGTCACGTGTCAGTAAAGATACCGAACGAATCAAGCATTTGATGGACCTTGCATGGAATGAACATGTCCAGCGTCGTTAAGCATGAGTTACTTCAAATGAAATCGGGACTGTAAGCATTGCAGAACCATCTGAGATCCCGAGTTCTCCAGAGAAATGAAGTGTTGTAGTTGATGTTTCATTCACTTGAATATCGATAAGTTTGATTTCTATTCCTCTAAGTTCACCATGATAGAGCATGTCGTCATGGACACTTTGGAATGCGATTTCTCCGGCTTCCAGAGCATCAAGACCACCATTTATCCACAGTTGTGTGCGTGCTTCGGTGAGTTCAGGAATTCCATCAATTACTTCGAGTGAAGTAACTAAAACCCCATCAGATGCAGTATCGTGAGGCATGGTTAGCCCTGCAACTTTAACACCGAAAATAGCCATAGAGAGTAAGGACATCAACAAAACTACGCCTGTTGCAAGCAACATTTGCCCAGCATCACGGTCTTCATGCGATGGATTCGAAACAGGTAGCATCATGCTCCCCCTCCACGATTCCATACGTCGAGTGTAACTGTCCATGAATTTTCATCGATTACGAGTAGATGGTGAACGGTTACTGTCCCTCCAGCAGGAGTCCCGGTGATTCCGTACGGTACGGATGTTCCACTATTTTGTGCGAGCCAACAATTTGCCTCTTTTCCAGCAGCTATTTGTTCTTGCAGCAAGAGACATGCATTATCGAGTTCTCCATTCACTAATAATTCACTCAATCGGTTTTCACCTGAAACTTCGGCATCAAGCCTTAAGCCGTATCGAAAAGCATCATCGCCTGTAATTTCAAGCGCCGCATCGTGAGCAACAGAAGGAGCATCAGGGACATGAATTCTTATGAGGAATGTTGCCGACATAAAGAACAGCCAAAACAATGTCAACATCTCAAGGATGTGTACTTGAGCATCTTCTTCATGACGCATTCAACCACCGACCCATGGTGCGGGAACAAATGTACCCAACGATGGATTAAGTCCTGGTATGCTCGTAATTCCAATCAAATTCGGAGTGAATGCCAAGAAGTTGAACACGACCAAAGCTACAACAATCATCATTCCAGAGTGCTTGAATCCAGTCGAAAAGCGGCCGGTTGACATCAATCCCGCTATCGTTCCATTACCTACCGCTTGCATTGTCACGCCGTAATAGAACACCGTCAAGAAAAACAGTGGGTCGATGTTACGAATGGTCATGTTTCCAATCGTTTCGCCACCGCTATCGCCGGAGTCACCACCGCTGGAGTTTGAACCAGCAATGGCAGGAATAAAGACAACTGCAAGCGTGACAATCACGCCGAGGAAAACGAAGTATGATGTCCAAATAACAGCAATATAGGACCCAATCGCTCGTCTTCGTTCACCTTCAAGGAACTTTAATTCTCTGGAATCGTTTGCAGCAGTAACGAGAATATCTGAGATCTTACCCCCCGCACGGTCAGCTTCAGCAATCAAAGCGATTGCTCGTTGGACCAGCGGTGTTCCTACTCGGTCAGCGAATTGTTTGATGACATCACTGAATTTGATACCCCAACTGAGTTGGTCTGACATTTTCTTCACTTCGTGATTTAGTGCACCATATTCCGACGTTGCAAGGGTCTGAATCGCAACCGTCATCGAAAGACCACCTTTCCAGTATTCTGCGAGGTCACGCAGGAAATCAGGGAATTTTTCTTCAACTTGATTTTGGGCATTTTGCACTCGTTCCCAATAGTAAGAGGCAGGGTAGAGGAAGAAAAAGAACATCAGTCCAAAGAAATTGAGGAAAATGAATGGGTGAAGCGATTTCCCCCCCAAATTAAGTTCAGGCCCAAGCCAAAATGATTTGTTGTTCATGTTGGAAGGGACTCCATCGTAATAATGCACAGTCATTTCAAATGTAACTTTTGAAAGTCGCTTTTCATCTTCCAAAGAATACACGACGAATTCATATCGGGTATCTGGCGGTATCGAGAGCAATTTGAGTTCACAATCATCTTGATCTGAGCGGCTTTCATGCGACACCATGACCTCGCCATCCCTGTCACGTATCGCCACAACATAGTCGGTTGGTGTCTCAGCAGTTATGGTACAATTTAGCCATAGGGGTTGAAGAATTACAGCTCCACCTGCCTGTTTGGGGTCTATTCCAGGGACATCGAAATTCTTCCCTTCTTTCGAAACTCTTTTCCATTCTTCACCTTCCCAAACTACACGGTCTGGTGCATCTTGAAGAATCGAACACGACTGGTTAGCAGAATAATCAGGTATGACATTGGTATTGAAATGTTCCTCCATCGATTCACCTTCTGAATTCTTTGCTGTCAATCCACAATAGAGATTCGTGAACATTGGCTCTCCATTCGCTGTTGGGATGAATCCCGAGTTCGTTGCCCAAACTGCAGCAGTAACCAACCCGAGTAAAATAGATACAAAGCCGATTGCATAGAGTTTGGTCAAAGTCGAATCGTCCTTTGGCAAGTCGAGCTTAACTATGATTTTCTCCTTATTCCGTGCCATTCTTTCACCTCCTCTCACATTTCTTGTTCCTTACTACTGGTCCAAATTAGAATCGCATATGCCATGTGAATCATAGGTATAAATCCAAGAACAATTCCATACAGCATACCTTCAGACATTTGCGCTCCAGAACCTGAAACCCAGAACATAATGACCAACATGACAATCAAAAACAGAGGCATAGCCACTGCTACAACAATGTATGATTCAGCAAGAAGAGCGATTGATTCTAAGAACATCTGTAATCGAGTTCTGTTTTCACGCATGTAGTGTTCTGCTCGATTCAAGAAATACAACTTGAGTTGCCCACCAGCAGTGAGTGTTCCAACCATTCCCTGGAAAAACTCAGTTAACCAAAGTGAGGAGGCACGATCTACGCCCATCTTCATGGCCGTAATCAAATCAAAACCAAGTAAGGTCACATCACGATATACCATTGCAGCATCATCTGATACGTCGCCATAAATCTCTTTGTTCATGGCAAGTGACCTGAAGATTTTGGATGGGGTTGCATTTGCTGCAGACATAGCAGCGGTGTAGGATGCAGCATAAGGAAGAAACTTCTCAATCATTGCACCACGGCGTGCAGCTTCACGCTTTGGACCATTTTTATTGTGCCTATAGGTCATGTAAGGGATGAGAAAACCACCAATAGTCACAAGAAGATTTTTCCATAATTGTGGGAACACCTGGTATTCAAAAACATCACACCCACCGCCTCTTGGATTATCGGGGTCGATTAATTCGGTATTCCAATACGACCACTCAAAACACGCGTCGATAGTGGCAGGATCCTGGATGCCTTCCCAATAAGCGATAATTCCAATGTCCGGGATGAAAAACAAACTGATTATACCCCAGCAAATCAATGTGACAGCAAATGTTGTCATGAGTGCCGTTGCGAGATATACTTCTGGCATCATTGGTATTGAAGCTTTGACTAAACTCGCGGATAATTCCTTATCACTGCGAGCACGCTGACGAAGCAATCGGCCGAGGAGTCGGTTACAAATCCTCTGCCATGTGGTCAAGTCCATCGAATCACTCCCATGTATTGCTTTCAACTAAGTCCATCAACACGAGCCATAATTTCAACTGGTCGCACATAATATTCTGTGATAATTTGAGACACTTGGTCTGCTTTTCGAATATCGTTTAAAACCATCCATTCGAGGACACGCTTTCGAGTACGTAGTTCACGACGCATGTCGTCTTGAGAATAATTGAGTTTCACCATAATCTTCTCCAATACATAGGATTTGCCGCTGAATACGAAATCATCGGTATTCACATCCCAACGGAACACTTCATTGGTTATGATTTCCAATGAATTCGGATCAATACCGACAATTTCGACTAATTGTTTGGCCCGCCGGACACGTCTTCCATTAATACGGGTCTGAATTTGAATGACACAGGCTTCCAAAGCAGGTAGAAGGACACGTGGTATGTCAATCGGTTTGTTTTCCAAACGGTGAACGAGTGAAGGGACCGAATCGGCGTGCACAGTAGAATATGCGCAGTGGCCTGTAGCCATTGCCTGGAACAGAACGTAGGCTTCAGCACCACGAATTTCACCAACAATGATGTATTCAGGACGTTCACGCAGTGCTGCTTTGAGCAACTCGAACTCACCGATAACTCCCTCGGTTGATTCTCCACCGAAACCTTGTCGGGTCAAACCAGGGACCCAGTTCGGTTGAGGGATGTTGACTTCACGAGTTGATTCAATGGAGACAATCTTCATTTGCCAAGGGATGAAAATACACATGGCGTTGAGAGTTGTTGTTTTACCGGATGCAGTTCCTCCTACAAACAGCATTGGAACTTCATTCTGGAATCCAATCCAAAGGTAAGCGACCATCAATGAGGACATGGTGCGGAACGCAACAATGTCGGCTGGTGAAAACGGATCGTCTTTGAACCGTCGGATACAGAACGCAGAACCTCTGGTCGAGATTTCATGGCCCAATTTCATGACAATTCTTGAACCATCCATGAGTGTAGCATCCAGCAATGGCGATGCAACAGAAATATGCTTGCCACAACGCTGAGCGAGTTTGATTACATAGGATTCCAGGTCATGGTCGGTATGCCAAACACATGTAGTTTCAACGGATTCAAATTTCCGGTGGTAAGCAAAGATCGGAACTCCAGTACCATCCATCGAAATATCTTCGACGTTAATGTCGTTCATGAGGACGTCCATTTGACCATATCCAATCAGGTCACGGCGCAAATAGTAGAAAATCTTCGACTTCGATTTTTTATTGATTTTCATGCTGTAAGCTTTGATCACTTTGTCCATAGCAGTGCGAAGATACGCATCAGGATTTGCGTCGATTTCTTCAATGTTTACGGTAAGTGAGCGGATAAAGATGTCGAGAATTTCTTCACGGTATTCTTGTTCTTTTTTCGTCATCGGCGGCTCGATAATCTGATAGATAATATTGAGAGTTTGTTTGTCTCGAACAATGCGGGCAAAGGCATGCGGTGGCAAGACTGGGTACTTGTCCAGTTCGTCATATTGGGCACGTTGTTTTGCCCGCTGACGCTTGCCTCCACCTTTGTTTTCTTTTCTCGCCATATGTGCACCCTCTGCCGAAGCAATTTATCACAGGCTATGGCCGACTATAACACTTGGGTGAAAAACACCCCTTAAATCGCCGGCCTGCGGCCCAAACGGATTAACCGCGAAACGCCATATTCTCAACAGAGTTTATTCTTGATTTTTAAACGATTTAAGCCAAGCTTGGCATGAAGTACGGAACATCTCCAAATTGACATTGTTATCAATTAAAAAATCGGATTCAGCGATGATTTCTTCTAAGCCCCAGCCACGTTCGCGAGCATCACGAACTTCAAAGGCTTGACGATCTCCATCTTCTGAACGGCCACGATTTTGGATTCGTGAAAATCGAGTATCAGGTGATGCTACAACGGCCATAGAAAAGAAATCTTCACCCCAGCGATGTTCAAATACAACACGTTCAGCAGTGCCCCGCATTCCTTCAATTAAGACGATTGAATGAGATTCAAGGTGCGTGCTGACGGCATCTGCCAAGCGCACTGCGAGTACATCCTCTCCATGTTGGGCACGTAATTGGGCGGCGATTTCACCAAAAATGCCTGGGGTCTCCTTGAGTTCTAAACGAGTGACTTCAGCACGAACCATGTCACCCATTGAAAGGACAGGAATGTTGTTTTCAGAGAGGACATCAGCAAATTCTCCTTTGCCTGAACCCGGCATACCA
>Ga0308013_10001883_pt1 | contig 10138 bp, 6 predicted proteins | sample Neamet181_FD_203131 | JGI IMG/M metagenome (GOLD analysis project Ga0308013, IMG submission 203131) | Marine microbial communities from water near the shore, Antarctic Ocean - #181 | ecosystem: Environmental > Aquatic > Marine > Unclassified | place: Southern Ocean | collected 2014-07-25
GTGCAACTGGATTCGGTTCTCTTGTATCTATTGAAGATGGTATTTATTATATTAAGAAACATATGGTTGTGGCTAAGGCCAAGACTATTGTATTATCTAAGTATACATCAAGTGTATCATTTGATATTGGTTTACTTGTCACTGAAAAATTAGTTAGTTCAGGTGAGGATGCATCATTAAATGATAATGCTACAGGTACACCTAATGTTTCGGCTCCAGGTGCACATCGTTATTCTATTACAGCAGTACTAAGTACTCAGGCAGTAAATGCTGCCTCAGGTAACTTTGTTCTTATTGCTCGATTAGAAGCTGGTGTTATTACTAAGAATGCAAACAGTGCTGATTATAATGTTCTAGCTGATACACTAGCTCGTAGAACATTTGATGAATCAGGTAACTATTATGTTAACCCATTCAAAGCACTTGTCAAAACACATCAGGCAGCAAGTCCTGATGCTACTAAATTATCTCTTGCAGTTGAGCCTTCTAAAGCTTATGTAAGAGGTTATGAGATACAGACACTAGCAACTACTAATGTTGCATTTGACAAAGCGAGAACATCAGAATTAGTTACAGATAAGCTTACAGAGGTAACTCATAATGCGTTTATCGAATGTACTCATATGACTGGCGTACCTGATATTACTACATTCGGTACAATAAGTATTGAGAATTCAGGTGGTAGTGAGATTGGTACTTGTCGTGTTCGTTCAATCGAACGTGTAAGTGGTAATGGTGCATCTACTGCTTCACGATATAGATTACATATATTCGATTTCACTGGTACAATGACCGGTGCTGTTACTCTAGATGATAAAGAAGGTACTGCATCAGGCACAACATTTGCTGCAACGATAGCTGACTCAGCTGCTACTACAGCATATAACCTTGGTACTGACAACTTAGTATTTGATCTACCATATGAAAGAGTTAAATCATGTGATAGCGTTGTTGACGAAAGTGCTACTGATGATTATAACTATAGATACGAAATTAACCGTGTATTTACTGCAGCTACTGTATCAGGTTCTGGTACTGCTACATTTACTGCTGCATCTGCTGGTGAGCAATTCGGTTCTAAAGGAGCAAACACAAACTGGATTCTAATTAACGATACTGACTCAACAGTCGGTGGTGAAGAAGTTGTTGTGGCTGACATTACAATTAATAATGCTGCATCACCTCCAAGTGTTGTCATAGCTAACTTACCTTCATCAGCTAATGGTGATAGTGTAAGACTAATTGCACCTGTTATTAAAACTGCAATTCATAAGACTAAAACATTATCTTCAGATACTTCAGTAGCTTTTGCCGCTGGTGTGTCAGGTGGATATACTGGTGACGGTCAAGCTCTAGGTAAAGCTGATGTATTTAGTTTAACCTCAGTTGTTGAGACTTCAGGATCTGCTAATGTTACTGAACATTTTGAATTAGATACTGGACAAACAGAGACTAAGTATGGTATTGGTCGTATTAAACTTAAGACCACATCAAACTATACTGCGGCTGTAGCACTTACTGTTACATATAAGTTCTTTACACATTCGGCAGGTGACTTCTTTACAGTTGATTCATATACAGGTCAAGTTGATTACTCACTTATTCCAACAACACCTGATGGTCAAGAATTAAGATCAGCTGTTGACTTTAGACCACGTGTCAGTGATGCTGGTACTAACTTTACTGGTACAGGTGCACGAACAGCATTTGCTCCAAGAAGATTCTCACAATTTGAAACTGATATTCAGTTCTACTTACCTAGAATGGATAAAGTCTTTTTAGATTCTAAAGGTAAATTCGGTGTTGTAAAAGGTGTTCCAGCACGTAACCCTGAAGCTGGTCACTGTCCAAGTGATTCAATGCATCTATATACATTAAGCATACCTGCTTATACATTAACTACAGCTGAAGTTGGTGTTGAATTTATAGATCAACGTAGATACACAATGCGTGACATCGGTCGTCTTGATACAAGAGTTGGTCAAGTAGAATACTATACTGCACTTAATTTCTTAGAGACTGAAGCACAGAACAGACAAATTTTAGATACAGATAATAATCCAAGATGGAAAGCTGGTTACTTAGTAGACGGATTTGCGAATACTCGTATGTCTAAGTCTTGGTCAAAAGAATATAGAGCATCTGTTGATATACCTAATCGTACACTAAGACCTGCATTTTCTCAAGGTAATGCTGCGATGGTACATCATGCATCATCTAGCACACAAAAAACAGGTGACTTAGTTACATTACCATATAGTACTGCTGCTTTAATAAGCCAGACACAGTACTCTGGTCAAATTAATGTTAACCCTTATAACGTATTCAACTGGACAGGTTCAATGGCTTTATCGCCATCGACTGATGAATGGATTGATATAGATCGTAGACCACAGGTTACCATCAACAATGATGGCGAATTTGATGCTATGGTACAAGCATTACAACCTCAATTAGGAACTGTATGGGGTGCATGGAAAACTCATTGGTCAGGCGGTGGCGGCGGTGGTTATAATGCTGTCTATACTCCAGGTACAACTACTGGTGGTGGTGTTAGTCCAGGCTGGGGAAATAGCCGAAGAACTACTACTAGAGGTTCATGGTCATATACTTATGGCGGTGGAAGTACACGATATAAGTCTGGTAAATCTAGAACAGGTATTCAAACAACTATTGCAGTTGAAACTTCAAGAGTTAGTCAAGGTGATAGGGTTGTAGAAGTTAACTTTGTTCCATTTATGAGAACAAGACTTGTACACTTTAGTGCTACACGTATGAAACCTGCTACTCAAGTATATGCATTCTTTGATGGTACTTCTGTAGCTGCGTTTGTTAATGAAGCTCAGCCAGGTTATACTCCTTTAGTAGGACCGAATACTCAGACTGCTCACCCAAGTGCTGCAGGTGCATTAACAACAGATGCGAACGGTGCTGTAACAGGTTCATTCTTAATACCTAATAACTCTGCATTGAATTTCACATGTGGTACAAAGGAATTTAAATTAACATCTTCTAGTGCTAACAATGATGCACTAACACATACATCAGCATTTGCAGATTATACTGCGGCAGGTCTAATTGAAACTAGAGAAGAAGTTATTCTATCAACTAGAACTCCTAGACTACAACGTCAAACTGTTGATAGTGGAGTTGTGTCATGGAGTGATCCATTAGCACAATCAGTATTACTTGATAAGGCTGCATTCATTAGTGGAATAGATATTTACTTTACTGCTAAAGATGCTGCTATACCGGTACAATTACAGATAAGAAGAATGGTTAATGGTTTCCCAACACAAGAGGTTCTACCATTCTCTGATGTTACACTTAATCCTGGATCAGTTAATATAGATGGTACAGCTACATCATTCACATTCCCATCACCTGTATACTTACAAGATAAAGTTGAATTCGCTTTTGTTCTATTAGCTAACTCAAATAACTACACAGTACGTTATGCTGAGATCGGTGGTGAAGATGCTTCTGGTAACAGAATTTCATCACAGCCATACAACGGTGTTTTATTTATGTCACAGAATGCTTCTACATGGACTGCTGACCAAACTAAAGACTTGATGTTTGTTATGAATAGATGTGTCTTTGATATCTCTGCTACACGCACAGCGGTATTAAGAAATGATGTGTTAGGTCCGAGAGCTTTAAAGAGCAATCCATTAACAACATTAGCTACAAATGCAAGTACAAATAATATAGTTAAAGTGGCTCATAGAGATCATGGTATGAAAGCTGGTGATTCAACAACATTTGCTGGCTTCGCTGCAACGAACGGTTTTACTGCAGCTGAGTTAAATAAAGCTCATACGATTACTGAAGCAACAACAGATGATTATACTATCACTATTGCTGCTGCAGCTCACGCTAATGCTATTACTGCCGGTAACGGTGGTGGTACTGCGGCTACAGCACTTCAAAATCTAGATTGGAATACAATGCTTCCTGTTATTCAAAACATTGTACTACCTGATACAGCTCAGTCATGGACTGTTAATACATCACCTAAATCTTCTGGATCTATATCAGGAACTGCTCAAGCGGTTACTGCTAATGATAACTATACACCATTACTTCCTCAAGTTATTAAGTCTGGTTCAACACATACAATACAGCTTAATGGTTCATTCTCTTCGACGAATAATTACTTATCGCCGGTTATTGATATGGAAAGATCATCTGTAATTGCTATTGCAAACAGAATTGATAATAACACTGGTTTAATTGATGCTACAGATCATTCTGGTCTTACGATTGTTGCTGAAACAGATAAGGTTGATGGTACTTCATTAGCTAAGTATGTAACGAAGACGGTTGAACTAGCAGTTTCATCAGATCAAATTAAAGTTTATGTAGATCTTAATAGACCAAATGGTACATTCATTGATTTATATTACAAGACTGGTAATACTTTAGCAACTTTTGATGCTGGTGCATGGGTCTTACAAACAAACGTGTTAACTAATGTTGCATTCTCAGATGGATCTTCTTATGAAGAGACAGAATACACTATTGATCCTACTGATACATTTACTAATTTTGCAATTAAGTTAGTGATGAGATCTACAGGTACAAGCTTTGTTCCTAAGATTCAACAGCTACGTGCTATAGCAGTGCAAGTATAATGATAAAAGTTGAAGGACATAAAAATTTAGTAAGAGACCCAAGGTCTGGTGCTATCATAAGTATAGGCAGCGAAGGTGCACGACATTCTGCTAATAGAGCAAGGATGAAGAAAGAAGCAGAAAGATTAAATGAATTAGAAAACGATGTGTCAGAAATTAAAATGATGCTTAAACAATTAATAGAGAGATAATATGGCGAACACAGTAAACGTAACAACGGCAAATACATTTGAACAATGGAGAGTCAAGACTAATGAGCTTGGTACTAAGATCGGTGATTTAGATCTAGTAACTTCAAGTGATATTGGTGCAACTACTCTTGTTGCTGCTGTCAAGGCTCACCAAGGTATTGTTGCTGGTAGTGTAACAGTTGCTGGATCAACAATGACTGGTAACTTAGTCTTTAACGATGGCAAGAAAGTTATCCTTGGTACATCATCTGATGGCTTAGAGATCTACCATGATGGTTCACATTCATATATAGCAGATACAGGAACTGGTAGTTTAAAAGTTACAGCTCCTACAGTAGAGTTTTCTGCTAATATAGATGTTGATGGTACAATGGAAGCAGATGCAATCACAGTTAACGGTGTTGCCTTAGCAACCTTTGTAAGAGATACAGTTGGTACAAATATGTTCTCAAGTAATACTGAGACAGGTATTGCTGTAACATATGATACAACAAATGATAACGTAGACTTTGCACTTAACGTAGCTCAAACAACAATAACATCTCTTACTAACGCAGCTTTAGTTATTGGTAGAGATGCTGATAACGATATAGATTTTGCTACAGATAATAATATTATATTTAGAGCTGGTGGTGCAGATCAAGTAAAATTAATAGATGGTGTATTACAACCAGTAACAGATAGTGATGTTGATCTAGGTACAACAGGTGTTAGATTTAAAAATACTTTTACAGATGCAATCACTGTGACAGGAGCCGTAACGGCTAACAGTTTAGATATTGAGGGTAACGTTGATGTTAATGGTATATTAGAGACTGATGCCTTAACAATAGCAGGTATAAGTTTATCAGAATCAATTGCTGATACTGTCGGTGCTATGGTTGGTGGCAACACTGAATCAGGTATCTCGGTAACATATAACGATAGTGATAACACACTTGATTTTGATGTAATTGATCCAACGATAACATTAACTGGTGATGTAACAGGTTCTGCTACAATGACTAACTTAGGTTCAGTAAGTATTGCTACTACTCGTACAGCGGGAAGTACTAGTACGGCTGACATAGCAGACAATGCTATCACTGAAGCAAAGGTAGTGAACGATGCAATATCAAGAGCGAAGTTAAAAGACGAAGTATCATTTTTAATAATCAACGCAGCAGGCTCAACGGTTAAATCGTTGTACGGTGCAGGATCTTAACAATTTATAAATAGGTGTAACAATGGCAGTATATTCAGATTTAAGTGTAGACCAAGGAACAGATTTTTCAGCTGAGGTATTAGTAGACGATACTGATGGAACAACTGCGAATCTAACTGGCTACTCAGTAGCAGGGCAGATAAGAAAAACTTATACATCCACTGCTAAAGTCGACTTTACATGCGCAGTGCAAGATGCAGCTGCAGGAAAGTTGTTGATACAATTAAGCAACTCCCAGACAAATGCAATGAAGCCTGGGCGATATGTATATGATATAGAGATAACAAAGACAAGTTCAGGAATAAAGACCAGAGTTATAGAAGGTCAATTACACGTAACTCCAGGAGTAACAGCATAATATGGCACTACAGGGAAAAATAACATCATCCCCTACATTAATGGGGAAGAGCTCTAACCAAAGGGTTATTGAAGCAGAGAAAGTATTACTTAGTACTGGCCAGAGTTTGGCAGGATTAACTGATGTTGATGTATCTGCAAGAACAGATGGATCGCTTATTCAATATGATGCAGCTGCCGGTAAGTTTAAAGTTAAACCTATTATTGAGGACACGAACTCTTTGTTAAAAATTAACGGCGGATCATTTTAAAAGGAATTAGGATATGGCAGGCACAGTAATTATAACCAAATATAGTACGGGAACAGGATCACCTGCAACCGATGCCTTAGCTGTAGGTGAGTTAGCCTACTCCTTTGCCTCAGATAAACTATTTATTGGTGAAACATCAGGTGGTGATGTAGTAGCACGAATCGTAGGTGGTCAGTTATATACTGATTATATGGATCACACTCCAGGTACACTTACTGCTTCATCAGCTATAATAACAGATTCAAGCAATAAGATCAGTGCATTAAACGTAGATAATCTTACCCTTGATTTAAATACAATATCTTCAACAAATTCAAATGGTGACATTAATATCACACCGAATGGTAATGGCTATGTCATATTAGACGGATTAAAGTATCCAAGAGCAGATGGTTCATCTGCACAGTTCTTACAAACAGACGGATCAGGTAACCTATCATTTGCCACAGTTATATCATCATTAAGTATTGGTGCTGATACAGGCTCAAATGATTCAGTTAACACTGGTGAGGTCATCACATTCGCCGGTGGTACAGGTGTAGCTACAACGGTTACTGATAATACAATTACAATAGCTATAGGCCAGCCAGTTGCAACAAACTCTAATGTTCAATTTGCTAACACAACAATCACAGGTAACTTAACCGTACAAGGTACAACGACTACGGTAAATAGTTCAGTAACAGTTTTAGACGACCCTATTATAACATTAGGTACTTCAGGTTCATCAAGCTCTGATGATAACAAAGACCGTGGTGTTGAATTTAGATACAACGATGGATCAGCAAGAGTTGGTTTCATGGGTTGGGATGATTCAGCCTCAGCGTATACTATGTTGCAAAGTGCAACAAACACATCAGAAGTATTTTCTGGTACACCTGCTGGATTGCATGTCGGTACACTAACATTAGTGAACGATCTTGCTGTGTTACAAGGTGGTACAGGAAGAAGTTCATTTACTGCTGATAGTGTTATGATTTCAAATAGTGCTGGTACTGCTATGTCATTCGTTGATGTGTCAGGTGCACAAAGTCAATACAATGTTATGGGATTCAACTCCTCAGGAGTTCCAATAGCTACTACGACAATTGATGGTGGAACATTCTAATTAAATTGAATTGAGTTTAATTATATTATAAATAAGTACATGGTGGTTATATAACTACCTTAAATAAAATTAGATGGCATATATATGGCAGGAACAGTAGTAAAAATCAAGCAATCGACGGTTGCGGGAAAGAAACCCACAGCAAGCGATCTCCAGCAAGGCGAGCTCGCGATAAACGTTCAAGACCAAGTAATGTACTCTAAAGATGCTAGTGGTGAAATATTCGCTATTGGCGCCATAACAGAAATTGACATGGGAAATTGGAACAGCGATGTATTAATCGATGCTGGTGACAATAACGATGCAGTTCTGAAAACATATGACGGAGGAGCATCACTGTGAGTACAATTTTTAAATTAAGAAGAGATACATCAAGCAATTGGGCATCAAATAATCCAGTACTTGCCGATGGCGAACTAGGTTTTGACAGAACTAACGTCTATCTTAAGATAGGTGATGGTACTACGGCATGGAATGCATTAGGTCAGTTTACACAAACTGGTGAAAGTATTGAAGATCAGATTGGTGGAATGGTTAATTCAAACACCGAAGCATTCATTACAGTAACCTACGATGACTCAGATGGAACACTAGACTTTACAGTTCCAGTATTAGACGAGGACAACCTCAATTCAAATTCAGCAACACATTTAGCTACACAGCAATCAATCAAAGCTTATGTGGATGCACAAGTAACAGCCCAAGATTTAGATTTCACTGCTGATTCAGGTGGTGTATTAAGTATAGATCTTGATACAGAAACATTAGGTATCGGTGGTAGCACTGGTATTAATACAGTTGGTTCAGGTAATAACGTAACAATCGCTATTGACTCTACCGTTGTAACTAAAACAGATACACAGACATTAAGTGCTAAGACATTAACCTCTCCTGTTATTAATACTGCAGTTAGTGGTACAGCATTCTTAGATGAAGATAACTTAGGATCTAACTCTGCTACTAAGTTAGCATCACAACAATCAATTAAAGCATATGTAGATGCACAGGTTACTGCTCAAGACTTAGATACAGCTGGTGATTCAGGTACAGGTTCAATTGATTTAGATAGCCAAAGCTTAACAATATCTGGCACAACAAACGAAATTACAACTGTTGCGAGTGGTCAAGGTATACAAATTGGTCTACCTGATAACGTAACAATCGCTGGTAACTTAACCGTTGCAGGTACACAAACAACTGTGTCATCAACTACGGTAAACATTGCCGATCCAATGCTTTCATTAGCTACAAACAATGGCTCAGCAGATGCTGTTGACATAGGTTTCTATGGTTTATACGATACAAGCGGTTCACAAGATTTATACTCAGGTCTATTCAGAGATGCAAATGATTCTGGTAAATGGAAACTATTTAAAGATTCACAAGCTGCACCAACAACTACGGTTAATACAGGTGCAACTGGTCATGCAACAGGTACACTAGTTGCAAACATCGAAGGTAATATAACAGGTAGTATTGCAGGTGCAACGGCCAATATGACAGGTTTAGTTACATACGGAAGTTTATCTGATGGCACAATAACTGTAACAGCGTTTGCTGATGAAGACAATATGTCTTCTGACTCTGCAACGTTAATACCAACTCAGCAATCTGTTAAAGCATATGTTGATAGTAAAGTAACAGCTAGTGATCTTGATTTCCAAGCTGATTCAGGTGGTTCATTAAATATTCAGTTAGAGAGCGAAGTACTTGATATCGCTGGTGGTACAGGTATTACCACGGTTGGTAATGCTAATACTGTTACGGTTAATATAGATGCTACGGTTGCTACATTAACTGGTACACAAACAATGAGTGCGAAGACACTTACCTCTCCTGTATTTAATACAGGTATTACTGGTTCAGCTATATTAGATAGTGATACAATGTCAGGTGCAAGTGCTACTAAGTTAGCTTCATCTGAATCTATTAAAGCTTATGTCGATGCTCAAACAACTGCACAAGATCTTGATTTCCAAGGTGATTCAGGTGGTGCACTAAATATTGATTTAAACAGTGAGACACTTGATATAGCCGGTGGAACGGGTGTTGCTACGGTCGGTTCAGGTAATACTCTTACGGTTAACATCGGTCAGCCTGTTGCAACAAGTGATAATGTACAATTTGCTAACGTTGTAGCTACAGGTAACCTCACGGTTAACGGCACCACAACTACTATAAATACAACTAACACCACGGTAACAGACTCTTTAGTAGAGTATGGTACTGGTACTTCAGGTACACCGGCTAATGATGCTGGTATTGTTATTGAACGTGGTGATCAAGCAAATGCCTTTATGGGATTTGATGAGAGTGCGAATAAGTTTACAGTTGGTACAGGAACATTTACAGGTGCTTCAACAGGTAATCTATCGATTACTACGGGAACA
>Ga0308013_10001889_pt1 | contig 10126 bp, 5 predicted proteins | sample Neamet181_FD_203131 | JGI IMG/M metagenome (GOLD analysis project Ga0308013, IMG submission 203131) | Marine microbial communities from water near the shore, Antarctic Ocean - #181 | ecosystem: Environmental > Aquatic > Marine > Unclassified | place: Southern Ocean | collected 2014-07-25
CCGCTCTCCACGTAGTCGATGTCCAGCTTCCCACCGTTCTCACAATACATCCCATAGTAACCTGCACTGCAGACGCAGTAGTAGTATTGATCCACGTCCCCATAGTCCGATGGCGTTTCTCCGATAGGCACTCGGTGGCCGCGACCCTTGGCCGAATTGCACGCCTCGTCTGTAGCGGGCATGGCACACGTGGGGCCGTTTCTGTCCTTCCCGCACTGGCAAAGGCCCAGTCTAAGGTGTGTCTGCAGCGACACGATATCTCCACCCGCCACCAGCAGGCTGTGGCCACTGGGCGCTTCTGTAGCTTGTGCCAGCGGATTAAGAGTGGGGTCCGTGCTGCGCTCGCTATAGGTATTCGTCACGCCGATGCACTTGTTAGGCGGCAGACTGGCCGCGACCATCGCGATCTCGTCGTTATTGCACACCGCTTTCTCCGCTTCCGCCGGAGTGACCAGTGCCTGCCGTCCCGATAGCGTAAGTCCGCTGCTGATGCATTGTTCGCACTGATGCGCGCTAGCAACGGCGGGGTTGCTCGGCCATGCGTTGAGCGGACCCGCATATGCGAAAGGAGCGATCATCTGCAGCGTCCCTTGCCGTTTGCAGATGGTGCAGTATCCCGAATCCTGAATGGGGCTATTTGTGCTGCACGTCGGCCTTCCGTCAAGAAAGTGTCCGTACGCACCGGGGTTGATGCATTGCGTGCACGTGCGACCCGTCGCGAAATTGGGACAGAGCCCCTCGGGGCATCCTCCGTGGCCCTCCGGTGCGTATGCCTCGTCTTGCCACTGTTCAAATCCTCGCACCGTCGAAGGGGAGGACGGCTCCTGGCAGCACCACGGCACGCCGGGCTCGTTCGCATTGTACTTGAACTGGTGGTCGCAGGTCCGCGTCAGGTGCCATCGAACAAGCGGTGGCTCTCCTGAAACCGAGTCGTGCAGCCCCCCCGACCCTCCCACCGGTCTAGAGGTGTAGTAGCCTGCCTCCGCGCCATCAGCGCTGGGCGGTTTGCACGTCGAAAAGGGCCCAACGAATGCAAGCGCCCACTGCTCGACAAAAGCGGTTACATCCGTCCCTTCGGGTGCCAGGTTGCTCACATACGTGGATACATTGCCGGTAGTGTCCGCCCGCGATCCCCAGAACATCGGCGCGTAGTGACCTTTGGAAACCAGCGGCCCTTGCCCAATCTCGCACTTCTTGGTGGTACCGTCGCATGAAGAATGCGGACCGCACAGATCAAGGCCGTATTCCTCGGCGAGTGCCAATTCAATGCCCTGCTGCAGAAGTTCGTTTTCTCCGATCGACTTCGAGCTGTCGTTCACTAGCTGATCTTGGAACGGGCGCACGACAGTCGCCTCGTCCTCTGCCAACCAGTAGAAATCGGGCAGTTCGCAGCGCTCGTTGCACGTAGTCCCGCCCCAGTTACCCGTGCACGTGCACTGAAGCGTATCATTCACGATCTTAGAGCTCGGCGCGCAGTAACCATGCCCACTGCATACGTAAGCAGAGTAGTACTCCGCGAAGTGCCCGATCGCAGATAGTGCGGTGCTGTTCGTGAAAGGATCGGTGCCAACGAGCAGTTCGACGTTATCGTTGTAGAAAGCCGACGGACTATGGACTCCTCCATCTTCCGCACCTGGGCACGGCATTGAGCAGTCGTCGCCTCCGAACAACGAAACACGCGGAGGAAGCATGATTTGGTTCGTCAACGCACCGCCGCCGCCCTCATCTCGATTGCCGATATTGACGTCCCCTCCATTGCATACACACTTGGCAAACGATTGATCGGTGATACCGGAAAGGCATCTGCCGCCGACACCCATGCACGCGCCGTTGCCGTAACAAGGCTTGTAGTTATCGTAGCAGCCCTCTTGGAAGGCCGGCTTATCATCCTTGGCCAGGTCATTAGGGCAGCCTGCCTCGATAGCCCAGCCCACCGGATTGCCTGATCCGTCGATAACACCCATGCATTGGTTCCTGCACGTAGCACCGCAGTACAGCTGGTTCACCGGCTCTAGATGCCCGCCTTCGTACCAGCCGCCGCGACACGTGCACGCAACGCCCATCACTTTCGCGTTACCCCCCCATATGCATGTGCCGCGAGAGTAATCGGACATGGCACACGCGCAGTGCTCCTGGCAGTTGTCGCCATAGAAGGCCGACGTCGACACGCGTGGGGGGACAAGTGGATTCGATTGCAGTTCCTGGTAACCACTGCAGCAGTCGCCTGCCCAGTCTTCCCGGATAGCACCGCTGCCTCGGCACTGTGGTGTGGACTGCGGAGAGTTCTTGCACATGCACACGCCATCGGAAGCTTGCACGCCACGGGGAGCAGGATTGGCCATGGTACCCCAGATGGTAGGGTGTTCACTCTTGCACTCGCCATGCGAGCAAAACTGAGGTATAGTGCGGACAAAGGCGTCGAGTAGTTGATAACCCTTCGCGGCAGTATCACTTCCATACATCATCTGCAGTGCATCTCCCTCGCGGGTGGCCGGGGGAGGAAGCGACCCGCAGGGGCTTGTATATGACGCACCCTCGGTCCCAAACTCTGCTTGCGAGCACCCAACATATTGGCAGCCTGCACCTGCTCTTGAGATGGGAGATATCGTCTTCTCCGTACCTGCAGCGCCATAGACGATCTCCCGTGCTGTCATTCCCGTCTGCATGTGCTGGCTGTGCCCGTTGCAGTTGCACTCCGTGCGCGCACATATGCCATTAAGGGACTGCCATTGGTTGCCGGTCTCCAGCAAGCTGGCTACCGATTCATGGCTTACGTCGCAGAAGATCCCCAACGTTTTCTCGATGTAGCCCTTAGGATCATTGCCGTATTGGCTTTGATTGAGGTTGTCGTACTGCTCTGATGTGAATGACGTACACTCGCGCAGCGGTTGGCTGCCCAGATCGTCCGTGACGTTGCAGTGATGGTAGTGGATCGACTTATAGGACTCCCCGTAGGCGTGCTCGTATTGGTACCGCCGCGTGCACGCGCCGCCATTACACCGGAGCCTAGTGCACGTGTTGCCATTGCCGCATGATTGACCGGTATCGCACCCTGGAGCAGACGACGGGCAAGCCCAGGGGGGTGCATCTTCTACCCAGAAGTACTGGTCGTCGCGGTTGCATGTGATCTGGCAATGCGATCCAAAGTAGCCGTCGTAACACGCACATGTCCCATAGATGCACTTGCCATTGTTGTTGCACACCGCTGTCGAGTTCTTGCTGCCCTCAATGCAGGCAATGTCACACGCTGACCCCGCGGGAATACCTCGCCAGCCGTTCGCACCTTCTCCTGGGCCGTTCCTGCAGTCGCACTTGCCCGTGGCGGGATCACAGTAGCCATGGCCGGAGCATGCGTTCGCGTCGATATCGGGGTTAGGGAAGGTATCATCATGGCACTCGATCGAGCACGGTATAGTGCCGTTGCGAGCGAAGCGCGGTGCGGGGAAGTACCCCTCGGTGCAGTTGGTGCAATGCGGCCCCATATGGGGGTAGTCGCATACACACGCACCCATATCAGTGCAATTGCCCATGTAGTTGCAACTCATAACGTCACAGAACTCCGTGCACGCCGGGGTCCCACCGATAACGGCAATTTCCGGATGCGGGTACCAGGAATCCAGGCACTCGTGGCATCCGCGGGTCAGCGTGTCCACCACCTTGGCGGTATACCACACTTTGGTATGCAGGAGCACATGCGATACCACGACAGTGACGTTACCAAGAGCTCGCTGGCTCGTGCAGCCCACCGCACTCTTGCTAGGGTCGCACAGGTGCGAGTACAGTTCTCCGCCGTTGTGGTCGCTGTACGCGATGCAGTCGGCCAATTCCATGCATACCACACCGACCGAGTAGTTGGCGAGTCGACTGTTGTTGTAAGTACGAACCGCAGGTAGCTCCGCCATCCAGTAGCTTATATCACCCGCCAAGGGGTATGCAATCCGATCGGATAGCGGATGGAGCGTTTCGGGCGTGCTGGTGAAGTATGTCGCCAAGGGATCCAGCAAGATGGTTGCGCCCATGCTGCCACTCAGGGCCAGCGTGGGAATCCCACCACTGAGCGTAACCACCGCCGGATCCCCGTGGGATGGCATGGCGGGGAACAGCACGAGCTCACGTTTCTCGTCTCCTACAAGAAACACCTGCTCAAACGAGATGCGCGTAGCATTCGACAGCCCCCATATCAAGTTATCGACTTCGGTCGACTGGACCCAGGTGACGATATCGCCCTTTCGGTTTCCGTAGCAGTCGGCACATGTCACCACCAGTGGGTCGTCCTTTTTCGGCGCGCAGCCTCCTGACTGGCATGTGACCGTATCCACGCAGAACTGGGTGCATCCTATCTGCGGAATGAACCACCCCGGCTCGCAGCGGTCGCACGGAGACACCGCGTGAGCTCCCGGGCACGTGCATTGCCCTTCAAGGTCTTCTACTCCGCCATAGTGACAGTCGGATTCGCACGGCCAGTTACTGAGGCCACGGCCACACGAGCACATGCACTTGTCACCAACCAGGACCGATAGGGGCTGCACCCCTCCGATGCCGAGGCCGCACACGCGCGCGCCAGTGCCTATGGGGCACTTCGCCTGGCAGTACGAACCGAGGAAGGCGGGCGTGTTATACTTATCGGTTCTGCACTCACACGCACAGGCTTTACCCCCGTTGTTAATCTTGACGTCATACAGCTGAATGGGATATCCATTTCCGCTGCATGGCTTACTGCTTGCGTTGAGGCCGGTCAAATCCGTACAGTCCGGCCCGCACCAGGCCCCTGTGCATTGACAATATCCGCCGCCCACGCATGTGCCATGGCCATTGCAGGGCTCGTTTTTCGTGTTCACGGGACACGGAAGGGAGCAATCTCCAAATCCCACGAGGGATGCCGTGCCGACCCCCGCGTACCCCGCATCACAGATGCACTTGCCCGTAGAGGAGCAATTGCCGTTCCCGCTGCAGCTCAGCGTGGCGTTGCACCATGTGCACTTGCCCGTAGACGGGTCGTCGTAGAACGAGCTGTTCCTTTGGCACGGGCCGTCGCATATCATATTGTCATGCGATCGAACAGCGTCGCATATGTCGCACTGCGGCCCGGTCCATTTACCTTTGCATAAGACGGTCGTCCCGACGCACACGCCACGAGCGACGGGGATGTTGCAGTCGTTACACATGTCCCCCCCCCTGCTCTCAGGGCACGTGCAGCGCAGCCGCATGATACTGAGTGTCCCATGTGGCTTGCATCCGATATTGTCGAACGCGGTATAGACCCATGGATAGAGGATGACGAAGTTTGCGACCGCGAATGATAGGGCAACACGATGGCGGAACATCAACTTCACGAGCCAGGAGAAAGGCAGCCACCACCAACCAACGAACCCCCAGTAGAGAACACCCTTTCGACCCGCACCAGTGGAGTCGATAATGTGAGATATCCGATCCATCGTGTTCATAATATGTAGAACTATATAACTCACAGTTTTAATTTAAATTCCAAGTGCATGGTATCTGACAGCATCACGTTGCACGTACGACCACGGCAAAACCACTGGCATATGCACCGCCGGAGTATGTACATCGCCTGCGAAACCAGCAACAAGACCGCGACGCCCCAATTCAAGACATTGCATCCAGGGATGAGGTCGAACTGAACGGCAGCTGCGGCCGACAGAGACATGCACTCGACAACGGATAACGTACCGGGTATGTATCCATAGGGAGTACATTCGTCGTAATCCCGCTTAAGGCCGGTGGTGAGCGTATACAAGACATATATCTGCGTGGCGAACAGCGCATTTAGGCGCACGTCATCCCACACTGCGGTCGGGCAGGTGTCGACGTAATCCTTGGCGGCAAATAGGAACCCGCTGCTGTGGTCAGCCGATAGTGTACACGGTGTAGTTGTGGTATTGGATATCGGCATCAGCGCAGCAAGGTGCGAGAGCTGCCGAACATGCAGTGTACTGAGTATGCTCGATATAAACATGCCGATTGTGTACGCATACGCGCGCAGTACGGTTGCTTCTCGCCACTTCCACAGTGCAGTAAATGCATCCAGCAGGTACATGCAGCACGACGCCAATAGGAGGGCTATCGTCGTCGTATCGACATCTTGCAGTGACCCTGACCACCGCGAAGTGGCATGTATGGCCAGATATGCCGCGACAATGCCGATGACTTGGGTACGCCAGTCTGTGCTGCCGTAAATAGCCAGGCCCCGGCCGGTAACTATCGATATAGGCACTAGCCAGCTCACGATACCATCAAGTTCCCCGTACACTGCCAGAGGTGTGGCGACGACGATAAATATTACCCATGGCCAGTGGCCATGCTGCATCGTACATCATGCAACGACCGCAACCGTTAATAGTTACGCCATACTATTTATGATGCGCTAGGGAACGCGAAGGAATGTCAATTGTACGCGCGCGTCCCCAAGAAGCCAACGTCCCCACGGTTACCACCGCGCTGGCCGACAGCACTTTAGAGCCGGTGGAGGCGGCACCCCTGGCAGTGCGGGATGAGACGGTACCTGGGAGTGGCAAGGTGACCCTGAACCTTAGTGGTACATTCTCCCGCGACGAACTCATCAACGGTGTAAAATGGCGCATGAGCGAGTTCGATACCGGTGTCGGTCCGAGCGGCCGTGTCATCGTTGAAAGTGTGAAGTCGACCGCAATCGGGTCTAACGTTGGTAGCAACCTGATGTTTTCGGCGAACCTGTTCAACACCGGCGATGCGGACCATTACCTGAGCAGCGGCGTGACGAACAGCGTAGGGTGGACCACCTCCCGTGAACAAAGCCAGCTCGTGCCCCTCGGCTATGCGCCCATACTGAATGTGATGCCTAACGAGTACAGCCGCGTGGAGACCGAGCACTACAAGCCCGGCTCTGGCGTCGACGATGGCCTTGTGCAGCGCTATGGCCACCTCAGCACCGGCGAAGACCTGCGTAATAACATTGTCGCTTTCCCGGGCGAGGACTACTACTATGTCGCCAAAGACCACGTGGTGCTCGATATTATCGAGCGCAACTGGGACGCACTCGGCCAAGATGTGCCCGGCGAGCGCGTACGCGAGGGTAATTACGTGAAGGTGTCGGATCGTCTTGTCGACAAGGTGCTCGACGAGTTAAACAACAAGGTGCTCAAGCACATGCCTCTTACGGACCTGAACAACATGGACTTCCTTATGAAGGCGGACAAGGGCCTTGCCCAGCACCTTGACGACAGCCATGACTATCCGGTTTCGGTAACCATGTCGGTTTCCTACCGCAGCATTGCCCCTGAGCTCGCTGAGCAATAAAACCCCATATATTCTGCCCTGCATCAGCCGCCATATGTCGTAACGGGATATTGCGTACCACAGCGAGGCCATACTTGAGCGCGATTCGGTGCACGCGCCTCCACGGCACACGCCACTCCATAGCATCCACGCAGTCTCCTATCACAGCATGATAAGGCACGCCCCATGCCATATCCCAGTCATCACCGGGCACTCGCTCGTAGGTGGCGCACATCACGCCCCCCTCCACGAGGCAGCTAGCTATTTTCGAGAATAGCGCATCGCAGTGCGCTTCCGAATCGCAGAAGTAGTGCAGGGCGAAGTGGCAGATTGCGACATCGCACGTACTGCGGGGTAAGGTAGTAGCATCGCCAGCATGGACGGTTACAGGCATGCCGATCTCCGCAGCACGCCGTTTGAGCTCCGTAAGGGCGTCGCATGCGGTGTCTACACCGGTGTAAGATCGGCAGCCTTGCAGCTTATTGAGATCGCCGCCTCGACCGCACGCAAAGTCGATGATACGACACGCGCCAAGCCCCAACCCCAATACACGAAGGCAGTGCTGGATCAGTTCTCGCTTGCAACGGTTGTGCGAGCGGCGCAGGGACATGCATTCCACCGGTGCATGACAGGCGACCTTGTTGTAATGTTGTATAGAGGACATCAGGTATATAAAGAGGTTACCCGACTGCAGAATGTTCCACGCGCAAGACCACACGGACTTTAACCAGTATCTCAACGAACACGCAGGCACGTCGAATGTGGAATACTCGAAGCCGTGGAACATGAACACTAAAACGGGGCGGCAATACCTGCATGTTAACTACTCCGATACCGGGCGTATCCTCGCAGACTCGTTGCTCGCGGGCAAGTGCAAAGGCGTAAGTCCACTATTCAAGGTCGATGGCATATCCGAGCTCACGCAGGCTCAGAAGGCATGCCTGACAGTGATTCGCGATAGCAGGTCAGACGCCGAGTTCAGCGCTGGGATGCACGCCGCTGCACGGTATGGCGTATTTACCAACGCGGCACTCGCCCTATTGGCACCACAGAATACAGTACTCCACGATACCGGTATCGAGGCTGCCGGCGAGATCGAATTAGCCTTGATAGAGGCGCATTTGAAGTCCGTAGAGGATGAAGCGGCGCTACGTAACACAGAGGAGGAGATGGGGCTGTTCGACGACGATACGGCAGTGGAATCGCATGACGCGACGCTCGCTCCGCCCGAAACGCTCGCTCCTCCAGAGACGCTCGCTCCTCCCGCGCTGTCCACCTCCGTATCGCCTATGGCGATCGAGACCAACCTGGTAGAGGAGGAAGGCTATGATATGGTCCAGGATGTGGTCCAGGATATGGTCCAGGATACTGCCAGGACACCCTTTCTGGCGGATCAGTCCACGAATGAAACGGGCACACTGCGCGTGAAAAAGAAGCGCAATACGCGTAAATAAAGTATATACATCCGTTCACTATGGCACGATGTTTGCTATCAATCTTGCTCTCGTTGGATGTGGAGCGGTATTGGCGAGTGCTGGCTGGTCGTTTGTGGATGCTACATCGAATACGAAATACGTCTGCGCGGACTCATCCGATGTGTATATCACAGCAAGCCGAGCACTGGACTGGGCGCAGGTAGCGAGTGCAATTAGTACTATAGTACTCACATTGTCCGTTGCGATAACAGACCGGAAAGAGCGTGTGCACATCGAGAACTGGGTTGCAGCCACGGCAGGGTTCACTGGCGTTGTCATCGCAGTCAGCGCGCTGCTTACCGGCACTGTGTGCCAGTCGCAGGGGTGCGTTACCAGCGAGTCCGCGACCCTGGCAGAGACCGAAGGTCATTCACTTCCATTTATCACCGAGGTGAACAAGATGATCGGGGCCACAACTGTACCTACAGCAGGCTACTACCCGTGCTTTGACAAGGTCAACCCCATGTACTTCCTATCCCCCCTCAACTGGTGCCCGGAGACTCTTCACGAATACTGCCGGACTCCGATGAGTACCCATCAGCCCTACCGGTGCATGGTGTACACGTGCTCGGACCTTGTCCCGGGCGCTACTGCACGCTACACTCTTGGTATGATAGGCTTGGTACTACAGCTAGCTATATGCGGCATCATAGGGCTGCACGAAGGCAGCAAGGGCAAGCCCGAGCCGTCGACGAGAACGGGTATGGATGTGTCCCTAACCAGCGAGGTTAAGAATCTAACCCGCCAGTTACATCGAAGGCATAATTCTCAAATATTTTATTCCGACAGACGTGAACAGATTGCCTTCTAGATGTCCGCCACTAAAAAGAGACGCCGCACGTACACAGATCCGGATGCTACTCGTTTGACCGCCCTGGTCGAACTGGACTACGACAGGACCGCAATCGACGAACTGGTCACAGCCTATGCCAGTTCCGCTGGGCCTAGTGAAGGTAGCGCGTCCGGCACGAACGAACTCATTTGCTGCCCTCGTTCCTACGAAGAGGAGTTTCTGCACGAGCCGATCGGCAACGAGAGGCCGTGCGCCAGAGACGGGAACTGCGAGGGCCTGTGCATACAAGGCACGGAGGGGTTTCTACTGCGCGAGTTCATTTACCCCGGCGCGAGTTTGTCCGATTCGAGGCAGCTGTGTCTGCTATGCCGACGCCTCGAGATCTCCAAAGCATACTACAAGTACGAGACCGGCCAGAAGATCACGAAGGGGGATTTGCGCATCAGCCGCCATTACAACCTGGTGGGCATTAACGGAGAGTACGATGTTCGCGACTGCATCGTGAGCAGCGGGCAGTACTCGGGGCTTCTGCTCCCTGTAGTCCTTCATGTCCGGTCGGCGTACACGCGCCACATGATTGATG
>Ga0308013_10001891_pt1 | contig 10121 bp, 7 predicted proteins | sample Neamet181_FD_203131 | JGI IMG/M metagenome (GOLD analysis project Ga0308013, IMG submission 203131) | Marine microbial communities from water near the shore, Antarctic Ocean - #181 | ecosystem: Environmental > Aquatic > Marine > Unclassified | place: Southern Ocean | collected 2014-07-25
TGGACCTGGCAAAACTTACCGCGATTGGCGATTACTTTCGTGAGGTGCGCAAGAAATATCAGCAATTCGAAAGTGAGTTTACACGTGAAGATATCTCGGTGCAGATCAACCAAGTGCCAGGTGGCATGATGTCGAATTTAGCGAATCAACTAAAGGAGCAAAACGCGCTCGATCGCATTAGGGAAGTATTCGATGAGATACCGAGAGTGCGCGAAGATCTTGGATTCCCGCCTCTAGTCACTCCCACATCACAGATTGTTGGCACGCAAGCCGTCTACAATATTCTTTCCGGTGAGCGCTATAAAACAATTACTAATGAAGTAAAACGCTATCTAAAGGGGGGCTATGGCCGGCCTCCTGCGGCGGTGAATGAGAAGCTTCGCAATAAGGCTATCGGTAAGGAAACCTATAGCGATGAACGTCCTGCAGATTCGCTCAAGCCAGAACTTGTAAAGTTACGTAAAGATATTGGTGATCTAGCCAGGAATGATGAAGACGTACTAACATTCGCTATGTTTCCTGATCTGGGTCGAGAGTATTTACAGCAACGCGCTGATGGCACGTTGGAGCCAGAGGCCTTGCTGCCTAATGATACTGGAAGCAAGCCAAAAGCTTCTATGGCTACCGAATTCAAACTCGACGTGCACGGGGAATCTTATGATGTGGCAATCACTGGCGTTGGCGAGTCGGGAGCCGGTCGCCGCAAGATCTATCTCTCCATGGACGGTATGCCCGAGGAAGTAATCTTCGAGCCGCTCAATGAATATGTTGCAGGGAAGGGTGATAAGAGGAAAAAGGCTACTGAACCCGGCCATGTCACCGCGGCGATGCCAGGCAATATCGTCGATGTTCTCGTGGTGGAGGGAGATTCAGTATGTGCGGGTCAGGCTGTGCTGGTTACTGAAGCTATGAAGATGGAGACGGAGATTCACGCTAACATCGACGGCAAGGTTCTAGCAATCAATGTCACTAAGGGCGACCGAATCACACCGGGTGAAGTGCTCATCCAGATTGGCTAGCCTGTCCGCTATCTGCGCCACTAACGCGTACAATTTTCGGGGATAGATTTTGCTGACCAGTGCAAGCATTACGGGACTACAAAATACAAGGAAAGCAGGCTGTTCGTATAATGAGTAAATTTAAAATCACTTGCTGGATAATAGGCATCGTACTAGCCTCGGCCGTTGTGTTCTATGTGTATACCGCTCCATTCAATTACCAGAGGCTTCCGGGCGTCAGAATTGGAGGGCAGCTAACTCAGCACCCCACTAACTGGAACACAATAAACATAGATGGCGCTGCCTATATGAAGATGGAGGGCTTTCCTCCGATGGTGGTGAAAGTTTTTTATGCTACGGATGAAGGTGGCATTATCACCGCGACACGTCCGGATAATGGTTACTGGGCGAGTCGAGTCAGAGGAAATCCAAACGGCTGGGTTCGCTTTGATGAAGAAACTTATGCATTGCAGGCAACGGAAATATTTGGCGATGCACGACTTCCAATGTTAGAAGCCTATGGTGCAAATAATGGCATGCAGATGCGTTACGATTTTGAAGGTGAGGTAGTCGTTGGGCAGAACGAACCTTTGTATACGTGGGAAGTTTTCTACTGGACAACACGATAGTAGAAAACTCTTATTTGATTTATGAATAAGACCCTTCCCACTAAATTTTCTTATCTAAAGAATCTAAAAAGTTGTCTGCACACTAAGCGTCCAACGACGATAGCGACTACTGCAAGAATCTTGTATTAATTTGAGCGATCCATCGATAGTAGTACCATCGAAACGCTGTCGAAAACGGCAGCGTGATGCATTGAGAGTGTTGTCAGTTTCAAGTCGAAAGGTCCAGTCTTTAAACCAGACTTTTGAGACGAATAAATCCAATGAACGTTCCCTGTCATTACGAGTGATAGTTTGGATATCGATATCGTAGTTGCCACCCCGGATAGAGTGACTGTAATCGATGCCATAGCTTAAGCCGAGAGGAGTGACATCATGTCGAAAATTTATTCCCACGAAACCGCGACCACCGATTCGCTGTTCTGTCTTTAAGAAAGGATCGATTATCTCGGAGTCATATAGACCGAGAGTCACGCCTAAGATTGCGTTAGGTACATTTAGTCTGCTGAGGCGGATGCTGGCTCGATTAAATATACTCCAGCGCTTGGCTGGTCCTACATTTCCTGTTGCCGAAAGGGGCTGGTCCGGATTGATTGTAGCATTGATCCTTCCAATACGGTTGTCGATATAAGTATGGGCGATCCTGCTAGAGAGCACGCCTCCGTCGTTAGGTAGTCTGTATTCTATCTCGGCCTCATAATTCCAGCTTGTTTCAGGTTCTAGTTCCGGGTTTCCAGCGAGAGCGTTGAGATCTCGATCATCTTCGTTCGTTGTGGCGGCGAAACTGGAAAAACTCAGTTGTGAAACATTTCTCTCTATCGTAGCGCGAAAGCGAAAGTTATCCGTAATGTTGAAGCGATAATCGAAAGAAGGTCGCCAGAATTGAAAATCTCTGGTTTTTTTTACTGCGCCAGTTTGCGCTATTTCTGATGTCTCATATACGATACTGCTTTCAAGTGAGCTGCGACCGTTCAATGTCCAGTTATGAAAAGCAAATCCTTCATACCGAATTTCCTGAACATTCGTGCCCGGATTAGAGATCGATGATAAGGGAGAGAGGCCGCCAACATTTACTGAAGGCGGTTCAGAACCAAAACTGCTCCCTATAAGGAGGCTGGAATCTAGCTGTGTATCAGCCCTTTCTAAACCTACGCGTAAGGACTGATCGCTGGTTAATGAAAAATTATAATTCGTTTGAACAATGAACTCTTGGCGTTCACGTCTGGAATCGATGAATAAGTTCTTGCTCAATCCGATTTGCGCGGGCTTGCTTTCGAAACGCTCACGTACTGTGTTGCGAATTTCATCGTTAGCTAAGAAAAGAAGAGATAGACGTGAGCCATTATTGAAATTGTATTCATAGTCGCCCCCAATCTCCCAGTTACCCTCCTCTTTTTCGACCTGCTCATCCTGGATACTATTGACCACGCCGGTATCAGTGAAATCAACAAAGTCGCGGCGAACAGGCCGAGCATGATCTCCGTCGCTAATCAGCGCATTGAGCTGCATGCGGTGGGGCCCAGTGCTATAACTCATGTTTGTAGAAAAATTCTTTTTGTCTTGGTCGCGTATATCAGTTTGGAACAGAGTGCCTAAAAGTTCACCATCGGATCCGAGCCGGACTTCTCGATTGTCCCGGTTCTCGTAGTTGGGGCGAGAACGTAAATTTACCAGAGCCTGAAAATTGCCAACTTGCTGTGACCACGCTACTGAGCCGCCGGTCTCGAACGTATCGTCATGATTGAGGCGGTTGACCAGCTCTACCGTTGTGCTCGATCTAGACTCCACAGTGACCAGAATGACATTAATGACTTCACTGGCGCCCCGAACATTCAAGGCTCCGCTGGTGTCACGAATGATTTCGATGCGTTCGACTTCCGCTGCGGTAATGCGTTCGAGCTGGTCTGATGCAGAGTTGTCTTTGCCCGCTATGCGTTGTCCATTGATCAGCAGGTTGCCGCCCGTACCAAGTCCGCGATCGCCACCACCGCCACCACCGCCACCACGCAGGGAGACGCCAGGGATGCGGTCCAACATATCCTTCGCAGTAACGGGGCTGTACTGGGCGAAGAAATCGGCGGGATATAGCACCGTGGAATCAGCTTTTTCGTCGGTGCTAGCAGAAGCCTCTAGAGCTGCTCCCTCAACCAATGATTGGTCAGGACTGCCCTCCTGAGAGAAGCCGTCCTGTGCGGAGATTAAAATAAAGAACAGGCTAATTACAATAAGCTTTGATGGGAACTTCATACGTCCTCTTATATGGGCGTTTAGATCTAAATACTGATGTAGCAGGTTAAACGTCTGCATTGCGGGATTAGACCAATGAATGTCGAAATTCAGTGACAATTCACCAGCATTTGAGGAATTCAAAATGCTCACTGAAGTTCTATTCGAACAAAGTCATAAGTTGGATAAAGTGTTCGCTATTTTTTTCGATACGCAGACTCGACTGCGGCTCTCATACTCTTTCTATGATTCCGTCAGTCTGAAAATTTCAGACCAAGTACAGAAGTCAGGTCTGCTGTGGCTTGTGATTTTGACACAAGCATAAAATTATTATTTCGACCTAGAGCGAGATGTAAATAAATTGGCTATTAAGCTAAAGCTCTTAAATTTTTATTTTTTTAAAGCGTATTAATGTAACTGACCACGTTAATTATTTCTTGATCGTCTCTTAAGGTTTTTGACACAGTCAGCATTTGCTTGCCATAAGTATCTTCTTGATGTGATCCGCGAAACCCCGCGCGGAAATTTCTTAGCTGGTTGATCATATACCAGTCATTTTGCCCGGCGAGAGCAGGCGCTCCCAATGCTTCATTACCTTCAGCATTAGCCCCGTGACAAGCGGCGCAGCTTTGGAAGGCTGCGCGTCCTTGATTGACATCGCCATCGACGGTAGTCGCAACAGGTACGAATCTCCATTCGGCCATCCAGTCTATGATATCAGTAATGCTGTCATCACTGAGTTTAGCGGCCATAGCTCGCATGGCGATGCCATGTGTATCCTGTCTATGTGATCCTCGAATACCTGCACGGAAATTTTCCAGTTGACGTTTTAGATACCAAGCTTCCATGCCGGCTAATCGGGGAGCTTGAACAGCAATGTTGCCTATCCCGTCAACGCCATGACAGGTGAGGCAGTAGCGATCATCCATTGAAGGCACAACTCCCACATCGCCCTCAGCTGCCAGCGAAGCTATATTACAAAGAGAGGACAAAGTTAGTAATGTTGCTGCTATGATTTTTTTCATGCTGCTTCTGATCTCACTCGTTGATCTAAATCTGCCAATGCATAATGCGCAGATTGAATAGCACTTTCCATCCAAGCAGAGTGCTGTGTGCTCTGGTCACCAATTAAATAATGACGACCATTCACTGGTTGTCTCAGAGTTTCATACATTTGCTCTTCTTTTTCGGACCAACCACCCCTGTTCCTAGCCCACCTGGGTGCGCAGCCGAGCATATTATTCATTCGATGCCATGCAATGGTAATGGGTTTTTCAGCCATTTGACGATAGTTAGCGTGAACTTTCTCGCCATGTTTAAGCAAGTCTTCGATCCGATCTTCTTGAGACATTTCAGTATAATTGGCGCCACCAAAATTGTAGGCAGCGAGCACTACACCTTTCTTTCCATGAATATTATGCGGTGGATACCAAATTTGCTGGGTAGGAGCATTAACCCAAGTAATGCCACCGTAAATATTCTCTTTTTCCCAGAAACGTTCCTTGGCCTGAAAAGCGGCTTTGTAAGCTTTGCCGCGACGTATATAATTTAAAGCCTCAGAGTACTCATCAGGAAAGTTGTTAGGTATGCCGCTCATCAGATGGCTTGGGATACAGTTGAAACAATAATCAGCCTTTAGTACTTCAGTAACGCCGTTGTGCTCATAGGCAACTTCAACGCCATCCTCTCTTATCATGACTTCTGTAACCGGGCAGCGAAATTTAATTCGATCTCCAAGTCGATTAGCAAATGCATAAACAATGCGATCCATTCCGCCAACTGGCTGCATCAGTAATGGGCCACTGCCTGCTCCTTCATTAGTAGTGACCATCACGTTGCGCGCTAATTGTGTCTTTAATAGGTCGCGTAATGCTATTACATCTTTTTTAGTGCCATGATCAAGAAATCCGCCTGAACCATAACCAGCCCTAATCGAGCCTTTGTATAACATGTCCTCATTGAGGTCGCCAAAACTACGCAGCATCCCTAGCAATGTCTCTGATTCTGATTTAGTAAGAGAGGAATCTAGCTGTGAATCTCCAAAGGATTTAGTGAGCATTTCTGAAATGAATCCCTGCATACTTGATGAATAGTCAGTATTACGAACTGGCTTGCCACCATTTAGCGCATCATCTTGGATCCAGGCTGTCTTGCTTTCGTTTACAAATACTTGCAGTTCAACTTCCAGTTCTTTGCAGTAGCTCAACACGCTGCTGTGAATGCTTGGGATGCGCGCGGCGCCGGCATTAAAGTACAAGTGAGGATCGTTATCCCACTCACAGCGCTGATAATTTCCGATTTCGTCGATGACTGTGCCAGAGCGCACCGTGAACATTCGTCCACCCGGGCGGTGAGAGGCTTCAAGTAGGGTGCAGTCGTATCCGGCTTTAGTTAGCTCCCACGCGGTTGTCAGTGCAGATATACCGGTGCCAAGAATGGCTACTTTTTTGCCAGCACTGGCCTGCAGCGATATCTCTGCAGCTCTGCTACTGCTGGGCATAAATCCGAGCGCTGTTCCGGCCTGGATTACAGCAGATGTGCCTCCATAGGCGCCCAGTAAGTTAAGGAATTCTCGTCTGGATACTGAGTTAGTCATTACACTGAACCTAATCGTTAGATTATCGTGATTATACAGCCTGTGGGACTCTAGATAAAACTGAAAATTCTTAAATTTTGTTCATCATGGATTACTACTTAATTTGAGGCGTCGAGTGGCATTCGTTAGGGGATGTCTCGGTCTAAGAATATCATCGCTGGTGCACTTTTTTTGTTCGTCGTATTACAAACAGAACAGCTTAGGTAATCGCATTTCCGATCTAGATGGAATTTCGAGTGGGTAGTGACTGTAACGACTAGGTAATTTAGCCTATGGGGCCATTGGAAATATCATGGGTATTTTCAGGAAACCAATATTGAAACTTATATGTAAACTTGCAAGACCGATGGGAAAACGAAAACCAGAAGAAGTGGTAGGGTATTACATGTTAACGTCGTTTCTGGTTGTTGATCAAAAAGCCCTGACTCCTGTGTAGTAAAAAGACGAAAGGACTATTAATCCTTTCGCCTTTTTATTTTCGAACTTACTACCTTTCGATAAAAGTAGACTGATTTACATTTTAGTGAGCAGCACCACCTGTAGGTTGTGCGCCAGGCAATGCCATTGCGGTAAGCTTAGAGCCCGTCTGCAAGATGATGTATTGATGTCCATCGTGCATCCAAGAGCTCATACCGTAGCGGCTTTGCGCAGGCACTTCGATTCGACCAACTTCTTCACCGGTCTTCTTATCGATGCCATACAGAAGTGCAGTCTCACCGTCGTGATCCATGTCTGAATAAACCAGCATGTTAGCGGTAGTCACCATAGTAATAGCATTTCCAGTACCGGTATCTCCAACGTCTATTCCTTCCAGAGCAGGGTTGTTGCGGATACGATCAGGTGTTTCGCCTGTTGGAATTTGGAAGGCAATTTCGCCTGTGTTCATGTCGTACGCAGTGATCGTGCTGTACGGCGGCTTAAAGTAAGGCAAGCCTGAGGCAAGACGAGGTGTTCGAGGGCGGGCACCATTAGCATAGGCAGCGAAAGTAGATCCGGTTGGAGCATCGATGCGAGCATCGGCCTCTTCGCCAGGAATAATTCGTTGCCAGCTGCAAGCCTTCCTAGAGGTAACATAGAGGAAACCTGAAGTAGGATCTGCTACCGGTGGGTTATTGATATTTGCACCACCACCGTCTCCTGGGCACATAGCAGAAGCTATTTTGCCGGCAGGATCATCTGAATGGATTGGTGGGTTAAACAAAGGACCCATGTCGTAATTAGCCATCACTTCAAGTGCTTCTCGGCGCAGCTGAGGAGTGAAGTCGATTAGGTTGTCTTCCGTCAGACCCTGCATTTCGAAAGCAGGCGGCTTAGTTGGGAACGGCTGTGTTGTTGACAGCTTTTCGCCAGGAACCATTGATGCTGGAACAGCGCGTTCTTCCATCGGCCAAATCGGCTCACCAGTCAAACGGTCGAAAGAGTAAACAAAGCCCTGCTTCGTCACCTGAGATACAGAAGGCACTATTCCTCGGCCGGGAATATTGAGGTCTAGCTGAATCGGGGCGGCTGGGTTGTCGTAGTTCCATACGTCATGATGCACTGTCTGGAAGTGCCAGCGACGCTCGCCTGTTTCAGTATCCAGCGCAATGAGGCTGGTACCAAACAGGCCATCACCAGGGCGGAAGCCGCCATAGTAATCGATCGTAGGTGGATTAGTTGGAACATAAACAATATTGTTCTCAGGGTCGGCTGTTAGCGGTGCCCAAGAAGATACGTCTCCTGTCCATTGCCAAGCATCGTTTTCCCAAGTCTCATGTCCGTACTCTCCCGGCTGTGGAATCACATTGAATTTCCATTTGAACGCGCCGGTTCTCTTGTCGTAGGCCAAAATATCGCCAGGAACGTTTTCTACTCTCGCCTGCAAGTAACCTTGCTCGGCTGAGTTGCCAACAACGATAGTGTCGTTAACCACAATCGGTGGTGACGAAGTAGTGATATAGCCAGTCTCTAGTGGGATGCCTTCATATGGATCGTAGGGATGTCCTAGATCAGCGAGCATGTCCACGACGCCAGTAGCAGGAAAGCCATCTACAGGCACCTGGCCGCCGAAGCCCTCAAGTAGGGCGCCGGTTTCGGCATCTAGTGCGACTAGGAAGAAGCCAGGTGTGGAGATATACACAACTCCTTTCCCGTCTATACGCGAGTATGTAATTCCTTTGCCATAAGAGGCGCGCATGGAATATTCCCAGCGGCCAGTATTTGGTAGGCGGTAGGACCAAAGGGTCTCGCCAGTTTTAGGATCTATCGCAACTACGTTACGGCGAGCACCAGATACGGTGAATAACTTGCCATCTACATAAGTAGGGGTTGAACGACCTGATTGGCCGTTGAAACTTGAGCCATCCCATTCCCAAGCTACTTCGAGCTCGTCGAAGTTCTCAGCCGTAATCTCATCGGCGGGAGTGTAGCGTGTGTGGGCGTAGTCGCCACCGAGGGTAAACCACTCGGCGGTATCGTCGGTGACCAGATTTTGGCTGATGCCAATCTGTGGCAACATGCCCAGAACGGCAGCCAGACAGCTCAAAGTAGCAAGCTTCTTAGGCTTCAAGCCGGATGTTATTGCAGGACTTAATTTCATTTTGTAGCCTCATTTTAGATGCAAAACCTAGTGGAGGATACCATATGGATTATAAGTAATGATAAGTAGGACTGTAATAAAGTGTGATAAAAAATGCGCCAGAGGAGCGGTAATTTTCCTCAAATGAGGCACAGCTGCTGCGTCTTTCGGCGCGGGTCAGCGATAATCGCTGGAAGTAGCTTATTCCTTCCACTTGCCCGTCGCCCCTGCTAGTCTCTGGCTCCAGTGTTGAAAATGCCTAGGAGAATTAGCGTGTCGTTGAAGTACCCGAAATCACTACCTTTGCACGGTTATCATTCTTTCAAATTCGCTTCCATGCTCATTTCCCTGTTTTTTTCAGTGTCACTGATAAATGGAGCTACTGCTCAGATCAGTGAACCCGAACTGCCGCGGCAGATGGCATGGACGGCTTATAATCTGGGATCTACTGGCTATAACCAAGCAGTGGCCATCGGCGCTATGCTGCGGGACAAATACAATGTCACCTTACGTGTTATTCCCGGTCAGAACGATGTATCCCGACTCCTGCCACTAAAGACTGGTCGAGTCGATTTTACTGCCAACGGCGTGGCAACCTATCTCGCGCAGGAGGGTATGTTTCAGTTTGCTAATCCGGAGTGGGGACCGCAGCCACTGCGGCTACTGATGACCTCCAATGGTTTGAGCAATCAGGGCGTAGCGGTAGCTGCAGATACTGGGATTACTAGCTTTGCCGAGCTACGCGGCCGGCGAGTACCTTATGTCCGCGCAGCGCCAGCACTGAATATTTCCATGGAGGCTTATCTGGCTTGTGGCGGGTTGACTTGGGATGACGTTGTTCGCGTCGACTTCCCCGGCTATGACGCGAAATGGAATGGCGTGATCAACGGAGACGTCGATGTCGCCTTCGGTACCACCGTATCTGGCCCACCTTTTAGGCTTGAAGCTTCGCCACGTGGCATCCGCTGGTTGCCGGCTCCCCATGACGATAAAGGTTGTTGGGAACGCATGCTAGCGGTCGGCCCGTATTTCACCAAACATACGGCAACGCGGGGGGCATCTATTGATGATGAAAACACTCATGAGGCAGGCACTTATCCATATCCATTACTGACTAC
>Ga0308013_10001894_pt1 | contig 10111 bp, 14 predicted proteins | sample Neamet181_FD_203131 | JGI IMG/M metagenome (GOLD analysis project Ga0308013, IMG submission 203131) | Marine microbial communities from water near the shore, Antarctic Ocean - #181 | ecosystem: Environmental > Aquatic > Marine > Unclassified | place: Southern Ocean | collected 2014-07-25
GAAATAGTGGATCAAGCAGATGGTTCAGGTATAATGAATATGGATATAGAGGAGAAAGAGATAACCTCCTTTGTACAATCGGGGCTAGACTATGTACTCACACAGATGCAGGTTCATGATGAAATAGTACAGTTTGAAGCTAACACCTTTGCTAAGCGTACACGGACAGTGGAGTTGACTGATGAAGAACTTAACATCCTGTTTCACTTTGGGGTTATAGGGGCGATCAGGAGGGGTATGCGTGAGCAGAACAAAGAAGAAGAAGAAGACGGGGGGTAAGTCTGTAAGTAGGTCTTGCGGTAACAACAAGGGATGCCCTGTGTGTGAAGGTAACAGACTTCATAAGCACAAGAAGCATTCCCCCATCAAAGAGATACATGCTATACATTAAAGTGTAAGCCATACTGCACAATGTATACAATGAGGAACATATTATGGAATTAGCATTACTACGAACACTCATGGATAAAGACTTCCATGATAACCACAAGGGTATCCGTTGTCCTAACAACATCTTCAGTAAGGATGGACGTAAGGTTAAGGCTACCATTGATAACGCCCTACTCACCTACGGCAGATCCGTTACACCAGTTGAGGTAGAAGCACTATTCTTCTCTAAGAACCCTACCATTACCACAGCACAGAAGACTTCCTTCCAAGCTCTCTTTGATCAGATTGAACGAGAGGTAGTGATGGGTGCTGATGTAGCAAGTGATGTACTGTCTGATATGTTTAGGCAGTTAGTAGGAGAGGAGGTGGCTAACCTAGGCTTCGAGTATGTCAACGGGGATCATACGTCCCTTGAACCTCTACGTGCTATCCTTGATAACTACAATGAAGACTTCACACCTAACATGGCAGTTGAGTGGGCAAACATTGAGATGGAGTACTTGATAGAGAAGAGTGACCTAGAGGCTCAATGGACATTCAATCTACCTACCTTGGCACGTAAGGTGGAGGGTGTTAATGGAGGTCACCTTATCATGATTGGAGCTAGACCTGAGACAGGTAAGACTTCAAGCCATGCTTCCTTTATTGCTGGGCCTAATGGTTTTGCTGAGCAGGGTGCTAAGTGCATCATCTTATGTAACGAGGAGATTGTTACACGAGTAGCCTCACGATACTTGAATGCCTCTACGGGTATGACCTTGAAACAGATTCATGATAACCCTTCAGCAGCTAGGGCTAAGTACCAACGTATCAAAGGAAACATTAACTTTCTTGATGCAACAGGTAAGGATATGGCTTGGGTTGAGTCAGTAGTTAAGTCCTATAAACCTGACATTGTTGTGATAGATATGGGTGATAAGTTTGCCCGTAACAATGGAGCGGCACGAGAAGACATGATGCTTAAGGCTAATGCTATCTATGCAAGGGATATTGCTAAGCAGTACGAGTGTGCTATGTTCTACATGTCACAACTAAGTGCAGAGGCAGAGGGTAAGGTAATCCTTAATCAATCTATGATGGAAGGATCTAAGACAGGTAAGGCATCAGAAGCAGACCTTATGCTACTGATTGCAAAGAACCCTGCCATTGGTGAAGACGACACCATTGAAGATCCAATGCGTCATATCAACATAACTAAGAATAAACTATCAGGGTGGCATGGTAAGGTTACATGTATGCTAGATGGAAGGATTGCAAGGTATGGAGTATGAACAACTGAAGTTATTCATTGAGGACATAGAGTTATATGAAGCACATCCTGAGTGTGAGGACACAAAGATATGTTCTAAGTGTGTTAACATCCTACCCCTAAGCGCCTTCTCTACTGCTAGTGGTGGTAGTTACCTAAGGCCAGAGTGTAAGGTGTGTGCCTCCGACTTAGCCAAGGTACGTAAAGGGCTTAAGGATTTGCATGGACAGCCCCCCGAAGGATACGAGTGTCCCGTTTGCTTATGTGATGAAGCACAGGCAGAGGGTAAGGGGGGTAGTGCAGGTAGATGGGTGTTAGATCATTGTCACAAGACGGATGATTTCAGAGGTTGGCTTTGTCATAGTTGCAACAGAGCACTGGGCTGCTTCAATGATGATGTTCCACGAATGCAGAGAGCAATTAAATATATTAGGGGGCAGTTATGATTACTGTATTGGATGTAGAGAACACCACTACCAAGAGGGATGGTAAGCAACACTTCGATCCTTTCGAGGCAGAGAATGAGTTGGTAATGATTGGTATGCTGGCAGAGGACGAGGAGACTGTAGTAACCTTCACTCACTCTGACAAACCACCAACAGTAGATGGTTGGTGGATTACGCAGGATATCCTAGACTCTACCACCCTGCTCGTGTGTCACAATGCAGCGTATGACTTAACGTGGATATGGGAATGTGGGTTCGTGTATGACGGAAAGATATATGACACCATGTTAGGGGAGTACATACTCAATAAAGGTATTACCTCTCCACTTAACTTAGCCTTTGTATCAGCACAGTATGAACTGGAGGAGCAGAAGCTGGATACTATGTCAGACTACTGGAAGTCTGGTACATCTACGAAGGATATTCCCTTTGACGAGTTAGACGAGTACCTACGGTATGACCTACGCTCTACACTGGGTGTCTATAAGAAACAGATGGCTAGGTTTGCCAACAGTGAGAACAAAAGTATGCAGTCAGTACTAGATCTTACTATGGATACCTGCTACGAGTTAGCTTTGATCTACTCAAGAGGTATCAAGGTAGACTTAGCAGAGTTAAACAAAGTAAAGACTGAGTATGTAGAGGAGAAGGCTAAGCTTAGTGAAGAACTGATGGAGTTTGTAGAGGAGCTAATGGGTGCTACACCAATCAACATTAACTCCCCTGAACAACTATCATCCTTGATCTTCTCTCGTAAGCCTATTGATAAGAAGATGTGGGCAGTAAACATTAACCCGTTTATGTCCGATCCTCAATTCAAGAAGGCTATGAATACACAGACACGGGCAGTGTTCAAGACTAAGGCAGTTCAGTGTAAGCCTTGTGAAGGTACGGGTATGGTGCAGAAGTATACTGTTAAGAACAAGCCGTACAAGAACAAGAACATATGCCAAGACTGTAACAAGCTAGGGTATAAGCTTATCAATACTAAGGAGTTAGCTGGGCTTAAGTTCACACCTCCTAAGGCTACATGGGCTAGTGCTAGTGGCTTCAGTACAGGTAAGGGTATCCTTGAAACACTTGAGGCAAGAGCACGTAGTAAGGGCATGATCCGTGAGGGAGACTTCCTTGCTAAGCTACGTAGGTTGAACGCTGTAGAGTCTTACTTGTCCTCATTTGTGGGTGGCATTGAGAAGTTCACTAAGGCAGATGGTATGTTGCATGTGAAGTTAACACAGCACATCACCTCAACAGCTAGACTATCAGGGCGTGATCCCAACATGCAGAACATGCCTAGAGGTAGCACCTTCCCTGTTAAGCGAGTGTTCATATCTCGTTGGGATGGCGGTAAGATAATGGAGGCAGACTTTGGGCAGCTAGAGTTCCGAGTAGCAGCCTACTTATCACAAGATAAACTAGCAATAAAGGAGGTACTAGAAGGGTTTGATGTGCATCAGTACACAGCAGATATCATAGTGGCAGCAGGCCAGCCTATAGCACGACAGGCAGCGAAGGAACATACCTTTGCTCCATTGTACGGTGCGTCTGGTTATGGTCGAACACCACCTGAGGCAGAGTATTACAGTCACTTCATGGAGAAGTATAGGGGTATCGCAGCATGGCATAGAAAGTTAGCAACAGAGGCTCTATCCGAGCGTAAGATTACCACACCTTCGGGGCGGCAGTTCAGCTTCCCAGATGTGGCAAGGCGTAGGGATGGTACTGTTACCAACTTTACTAAGATTAAGAACTACCCTGTGCAATCCTTCGCCACCGCAGACATTGTACCTGTAGCAATGCTGATGATGGAAAAGGTTATGCGAGGTAAGAACCTGAGGAGTTGCATTGTTAATACAGTTCATGATAGTATGGTATCAGATGTACACCCTGACGAGCAGCAAGCTATGATTGACGTTGTAGTGGAGGTGGAGAGTAAATTAGTAAGCACAGTAAATGCACTGTGGGATATTGATTTCAACTTACCTCTATCTCTTGAAGCTAAGATGGGTAATAATTGGTTAGACCAAGTAGATTGTTAAGGAGTTTGTATGAAGAATAAGTTTGCGTATATAATGGGGGTTGTATCCCTCACTGTAATAGTAGTATTTATAGGGGCATGGATATACAATCTAAATCAGTTACTAGATTGTGACTTTGAATCAGACTATAAGTGTGAGGTGGTTCATATTGCTGGTGTGCTTATACCTCCAGTAAGTCTTGTAACAGTTTGGTTCGCAGTAGACCCAGCTAAGACAGTAGATTAATTTAATAGAAAGGAAGTATAGTATGAGTGAAGTAGCTTTAAATCAAGTAAGTCAAGAAGAGTTGATGCGCCTAACAGGTATGTCCAGTGAGCAGGGAGGTTCAGGTTCAAAGAATAAGCTTGCCCGACTACGCTTGTGGCATACCCCATTGATGGGTGTCATTGAAGTGGCTGGTAAGAAGAAGAAGATGGAGGTTGTAGACGCAGGACAGTATCGTTTGGAACAAGCAGACGGCACAATGGCTTACGCAAAGGAAGTAAAGGTGCGATTCTTCATGCAATCCTTTATGCATAAGCGTTACATCAGTGACCCTTCAGGTAAGAACAGCCGCTATGTTAAGACGCTAATGGCTGATAACCTTAACTCGGATCTTAAGGATACCGATGGAGGGTTTAACTGTGGTAAAGCAGCAGGGTACATTGAAGACTGGGCTTCTCTACCTAAGGAAATGCAAGATCTAATCAAGTCAATCAAGCGTGTACGTGCTTTGTTTGGTGAGGTAGAGATGCTTGATCCTACAGATGAAAAGGGCGAGTCAATTGAGGTGAGTACTACACCATTCATCTGGGAAGTAGACAACCGTGAGGCCTTCAAGTCCTTCGGTGATGCATTCAAGGAGATTGCTAGACGTAACCGTTCATTCATTCAGTTTAATGTTAACCTAGGTACTGATGAACGTGAGATGAACAATGGTCAGTCTTACTTTGTACCTAATGTATCTGTTGATTACTCTTCAGACTTATCTATCACTGAGCATGTACTTGAAATGCATCGTGCTAGTTCTGAATGGATCACACAGTATAATGATTACATCAACTCAGAGTTTACCACTAAGGCAGTGGCATCCTTAAATGAGGCTGATGAAGAGTTAGTTAACGAGTTCATTGATGTGGAGTAAATATGAACATACACGAATTAATGGTACAACAATATCTTAATAGTGTAGTGGCAGGGACGGGTGGCATGAGCCGCCCTGTTCTTACCAGCATGGTTAAAGATGTAGAGGTAGCACTAGAGAAACAATTGGTAGACTCTCGCAACCCTGACTTCAGGTTACGCATGTCTAACATAGGACGTAAGTATTGTCAGCTATGGTTTGACAAGAATGCGCCTGAGAAGAAACTCCCCTTTCCAAACAGCTTCTTAATCAACATGATCCTAGGAGATCTTGTAGAAGCAATCATGAAAGGTATCCTCACTGAAGCTGGGGTAGTGTGGCAGGATGGTGAACACCTTAAGTTAACCATAGGTAAGCATACGATTAATGGAACACCTGACCTTATCATTGACGGTGCAGTGTGGGATATTAAATCATGTAGTCCTTGGGCTTATACTAACAAGTGGGTTGACTTTGCTAAGCTTAAAGAAGGTGATCCGTTTGGATATATCGGACAGCTAGTAGGGTATAGTAGAGCATTAGACTTAAAGGCAGGTGGTTGGATAGTAATCAACAAGGCTAATGGACAGTTCAAATTCATCACTGCCGAAGGCATAGACATGGAAGCTGAGTTAGCTATCCTTGAAGAAGTCTGTGATAAGGTAACAGATGATGCACCCTTTGAACGATGCTACAAACCTATTGAAGAGTCCTTCCGTAAGGTCAAGACAGGTAACCTAATCTTAGGCATTGAGTGTGGCTTCTGCCAACACAAGTACTCATGCTGGGATACCTTAGTTGAGAAACCATCCATACCATCTAAGGCTAAAGTACCTGCAATGGTTAACTACATTCACATAGAAGAGGCAGCATAGGATGGTTGATATGACAGAGAATGACTTCGGTGTAATCATGCGCCCCGTACTACACGATGAAGAGTGGGAGGGTGACATTCAAGTGTCAGTGTTTAGTAATATCATGCCTGAGATTGACGATGATACCCACTCTCAGTTAATGTTCTTAGCATACAAGATGGCAGCAATGGTTCAGTTCTGTATGGAGAATGAAGACTTTGATGATGCACTAGAAGAGTACACCAACAGTATGGTGGAAGACTTGGATACTGCTGACAAAGAAGAGCCTAAGGTACAGCCAAAGAGTAAGATAACAGGTATGTCAGGTAATGTTATTACACTAGACTTCAACACTAAATGTGAAGGAGAAGGTTAATGAGTAAAGGACAACAGCGGAGGATAGAAGACTTAGAAGAAATCATAGCCCATCTACACACAGAGGTAGAACTAAAAGACTATTGGATTGCAACATTCACTAGCGAGAATAACTTCGCACAGGCAGTAAGAGATTGGAAGTCTGAACAGAAGTCAATAGCAAAGCACGTAGGTAATATTGCTAAATCCCTTAGTAAGATCATGGACATAGCAGAGGAGGATGACTGATGCACTATGACTGTACTACCTGTGGGGCTTATATGGGTATTAGTAGGGCGTTATGCCCTGAATGTAGAGACAGAGATAAGGATGGTAATATGTTAGATTATGAAAAATCAAGTAGAGCTACACAGAGTAGGGTAGAGGAGAACTTCAACGTAGGTAACTTAGATGATGTACTAGAGGACTTGGTTAACCATCCTAACCATTACAAGTCGGATGGTGTGGGTGACATTGAATGTATTGATGCAATCCAAGCAGCACTGACAGAGGAAGAGTTCATTGGCTTCTGTAAGGGCAACAACATCAAGTACACATGGAGGGCAAACAGAAAGCAGGATGTACGTACTAATATTCAGAAGGCTATCTGGTACATGAACAAGTTACTGAGTAGCTTATGAGCATAGCAGACAAGATTACATTGGGTGTGGGCGGCCTTTGGGTGCTTACAGGTATGTATCTAGGGGATGTAAACATGGTAGGTATTGGCTGGTTAGCTACACTGATAGTTCTAAAGGAGACATAATAATGAGTTGGAGCTATGGTAAGAAGAAATTTAAGCCTAAGGCACGTAAGGTAACACCTAGTATCCTAGGTAAGACATGCGGTATGAACTGTGTAGCTAAGCCTCCTAAGCCATACGAATCATGGAGTGATTACCTCGTAATGAACCGTGACCAGCCTAAGCCCTATCGTTCATGGTTAGAGTTTAGGTTGTTCGCTGGCGGTGCAATGAAGGATGTATCGTATGAGCCAATCAAAGTACCATACGAAGTGCTTGAGCATCGGAACTACACGCCAGACGGAGTGATGGGAGATATATGGTTTGAAGTTAAGGGACGATTCAGAACACGGCATGAGATGGATAAGTACATCCATGTACGTAGGTCTAACCTCTTCAATGAAATCATCTTTGTACTTCACTCAGAGTGTGTAGCATTACCCGGAGCACAGAAGCGGAAGGATGGCTCAAGGCGCTGCATGGAAGACTGGTTAGAAGAGAACGACTTTAGGTACACATATGAGAAGGATATGGCTACATACATGAAGATGTTACTTAAGGAAATGAAGTAATGGAATACCTAATGTCCACTGTTCTACTAATTGTCTTTGTAGGTAGTATCATCTTAAATGGGTAATAGTTCTTGACATTTACCAATAAATCAGTATAACTATACAGCCCTATAAATTAACAGGAAAGATTATGGAAACATCAAACAAGATACTTAGCGACATTACAGTATTCTCTAAGTATGCTAAGTACATCCCCACCTTACAGAGGCGTGAGACATGGGACGAGTTAGTAACCCGTAACAAGCATATGCACCAGCGTAAGTATCCGCATATGGTCACAGAGATTGAGGACGCATATAAGTTTGTGTATGCTAAGAAAGCCCTACCGTCTATGCGCTCTCTCCAGTTTGGTGGAGCACCTATTGAGCTAGCACCTAACCGAATCTTTAACTGTGCATACCTGCCCGTGTCAGAAGTAGAAGCCTTTAGTGAGACAATGTTCTTACTGCTAGGTGGTACGGGTGTAGGGTACTCTGTGCAGCGTCACCATGTTACCCAGCTACCTGAGGTACGTGGCCCTAAGGAACGTAAGCGTAGGTTCCTAGTGTCTGACAACATAGAAGGCTGGGCAGATGCAGTAAAGGTACTGATGGAGTCTTACTTCAATGGCCTTATGGAAGTTGAGTTTGACTATCGTGACATACGCCCTAAGGGTGCTATGTTGATTACCTCAGGTGGTAAGGCTCCCGGCCCTCAACCATTGAAGGATTGTATTCACAAACTTAAGTCAGTGCTAGACGAAGCTAAAGGACGCAAGCTTAGTACATTAGAAGTGCATGACCTCATGTGTTACATTGCAGATGCAGTGTTAGCAGGTGGCATACGTAGGGCTGCATTGATCTCCTTGTTCAGCATGGATGATCTTGATATGATGTCATGTAAGGTAGGCACTTGGTATGAAGACAACCCTCAACGTGGTCGTGCTAATAACAGTGCAGTTATTCTACGGCATCGTGCTACTAAAGATGACTTCCTTAAGTTGTGGAAGAGAGTAGAGGCGAGTGGGTCAGGTGAACCCGGAGTTTATTTCAGTAATGATAAAGACTGGGGGACAAATCCATGTTGCGAAATCGGGTTACGCCCATATCAATTCTGTAATTTAGTCGAGCTAAACGTGAGTGATATAACATCACAGGAGGACTTGAATGAACGATCAAGAGCAGCTTCTCTTATTGGTACGTTACAAGCTGGGTACACTGACTTCCACTATCTCCGTGATGTGTGGAAAGAAACGACAGAGCGTGATGCTCTCATTGGAGTTGGTCAAACGGGAATTGGTTCTGGCGTTATACTATCCTATGACCTCGTTGAAGCGGCTGAAGAAGTTAAGAAAGAGAACGAGAGAGTTGCTCTACTTCTTGGCATTAATGTTGCTGCTCGTTGCACTACTGTCAAGCCTTCGGGAACCAGTAGCTGTGTACTTGGGACTTCTAGTGGCATTCATGCTTGGCACAACGACTATTATATTCGTAGGCAAAGACTAGGAAAGAACGAAGCATTGTACCAGCACTTAGCTAAGCACCATCCAGAGCTAGTGGAAGACGAGTTCTTTAACCCTGAGGGACAGGCTGTAGTAGAGATACCACAGAAAGCTCCACTAGGATCTATCTTACGTACTGAGAATGCACTAGACTTGCTAGAACGTGTACGTCTATTCAATACCGACTGGGTACAGGTAGGCCATAGAGAAGGGCAGAACTCACACAATGTGTCTTGCACTATCTCTGTTAAGGATACTGAGTGGCCTGATGTAGGTGAGTGGATGTGGAAGAACCGTAACACCTTCAATGGTATTGCTGTACTGCCATACAATGGGGGTACTTATACACAAGCACCCTTTGAAGATATAACTGAGGAACGATTCAACATGCTAGAGCGTAGCTTGAATGACATTGACTTGACCAAGGTTATTGAGGCAGTAGATGAAACAGATCTAGCAGGTGAAGCAGCCTGTGGTGGTGGGGCTTGTGAGCTTATTTAGCTTTGCAGCAACAAGCCTACTAGGGGGTGTGCTAATGACAGGCACCCTTTACATACTCTTTTGGCAGGGTATAGAAGAAACCCCAAAGGAACCCTTAAGCATAGTATGTATGCAAGATGCTCCCATAAGGTATGATTGGAACAACAACTTAATAGTAGAGGGGATGGAAGAATGAGTACTAAAGACGAGGAGGGAGTGTTCCGAGGCGAGGTCTTTGTTAGGCCTACACTGAATCAGGATCATGGTTCACTTGAGTTGGTATCAGGTATCACAATGAAGTCTATTGAGGAGGCAATGCATACTAAGATAGTAGAGCTAGAGGATGAAGCAACGATTGCTGCACTCATAGAGCTAGGTTGGACACCTCCAGAGAAGTTGTGGA
>Ga0308013_10001896_pt1 | contig 10109 bp, 10 predicted proteins | sample Neamet181_FD_203131 | JGI IMG/M metagenome (GOLD analysis project Ga0308013, IMG submission 203131) | Marine microbial communities from water near the shore, Antarctic Ocean - #181 | ecosystem: Environmental > Aquatic > Marine > Unclassified | place: Southern Ocean | collected 2014-07-25
TTAATGCATACTTTAAAAAATTTCCTGAAATTAAAGATTATATGAATTCAACAATTAAATTTTGCAGAACTAGAGGATATGTTAATAATATTTTCGGTAGACGAATTCACCTTAGGGGTATTAACGATAAGAACTTTAGTGTTAGAAGTTTTCAAGAAAGAGCAGCTATAAACGCACCCATACAAGGATCTGCAGCTGATATTATTAGATTAGCTATGATCAAGTTAGACCATTTAATCGAAACAGATAAAAAATTTAAGACAAAAATGCTTCTGCAGATTCATGATGAACTTATTTTCGAATGTTCCTATAATGACAAAGATTATGTGCAGAAAATTATTAAGGATGCGATGATGTCTGTTTCAAGCTCTGACTATCACATGTTTTCTATACCTTTAAATGTTAGTATTAACTCTGGTCTTAATTGGGGGGAAGCCCATTAATTTGATTGAATAGTGCCTAAATTTTGACAATTTACTTATAAAAATTACATATAATATGGCACAAACAATTGCACTGGTAGATGATGATCGAAATCTTTTAACGGGGATTAGTATTGCTTTAGAACGAGAGGGATTTAATGTTCAAACTTATATTGATGGTGAAACTGCCCTTAATGGTTTAACTAGGAATCCACCTGATCTAGCAGTTATTGATATTAAAATGCCAAGAATGGATGGTGAAGAACTTTTAACCCGTTTAAGAAAAAAAATGACAATTCCTATTATTTTTTTAACATCTAAAGATGATGAAGTTGATGAATTGTTAGGACTAAAGTTAGGAGCAGATGATTTTGTAAAAAAATCAGGCGGTTTTTCTATAAAGGTTTTAATAGAGAGAATAAAAATTCAACTTAGAAAAAAAACTGAAGTAGTTGACGATTCTAAAAGCCTTATTGTTCATGGAAAATTGAAATTGGATCCAGCTCAATTAGAATGTGAATGGAGCGGAAAAGCTTTACCCGACAAATTAACTACAACTGAATTTTTAATAGTCAAAGAGCTTGCAAAAAGGCCTGGCGTAATAAAGGAAAGAGCACATTTAATGGATATAGCCTATAAAGAGAACACAGAAATCGAAGATAGGACTATTGATAGCCACATAAAGCGTATTAGAAAAAAATTCAAAAAAGTTGATGATAAGTTTTCAGCAATTGAAACAAGGTATGGAAGTGGGTATAGATGGAATGTTAGTTAATGAACCAAAAAAAATCAGCATCTATACTAAAAAAATTTTTATTATTTAATTTATTAGTTTTTTCTGTATTAGGGCTCCTCACATTTATTTATCTACAAGCAATTCAACCTAGCCTGGTAAAAAATAAGTCTATAAGTCATTTAGTAATTATTAAAAATACTAACGATCATCTACAAAGATTAAAAATAAATTTTGATGAAAAAAGTTTAAGTACTTTTTTATCATCTACTAGATTTTTATTTCAAAGCTTAGATAGAGTGCAGTTTTTCAATTTAGATGGAAATTTGATTGGTGACACCAACACTCTAGACTTAGATCAGAATGTTTTTTCTAGATCTGATTTAATCATTGAACAAGAAATAGATAATAACAGTATTAATCAAATTTTAAACAGCAACACTAGCACTACTAGCAACGAACTTGTTTATTACAAAGAGATTAAAAATATTATTCTAAGCAAGCTGCAGAATGAACCTTTTATTATCGAGAGTGAAATAAAAAAAGATTTTTTTGTGCAAACTTTAGACAAAGTTTTAACAAAAGAAAAAAAAGTTGGATACATTTTAGTTAGTGAAGAATCCAATGAGATATTAGTAGCTGTTGATGAAAGAAAAAACTTTATAATCAGAACCGTTTTAGCTGTTGCTTTAGTTATTTTTATTTTTTCTGTTTTTTTAAATAAATATATTTTAAAGCCAATAAGTTTTTTAGTTAAATATACAGATTCAATAAAAACAAAATCTATCCAACCAGTTAATATAGATAATTTTTTTATAAGAAGAGATGAAGTGGGTAAATTAACTCAATCCATTCACGAAATGACTCTAGATCTTCAAAAAAGAACTAATCGTGCTGAAACTTTTTCTACAGATCTAGCTCATGAAATCAGAAACCCATTAGCGTCATTAAAAGGAGCATCGGAATTACTGGACAAAACCATAGAACAAAAAGATCGAGAAAAATTACTAAATATTATTAATCATGATGCTGAGAGAATAGAACGTCTTATTACCGATTACACACAAATGCTAAAAGACGAAGCCTCTCTGTCGAGAGAAAAAATGCTTAAAGTTGATCTAAATTTAATTATTACAAGTGTTGTAGAAGATTTTAAACAAAATATAGAATGTTTAAATAAAAGAATTGACATTAAAATAGTAAATAAAAAAGAAAAGCGAAATTTTTTTTATATTCTAGGTATTGAGAACAGAATAGAACAAGTTATTGCAAATCTTTTAGATAATGCAATTTCTTTTAGTCAAAATAATGCTAAAATTTTAGTTGAAATAGACGAAACAAAAAATAATTTTATAATATCTTTTAAGGATGAAGGCCCAGGTTTTAATGAAAAAAATATAGAAAATATATTTAAACGATTCTACAGTAATAGACCCAAAAATTTTGGGGAACACTCAGGTTTAGGTCTTAATATAGTAAAAAATATTATCGAACTCCATAAAGGCAAAATCAAAGCAGCGAATAGAATAGATTTCAGGGGTGCACATATAGAAGTTATATTGCCTAAACTAACCTAGGATTGTTGCTTGCTAAGAAGAAATTATATTGTTAAAACACCCGCAGATTATGAGCGATTATAAAGTAAAAGACATTAATTTAGCTGACTTCGGTAGAAAAGAAATTTCATTAGCTGAAACAGAAATGCCAGGTCTAATGGCACTAAGAAAAGAATATAAAAATAAGTCTCCTCTTAAAGGAGCAAAAATTCTAGGCTGTTTGCATATGACTATTCAAACGGCAGTTCTAATTGAAACACTTGTTGACTTAGGTGCTGAGGTTAGATGGTCATCATGTAATATATTTTCAACACAAGATCATGCAGCAGCAGCTATCGCTAAGGCGGGCATACCAGTTTTTGCTTGGAAAGGCGAAACAGAAGAAGAATATTGGTGGTGTGTAAAACAAACAATCGAAGGAAAAAAAGATTGGAAGCCAAATATGATTTTAGACGATGGTGGAGACCTAACTTCTTTAATGCATAAAGAGTATAAAGATCTTTTAAATGAAGTTAAAGGAGTGTCAGAAGAAACTACTACAGGAGTTTTAGCACTAAAAAAAATGGAAATTAATAAAACTTTATTAATTCCAGCAATTAACGTTAACGATTCTGTAACTAAATCTAAATTTGATAATTTATATGGTTGTAGGGAAAGTTTAGTTGACGGAATTAAAAGAGCTACAGATGTAATGATGTCAGGAAAAGTTGCAATCGTCGCTGGATTTGGTGACGTTGGGAAAGGAAGCGCTGCATCTCTAAGACAGAGTGGTGCAAGAGTGATGGTTACAGAAGGCTATGAGGTTGTTTTAATGGATGATGCAATTAAAGAAGCTGATATTGTTGTTACCGCTACGGGGAACAAGGATATTGTTACAGCAGATCACATGAGAGACATGAAAGACAGAGCTATACTTTGTAATATTGGTCACTTCGATAATGAAATTCAAGTTGAAGCTTTAAAAAATTACAAATGGGATGAAATTAAACCCCAAGTTCACGAAATAGAACTACCAAGCAAAAAAAGAATAATTTTATTAGCTGAAGGAAGGCTTGTAAATTTAGGTTGTGCAACAGGACATCCAAGTTTTGTTATGAGTGCATCATTTACAAACCAAGTTATTGCACAAGTGGAGTTATGGAATAACTCTAATAAATACGAAAAAAAAGTTTACGTTTTACCCAAACATTTAGATGAAAAAGTAGCGACACTTCACCTGGAAAAAGTTGGGGCTAAGCTGACTAAATTAAGTAAAGAACAGGCAGACTATATAAGCGTTGAAACAGAAGGTCCGTTTAAGCCTGATACTTATCGCTACTAACAGAGTAGCCAATGATCATAAATTCTTTAGATCAGCTAAATAAAGTCTCATTAAAAATTATCGCAAAAATTAGTAAAAAAGACTGCATTTTATTATTTGGGGAAATAGGAGTAGGAAAAACTACACTATCTAGAGCTTTGATAAACAATCTTCAAAATCAAAACAAAGAAGATGAGACAGAAGTATTAAGTCCTACATTTAATATTGTTTACGAATATGAAATTGGTAGATTAAAAATAATGCATTACGATCTCTTCAGGCTAAAAACTGAAAAAGACATTGAACAACTTGGGATTTTTGATGAAAATATAAACGATATCAAATTTATAGAATGGGCTGAAATATTAAAAAAAAAACCAAGTAATAGACTTGAAATTTATATGTCATATGAGGAAAAGGAAGAAATGAGAAAAATTAATTTTAAAGGATTTGGAAAGTGGAAAAAATTTAATGCAATATAAAATTAAAAAAATTTCGGGAGACGCCTCACATCGTGAATTTTACAAAATAGAAAAAAATTCTATGTCGTCAATATTAGTAAAGGCTAACAAAAACAAATTTAGAAATTTAATTATTTATGCTGCTGTGAATGAGCTATTAATTAAAAATAAAATTAACGCTCCAAAATTAATTCAAGAGTATTTTGTCGACAATATGATGGAGATAAAAAACCTGGGAAATTACTCTTTTTTAGAACACATAAAGAATAAAAAAAATAAGTTTAATGGTTATAAAAAACTAATCGAATTAATTATTAAGTTACAAAAAATAAATTTAAAAAAAAATATTAAATTTAAAAATAATACAATTAGAATTAAAGAATACAATTTATCTGAATTACACAAAGAATCTGACTTATTTTTTGATTGGTATTTAAAAAATAATGGAAAAAAAAAAGAATTCCAGAAAAATAAAAATAAAATAAAAAAAGAATTAAATATTCTTTATAAAAAACTTTATTTTCAGAAAAGGTGCTTTGTTCACAGAGATTTTCATGCCTCTAATATAATGATAAAAAATAAAAAATTTGGTTTAATTGATTCACAAGATGCGCTAAAAGGGAATTTACTTTACGATGTAGCTTCACTTATTGATGATGTCAGGATTAAACTTCCGCATGAACTAAAATCTTCACTTTTTAAATATTATCTTTCTAAAACAAATAAAATAAAAAAAGGCAAAGAAAAATTATTAGCAAAAAATGATTTTGATATTCTTTCTGTACAAAGAAATTTAAAAATACTTGGTATTTTTGTTAGACTTTGTAAACGAGACAACAAATCAAACTACCTAAAGTATTTGCCTTACACTTGGCAACTATTGGAGTTAAGACTCAAGAATTCAATTTTTATTAATTTAAAATATTTATTAGATAAAACTATACCTAAAAAAAATAGAAAAAAGATTAATTTTAATGACAATTAAAAAAGCTATGATACTAGCAGCCGGTTTCGGGAAAAGATTACTCCCTCTAACTGAAAAGATACCAAAACCATTAGTAATGGTTGGCTCAAAAAATCTTTTAGAAAGATCGATAGAGTTACTTATAAAAATAGGGATTGATGAAATTGTAATAAACACACATTATTTATATAAAGAAATTGATAATTTTCTTAAGGATAAGAACTATCAAATCTCTATCAGGGCTGTAAAAGAGGAAGTATTATTAGATACAGGTGGTGGTATCCTAAATGCCACCAAGAAATTCAAAAATGATCCTTTCTTTGTTTTAAACCCGGATACAATTTGGAGTAAAGATTATTATGAGGAACTAAAAATTCTTGAAAATTCTTATTTAAAAAATAACAAACCTATTTTATTATTAGTTAATAAAATTAACAGTCCCGATAAATCTTTTAAAGGTGATTTTAATTTTAAAGAAAACAACTACATCGTAAGAGAAACTAGTAATCAGTACATATTCACCGGCATCCAGATTATTGATAGATCAATTTTTCAAGCTATAAACGAAAAAGTTTTTTCTATGAATTTAGTATGGGATAAAATGATAAAAGAAAAAAAATTATTAGGACAAAAAAGTAGTCAAACTTTTTTTCATGTAAACACCATTAAAACTTACAAGCAATTAAACAAACTAAAATTTACTGATTGATAATAATTGGTTTTTTTCTAGATTTATCTAAATACTGAACATTTTTTATTTTTAGGCTTTGATCAAACTCAACAATTAGTGGATTTCCTGTCGGTATCTCTAATTCATTTATTTTTTGATCTGAAATATTAAACAATTTTTTACAAAGAGCTCTTAAAGAATTTCCATGTGCAGCAATTATTACATTTTTGTCATTTTGCAAGTCAGGTTTAATCTTATTTTCAAAGAAGGGAATTACTCTATTATAAGTGTCCTTTAAAGATTCTGTTAGAGGTATAGAACCATTAGGTATACTAGCGTTTAAAGGACTAAACAAAGATTGGTTTTTATCATTCTCTAACATTGGAGGTGGTGCCACATCCCAAGATCTCCTGTACGTTTTAAATTGTTCTTCGCCGATTTTTATTTTAGTCTCTTCTTTATTTAATCCAGTTAATGTACCATAATGTCTTTCATTGATTTCCCAAGATGTATTCAACTCAAGTTCTAAGCTATTTTCCTCAAGTATAACTGTTAAGGTTTTAATCGCTCTCTTTAGAAACGATGTATAAGATATATCTATATTTATATTAAGATTTCTAATTAACACACCTGACTTCTTTGCTTCAAGAATACCTTGTTCAGATAAGTCAACATCAACCCATCCAGTAAATCTGTTCTCAGCGTTCCATACACTTTGACCGTGTCTAGTTAAGATTAATTTGCTCATATTATATTATTAAGTAATATGTACTATATTTAAATCATAATGAAAAATAATATATTTAAACTTATTACATATTTATATTATTTATCTCTAGTTATTTTATTAATTATTTATTTATTTCCAGGGAGTATTATAGGCTATCTGTTGTACGGAAATCTATATATGCAACCAAATATTATTAGCAATCCTTTCGGTACTTCCGTAAATCATTTTCTTTTTTTTTTTTATTTAACTTTTTTAGGATTAATTTATAATTTAAATAATAAAAAATTTATTAATAGTTTTTCATTCTTATTGACCATTTCATTTTTTCTAGAATTACTACATTTTTTTATACCTAATAGGGCTTTTGAATTAATCGATCTTCTAGCAAATAGCGTAGGTGTTATAAGCATATTTATTTTATTTAAATTAAAGAAAATTATCACATGAAAAGATTAATTTTTATTATAATAGTTTTTTTTAATTTAAACACAAAATTACTTGCTAATGAAATCTTAGGTATTCCTGTTGTTACAGATGGTGACACCATCAAAATTTCAAATAATCGAATAAGACTCCACGGTATTGATGCACCAGAAAGAAATCAAAAATGTGTAAAAAAATTAAAAGAATATAATTGCGGAACAGTCGCAACAAATGCATTAATAAAAAAAATTAAAAAAAGAGCAGTCAAATGCATGATTCAAGGCAATAAAGACAGATACAATAGATTTATTGGTGTTTGTTTTATTGAACAGGAAAACTTAAACAAATGGATGGTTAGAAATGGCTATGCGGTTGCATATAGACGTTATTCTAAAGACTATATTTTAGATGAAGAGTTTGCAAAAAAAAATATACTTGGTTTGTGGTCTGGGGTGTTTATAAAGCCAGAAAAGTGGAGAAAGCTGAATTAAATTCTTATATAAAATAAGAAGTGATTCATTTTAAAAGATCTCAATTTTATCTAATAATTTTTGTCATACTTGCATCTTGTTCTTCAATACCAAAAAATACAAAAAATAGTTGTGCTATATTTGAAGAAAGATACCTGTGGTATAAACATACCAAAGCAACTTATGAGAAATGGGGTGCTCCTATTCATTTGCAGCTTGCATTTGTTAAAAAAGAGAGTGATTTTGATTGGTTGGCAAAACCACCAAGAAAAAAATTATTTAAAGTAATACCGTTTAAAAGACCCTCAAGTTCTTTTGGTTATTCTCAAGCTGTAGTTGGTACTTGGGAGCAATATAAAAAAGAAACAAATAATAAATTTGCTACACGAGCAAGATTTAAAGATTCGGTTGATTTTATTGGGTGGTACACTAACAAAACTTCTAAAATATTAAGAATATCTAAGAAAGATGTTTATAGACAATACCTTGCTTATTACAAAGGTTGGGGTGATTATAAAAATTACAAAAAAGACAAGAAAGCAATTATTTACGCTTCGTCTGTTAGAGCTCTTGCTAACAATTATAGAAAACAACTTACGATGTGTCAGAAAAACTTAAACAAAAATAAGTACTTTATTTTTTAAGCTGTTTATCTAATTCAACTTCAACAGCATCAATATTTTTTTCATTTTTACCAATAATAGAATAAATAGTTGGTATTACATACAGTGTAAAAAAAGTTGAAAATAACATTCCACCAAAAATAGTTATACCAACTGTTAATCTACTTGCAGCTCCTGGGCCAGAACCAACTATTAACGGGATCACTCCAAAGATAGTAGACAGACTTGTCATTAAAATTGGCCTAAGTCTAATCGTAGAAGCTTCAACTATTGCATCTTCTAATTTTTTTCCTTCCTTTCTTAATTGATTAGTGAATTCTACTATTAAAATTCCATTTTTGGCCGACAAACCAATTAAAATAATTAATGCAATTTGACTATAAATATTTAAAGAAGAACCAACTACAAGCAAACCTAATAAACCACCAAGTATTGCTAGAGGCACAGTAAGCATAATTGTGAGAGGATGTCTCCAGCTTTCGAATTGAGCACACATAGCTAAATAAGCAGTTATCAAAGCTAGGGCAAAAATAATATAAAGTTCATTATTTGTTTTTTTATATTCTTCACTTTCACCCTTATAAGCAATTTTAGCTTGAGGGGTATTTTTCTCTACGACACCTAACAAAAACTTTAGTGCTTCGTCCAAAGAATAGTCACCAACTAATCTTGCAGAAATAGTTACAGCTTTTTGTCTGTTGTATCTTGCTAAAAATGGTGATTTGCCCTCTTCGCTGTACTCAACTAAATTAGAAACTGATATTAATTTTCCATTATTTTTTGACCTTACAAATACCTTACTTATACTTCCTGGCTCTTGCCTATCTTTAATGTCACCTTGAAGAATAATAGAATATTCCTTTCCATCTTGAGTAAATTTTGTAACTGTCTTGGAACCAAAAATAGTTTCTATTGTTCTTCCTATATCTTCTGTAGAAACACCTAAATCTGCTGCTTTTTTTTGATTAATCTGAACATTTAGTTGTGGTTTATTAAGGTCAAAATCATCTTGAACTGAGGATAATCCAGGATTTTTTCGAGCTTCTCTTTTAATTATTTTTTTCCATTTTATTAACTGCTCGTATGTATTTCCAAGCACTACAAATTGAACGGGACTTTCAACTCCACCTGTTCTAATACCTTGAGGCATAACAGAAAACGCAAGGACACCAGGAACACGACCTATTTTGGCAAAAGATTCCCTTAATATTTTTACACCATGCCGTTTTCTCTTTGACCAATCTTCCAGAAGGACAATAATAAAACCACTATTAACCTGTTTTGATGATTTGCCAAAACCTGGAACTCTCATAATCAATTTTCTATACTCACCTTTACCTAATTCTGGAAGCAACATAGCTTCAATTTCTTCTGTTTTAGATTTTGTAAAATTAAAACCAGAACCTTGAGGTGCTTTTATAATTACAAAAAAGGCCCCCCTATCTTCAGGTGCAATTAATTCTTTAGGGGCAAAATTAAATAAAAAAATAGTCAATGCTAATGTTACACCTAAAAAAGAAACGATTATTTTTTTTTTATTTATCCATAAAATTAAAGATTGCTTATAAGCAATGGTAATACCTTTTAAAAATTTTTCAAACTTAGTTACAGTTTTAGATTTTTCCATATTTTTTTTTAAGAATTTACTAGCCAACATAGGACTAAGAGAAAGTGCAACAAAACTAGATATGATAACGGCAGAGGCTAAAGTTATTGCAGTCTGAGTAAAAAGAACTCCTGTAATACCTTTAATAAAA
>Ga0308013_10001918_pt1 | contig 10018 bp, 9 predicted proteins | sample Neamet181_FD_203131 | JGI IMG/M metagenome (GOLD analysis project Ga0308013, IMG submission 203131) | Marine microbial communities from water near the shore, Antarctic Ocean - #181 | ecosystem: Environmental > Aquatic > Marine > Unclassified | place: Southern Ocean | collected 2014-07-25
AGTCCTTGAGGCGCATGGGGGGCAGAAAGGAATTTCTGGCGACGCTATTCTGGATTAGCTTGGGTATAGGATAGCGGCTACGTGGCGACCTTCGCCGGCAAGCACATTGAAAGTTCTGGCAGCAGCTGCTGTATCCATAAGTTCGAGCCCAACCCCACGTCGCGCGAACGCGAACATTAATTCACGCGGCGGGAATTCGCCGTCTTTTCCTGTCCCGACCACGATGAGTTCCGGTTTATGTTCGAAGATCACGGAGAAATGCGCCTCGGTCAATTCAGAAATCATGACCGTCGGCCAATTTTCTATGATCTCCTGGGTCGTTAGCGCGACCGTTTCGGACCAAAGCCGGTCATTTATAAGGATACCGTCAGAGCTAACACTTCGGATTGTGAGTGTGCCGACCAATTCTCTTGTGAATTTCAAACGCGCTTCCCTTAACATCTGCGCCACAGAATGAACGCATCATATGACAAAAACGCCGCAGTCGTTTTGTTGCCGCCTATATCGGCCGGTCGATTGCAAAACCAAGGCCTCAAGACGTGGCTTGCTCAGTCTGATATTACGGTTGAGACTCGGCCGAAGGAGCTTCTTCAGCGCGTGACCCAAGAGCTCGGACTTCCGTATCCCGAGCAAGGTTTCGGTGCCTTACGAATGTGGGGGCAGACCGGAGACCGGCCGGCGAATTGGATCGCTGCAGCAGATCCGATTTATCTTGAGCCAAGATTGGATCATTTGTGCTTGCATGCGCTTCGTCGTGTGGGCGTTCCGTCCACACAAATGCGGACACTGATTGATCACCTGCAGTTAACTCTGGGTGATGGGTCTGATTTCGGGTTTATGCGCTTGGCATCCTACGGCTACCTCAGTTCCAGAAATGCGATTGCCACGTCATCAGTGCCGGCCTATGTCATCGATGAACAAAAGCCCGATAAGTTCCTGCCCACAGGCGAAGACACAGGGGCACACCGCAACTTGGTCAGCGAGATTGAGATGGCGCTGCACGAGCATGAAGTCAATCTCGCTCGAGAAGCAGACGGTGAGTTGCCTATAAATTCTTTGTGGTTGTGGGGTGGTGGAACAGCGCCGGAAAAAATTAAGAGAGTGCAGCCACCTTTGTTTTCCGATGACGCGCTTCTCTCTGGCTATTGGTATTCAGCGACTGGCATAGCAGATTGTTGGCCGGGCAATATCACTGAATGCCTGAATCGATCCGTCGCCGGTTTTGTAGCTGAAACACCGGAATTTGACGACAGTTTGGATTTACTTGAGGCATGTTTACTTGAATTGCGTGAGGCGCTCCGATCGGGGCGGCTAAGCAGCTTGACCTTGTTATTTCGCGACGGAGTGCGCGCCCACGTTCGCCGCTCGCACGCTTTACGCGTCTGGCGATACAAATCCGATTTATTAGACGAGGCACGCCAACAATGAGATCCGCCAGACCGGTTATTTGCCGGCAACCCCCGCAGCAATCGGTGCTCGATAATCTTGCCGGCATCGATCCGCTGCATATGCGTTTGTTTGCTATGCGCGGACTGACATCAACTGACGAGCTGGATTATAGCCTTGCTCACCTAGCACCAGTCGGTTCTCTCGAAAATATTGACGATGCTGCCTCACTCGTCATATCGCATCGAGAAGAAAAGATTATTGTCGTTGGGGATTTTGATGTTGATGGCGCAACAAGTACCGCGTTGCTGCTACGCTGTCTTTCAGAGTTCGGATTCAAAGACGTCGAATACCTCGTACCAAATCGATTTGAGTACGGCTATGGACTGACCCCTGGAATCGTCGACGTTGCTGCAGGACGCTCGCCGAGCCTGTTAATAACAGTTGATAACGGGGTATCGAGTATCGATGGCGTCGCCCGGGCCAATGAGCTTGGTATGTCCGTGTTGGTAACGGATCATCATCTGCCCGGCGATGAGTTACCTTCGGCCGCAGTGATAGTGAATCCGAATCTCAAAGGGAGCCAATTTCTGAGCCGCAACCTTGCCGGTGTGGGCGTTGCCTTCTATTTGATGGCCCGTATCGGTCGAATGCTTGAAGATGCCGGGCAAAATGGAGCGGCGAAGATTCCTGCTCGATACCTGGATCTCGTGGCTCTGGGCACGGTCGCCGACGTCGTACCCCTTGATCACAATAACCGAATATTGGTGCATCAAGGATTGATGCGAATGCGGGCTGGGCGTGCTGTGCCGGGTATTGACGCATTACTTAAGCAGGCAGGTCGCACGTTGTCTCGCTGCGTTAGTGCTGATCTGGGATTCGCCGTTGGCCCGCGCATCAATGCGGCGGGACGTCTGGAGGATATTTCGATTGGGATCGAGTGTTTGCTGACGGATAATGCGGAAACAGCGAACGAATACGCACGCATTTTGAATCAGATTAACAGCGAGCGTCGCGACATTGAGGCAACGATGCGAGATCAGGCGTTCAAATACGTGGATCAACTCGGCGAACAGCGATGGCCAGACTGCGTCTGCGTGTATGACAAGTCCTGGCACCAGGGCGTCGTCGGCTTGATCGCGGCACGCGTGAAAGAACGGTGCCACCGACCCGTCATTGCATTCGCTCGTGAAGACGAGAATTATCTGAAGGGTTCCGCGCGGTCGATTCAGGGAGTGAATATTCGTGATTTGCTCGAAGCGGTTTCTACGGTTAAGCCGGGACTTATTGAGAAGTTCGGTGGGCATGCGATGGCGGCCGGACTAACGATTTCGGAAGCGTCATTGGATGATTTCAAGAAAGTAGTCGCCGAGCAGATGCGGCGCTTGTATCCTGGCGCCGATTTTAGTGGCGCAATAGTGACGGACGGCCCACTGCCTGGAACGGCGCTAAACCTTAATTTCGCCCGGTCACTGCGAGATGCAGGCCCTTGGGGGTCGGCATTTCCTGAGCCGATGTGGAGTGGCGACTTTAGTATCGTGGAGCAACGAACAGTCGGGGAGAATCACCTAAAGCTGCGCGTCAGACCATCGGAAGGCGGAAATATTGTCGATGCCATTGCATTCAACCAGGCGGGTGACGTTTACCGCGGTATGGTGCGGCTGGTGTATAAGCTGGACGTGAATGAATTTCGAGGCGTTGAAAATCCGCAACTCGTTGTGGAACAAATCGCTGAATTACACGATGGTGCGGCGTGATAAGATCACGCACTTTCACGCTACCCGAATTCTGAAAGCGATAATGGAAACCAGCCAGATAAAACAATCGATAGTTGACCTCACTGAGCGCACTGATGCGTTGAGGAGGTATCTTTGACTACGAGGCAAGGGCGGAAAGACTGATCGAAGTTGAGCGCGAGCTCGAACAACCTGACGTGTGGAGCGAACCTGATCGTGCGCAGGCGCTTGGTCAGGAGCGCGCCCGACTGGAGCAGATTGTCGGAGGGCTCGATAAGCTCACGATCGGACTCGCTGATGCAGATGAATTGCTGGTGATGGCGGTCGAAGATGATGACGAAGCGACGGTCAATGAGGTCGTCGTCGACATCGATAGCTTGCAGAAAATTATTGGTGGCCTCGAATTCCGCCGTATGTTCTCTGGCGAAATGGACCCAAATAGTGCGTACCTCGATATTCAGTCCGGTGCTGGTGGCACGGAAGCACAGGACTGGTCCGAAATGGTTCTACGAATGTACTTGCGCTGGGCTGAAGCCCACGGATTCAAGGCTGAAGTGATCGAAGCATCGTCCGGCGAAGTTGCTGGCATCAAGAGCGCTACGGTGCACATCGTTGGGGAGTACGCTTACGGTTGGCTGCGTACAGAGACTGGCGTGCATCGTCTGGTGCGAAAATCACCCTTTGATTCTAGCGCACGCCGGCACACGTCGTTTTCGTCAGTATTTGTTTCTCCTGAGGTAGACGACGACATTGATATTGAGATCGATCCGTCGGATCTTCGTATTGATGTTTACCGCGCGAGTGGTGCGGGCGGCCAGCATGTCAACCGAACGGAGTCGGCAGTGCGCATAACGCACGTGCCTACAAACACCGTTGTTCAGTGCCAAAATGACCGATCACAACACAAGAACAAAGCTACGGCGATGAACCAGTTGAAGGCGAAACTATATGAATTGGAGCTGCAGGAACGAAAGGCAGCAGCATCGATTATTGAGGACAGCAAAGCGGATGTCGGCTGGGGTAGCCAGATTCGCAACTATGTGCTCGACCAAAGTCGCATTAAGGATTTGCGTACCGGCATTGAAACCGGTAACACTCAGGCCGTATTGGATGGTGGATTGGATGCATTTATTGAAGCTAGTTTGAAACAAGGACTGTAAAGAAATCGTGACTGACCAAAAAGACGAAAATAAATTAATAGCTGAACGCCGAAGTAAGTTGGATGTGATGCGTGAAGGCGGCAATGCCTATCCAAATGACTTCAGGCGTACTGCGCTTGCAGGGCAGTTGCACCAGAACTTTGATACGCATGAGGGTGAGGCGCTGCGCGGGGAGCACATCAGAGTCGCAGTCTCGGGCCGTATGATGGTGAAACGAGTGATGGGTAAAGCGAGTTTCATTAAGTTGCAGGACCAGTCCGGACAGATTCAGGTTCGTGTGGAGCGCGATCGTTTATCGGAAGGTGTCTATCAGAGCTTCAAGAAATGGGATGTCGGCGATATCGTCGCGGCTCAGGGCGAGCTATTTCGAACCCAAACTGGCGAATTGACGGTTATGGCGAATGAAATCCGCCTGCTAACTAAATCGCTGCGCCCATTGCCTGAAAAGTGGCATGGCCTATCCGATCAGGAGGTGCGTTATCGGCAACGCTATGTTGATCTGATCATCAACGAGTCCAGTCGGGATGTACTTCAAAAGCGTTCTCAAATCATCACTTACATGCGATCGTTTTTGGAGGAAGCAGATTTTCTCGAAGTCGAAACTCCCATGTTGCAAACAACACCTGGCGGGGCGAATGCACGGCCGTTCAAGTCGCACCATAATGCTCTCGATATGGAGTTGTACCTGCGGATCGCTCCTGAGCTGAATTTAAAGCGCCTGATTGTGGGTGGCTTTGATCGCGTCTATGAAATTAATCGAAACTTCCGCAATGAGGGCGTTTCTGCTCAGCACAATCCCGAATTCACGATGATGGAAGCGTACCGAACGTATGCCGAGTACACCGACTGGATGGATATGACCGAAGCGATGTTGCACGGCATGGCCGAGGCCTTAAATGGAACTACGCTCGTCAATTACCAGGGCGAGGAGTTCGACTTCGGCAAGAAGTTCACGCGTATGACGGTAGAGGAAGCTATCGAGGCCTATAATCCAGAATTCGATATGGCCAAAATCCGCGACCGCGACTATCTGGCAGATTATTGCGTAAAAATCGGCGTGCCTATCCAAGATAATTACGGCGCCGGAAAATTGCAAATAGAAATATTTGACGCGACCGGTGAAGCAGAGTTGCGTGAGCCGACTTTCATTACGCAGTACCCAACCGAAGTTTCACCATTATCCCGAAAAAATGACGAAGACCCATTCGTTGTAGATCGTTTCGAATTCTTTGTTGCGGGACGTGAGATAGCGAACGGATTTTCTGAGCTTAATGATCCAGAAGATCAGGCGGATCGGTTCCGCACACAGGTTGAGAATGCGGCGGCCGGTGATGATGAAGCGATGTCATACGATCACGACTACATTCGGGCGCTCGAGTACGGGATGCCGCCGACAGCGGGAATAGGTATGGGTATTGATCGCCTAGTAATGTTGCTGACTGATTCGGCGTCGATCCGTGATGTCTTGTTGTTTCCCCATATGCGCCCTGAAAGCTTCGATTAGCTACGCAAGAATCGTTGCCTTATCCAGGTAGGGCAGGGAGGCTAGGTTGAGTTTCGAATTGTGCACTGACAATTCCCCGCCAACTTTGTTGATGGGGACGACAGCTAGCAGATCGGTTCCGGATGCATTAAGGACATCACCAATATCCTGACCGTCATGCGACACCTTATTGCCTGGCGACACTGGCGTATCGCTTTCAAATTTCAGTGTTCTTCGTTTGGTTGCGCCTTTGTAGTGTGTTCTGGCGATAATTTCCTGACCGGTGTAACAGCCTTTATCGAAATCGATTGCATCGAGGAGATCGAGGTTAAGCATATGTGGTGTGTATTGCTCTGACTGCTCCAGGCCGACCGTCGGATGACCTTCGCTGATCAATGCGGCTAGGTCCACTGTTACGCCCTCGTCAATGATCTCGAATTCTACTTTGGCTCGAAAACGAAAAACCATCAGACGCCGAACGATATTTTCAGCTAAATCAGAGGGTGCCGAGAGCCTAAAGGCTGACTCAGTCGATAGGACATTGCCTAGCCAGATCACTCTGCCCTTCGGGCTGCACCAGGCAGCCAAAATTTTAGATTCTGACTCCAGTCGCTTCAAGTCATTGGTCAGCTGACCCTGTAGAAACTCAAAAGCGTCCACACCGCTAACTAAAATTGTTGAAATTCTATTCATTTGCCTCACCGTAGTTATTGTTACTGTTACTGCAGGGCTTGGCCGCCTCTGGCATACTCTTGCCATGCACAGCGATGACCCAAAGATTGGTACTGCATCTGAAGATTCAACGACGGATGATAACCCGCCGGAGAGTCAGAAGCCGCCGAAAGAGATCGGTGGCCGTGGCGGATTGGATCCAACTCGCTATGGCGATTGGGAAAAGGCAGGACGTTGTGTTGATTTTTAAGGATAATGCCATGGCTGAGACTATGGCACGAATCCTCAACAAGAAGAGACTTCATGAGCAATAACGGCAGGCCTCTGTCGCCGCACCTCTCGATTTATCGCTGGCCCATCACTATGACTACGTCGATCCTCCACCGGGTAACGGGCATAGCGTTGAGCATCGGTTCCATTGTTCTGGTTGCCTGGCTTTTTGGTGTGGCGATGGGTGCAGAGTCATATGCGATTTTTCTGAGCTACATGGACTCGATTCTCGGCCGAGTGTTACTGATCGGCTGGAGTTTCGCGTTCTTTTTTCATCTCTCAAACGGTGTCAGGCATCTAGTGTGGGATAGTGGGCGCGGATTTGAAAAGTCGACCGCGAATGCCTCCGCCTGGTTCGTATTGATACTCGCTGTGATTCTAACGGCACTGTTCTGGTGGATACGCTTATGAGTCTGCGCGCTCTACTGGGCCAAGTACTGGGTTGCGATAACGCCAAAGGTGCCACAGCCCATTTCTGGGCGCAGCGCCTGTCGGGTATTGGCACTCTGATCGCCGGCCTGTGGTTTATTTTCTCGATTCTGGGTATACCGGGATTCGGATATGCTGACGCACTGGCATTCATCACTACCCCATTGAATGGCGTCATGCTTTTGCTTCTGGTCGTCGTAATGGCGTACCACTCGAACCTGGGTGTACAGGTTGTAGTTGAAGACTACGTCCATGGCCATGGGTTGAAATTGACCGCACTGATTCTTTCCCGCTTCGCACATATGTTTCTTGCGGTGGCGGCTGTTTACGCAATTATTAAGATTGGACTGGGTGTATGAGCGACTACGAATTTATCGACCACACCTATGACGTAGTCGTCATCGGCGCTGGTGGCGCTGGCTTACGCGCCACCTTTGGGTTGGCCGAGGCGGGACTCAAGACAGCGTGCGTAACGAAGGTCTTTCCAACTCGAAGTCACACTGTGGCCGCACAAGGCGGCATCAGCGCCGCTCTTGGTAACATGGGTGAGGATGATTGGCGCTGGCATATGTACGACACCGTTAAGGGTTCAGACTGGCTCGGTGATCAGGACGCTATTGAGTACATGTGTAAAGAGGCCCCGGATGCGGTCATCGAACTGGAGCACTACGGTGTTCCATTTTCTCGTACCGAAGATGGCAAGATTTACCAGCGACCGTTTGGCGGCATGACGACACGCTACGGTGAAGGTACGGCGCAAAGAACCTGCGCGGCAGCCGATCGTACTGGCCACGCGATGCTGCACACCCTGTATCAGCAGTCGCTAAAGCATGAGGCTGAGTTCTTTATCGAGTATTTCGCCGTCGATCTGATCATGGAGGACGGTGCGTGTCGCGGTGTGGTTGCGATTGACCTCGCCACTGGGCGCTTGCATCGCTTCCGTTCGCATAAGGTTATTCTCGCCACAGGTGGATACGGCCGGGCATTTTTCTCCTGTACATCAGCACACACCTGTACTGGAGATGGCAGCGCGATGGTATTGCGGGCTGGTTTGCCTGTTCAGGATATGGAGTTTGTACAATTTCATCCAACTGGAATCTACGGCGCTGGTTGCCTGATTACCGAAGGCGTCCGCGGCGAGGGCGGTTACCTCACAAATTCCGATGGCGAACGGTTCATGGAGCGCTATGCGCCGAATGCAAAGGATCTTGCATCACGTGATGTTGTCAGTCGGTCGATGACGATCGAGATCAATGAAGGACGTGGCGTTGGTAGCGGGGCTGATCACATTCATCTGCATCTTGAGCACCTCGGTCCCGAAGTTATCGAAGAGCGCTTGCCTGGGATCGCTGAGTCTGCACGTATTTTTGCCGATGTGGATGTTACGAAAGAGCCTATACCGGTATTGCCGACAGTTCATTACAACATGGGCGGTATACCGGCGAACCTTACTGGTCAGGTCGTGACCAAAGTGGGTGACGATCCGGAAGCTGTTGTTCCTGGTTTAATGGCCGTTGGAGAAGCGGCTTGCGTATCGGTTCACGGAGCTAATCGTCTTGGTTCAAATTCACTACTTGATCTGGTTGTCTTCGGTCGCGCAGCGGCAAAATTCTGCATCGAAGAAATGACGCCAGGTGCGCGTCATAAGGACCTGTCCGCTGATGCGGGTCAGAATAGTGTAGTCAGAATTGACAAGCTCCGAAATGCCGATGGCAGTCGTCCGACAGCTGCGATTCGCTTGGAAATGCAAAAAGTCATGCAGGGCCATGCAGCTGTTTTTCGAACCGGTGAGTCACTGGATAAAGGCCTCGAATTGTTGCGCGAGACGTTTGCGAGTTTTGCGGATGTTGGCGTAACGGATCGCTCGATGGTCTGGAACACAGATCTTGTCGAAACGATGGAGCTCGAAAATTTGTTGCTGAATGCATCAGCGACGATGGAATCTGCTGCGAACCGGCTGGAAAGTCGTGGAGCGCATGCGCGTGAGGACTTCCCGGATCGCGACGACGTCAACTGGATGAAGCACACGCTTTCCTGGGTCGATTCCAACGGCAATGTTTCGTTTGATTATCGCCCGGTGCATCAACAAACACTGACTGACGAAGTGGCGTATGTCGAACCAAAAGCTCGCGTTTACTAGGATTATTGACAGTGACTGAATTCAGACTTCCAAAGAACTCGCGAATTTCGAAGGGAAAACATTTTCCGGCGGCTGATGGCGTTAGTAATATCCGAAAGTTTGCGGTGTACCGATACGATCCATCCAGTGACGATAACCCGCGCGTCGATACTTACGATGTTGATATGGACAATTGTGGTCCGATGGTTCTCGATGCCCTAATCAAGATCAAGAACGAGATCGATCCGACACTGACGTTTCGACGGTCTTGTCGCGAAGGCATTTGCGGATCATGCGCGATGAATATTGACGGTGGGAATACTCTGGCATGCACTCGCGCAAATGACGAGCTGAAGGGTGACATAAAAATTTACCCATTGCCGCATTTGCCGGTCGTTAAAGACCTTGTGGCCGATTTGACTAATTTCTACGCGCAGTACGCGTCGGTCAAACCCTGGTTGCAGTCACGAACGCCACCGCCACCGGATCAGGAGCGATTGCAGAGTAAAGAAAACCAGGAGCTCATCAATGAGCCGGCGGCTTGCATTCTGTGCGCCTGTTGTTCGACGAGTTGCCCGAGCTATTGGTGGAACAGTGATCGCTATCTCGGTCCGGCTGCATTGCTGGCTTCGTATCGCTGGCTGGTCGATAGTCGAGATGATGCAACCGGCGAACGACTCGACGAGCTTGAAGACCCCTTCAAGCTTTACCGTTGCCATACCATCATGAACTGTACTCAAACCTGCCCCAAAGGCCTGAATCC
>Ga0308013_10001924_pt1 | contig 10011 bp, 20 predicted proteins | sample Neamet181_FD_203131 | JGI IMG/M metagenome (GOLD analysis project Ga0308013, IMG submission 203131) | Marine microbial communities from water near the shore, Antarctic Ocean - #181 | ecosystem: Environmental > Aquatic > Marine > Unclassified | place: Southern Ocean | collected 2014-07-25
CAAGAGTAAAGGGAATGTTTTTAGAATCCACGTTATTCATGACTGTCACATTCTTGATTTCTTTTTTGTTCAATATTACTTTCATACTCATAATCAATTTTCGTCTATTTGATTCGGGGTTATTCCCTCATCTTCATGTACTATTATACAGATTTACGTCGCTATTGTCAAGGCAAATCTTCATTTTATTTTGAAATAGAACTGATAGAGACAACATAAGCGGGGGGAGTCTTACTGAGGGGTTGACTTCGTTTCGGTTTCTCTAACATCTGTTCTCCAGCGAGATAAATTGCCAGAGGTCTGACGTTATAGAAATGAGGGGATTGATATGTGGTTATTTTCATTATTTTAAATTATGTTGTAAAGTGTTCCATACCGTAACTAAATTACACCGTTGCAGGCACCCTAACGTTTCTTTTTGAAACCATTTGCACGGAACACTAAACTTTCGACAACTCCAAAGACGGAGATTAATGCATTCGGATATTCACAAATTACAATGTCTGAGGTGAGGAATCTTTTCTCACTCTTCACCTACTATTATACAGAAAAACGAAACGTTTGTCAAGACAATTATAGTTTTTTTTATCTTCCTTTTATGTCACAGGTCAACCAGATTTGTCCTGTTTCTTCTGTTCCGTAATACATTCTAGTTGGATATTCTCGGTGTGCTGGTCGATTTTTTTTCATGTATTCTTTGTCAGGCTTATTGCCTTGGTGGTCTAGATGTTGTGTGCCGAATTTACTTTCCCCCACACCATTTTCGTAGTAGTTCCAACAGTCTACTTCGCTGACGAATTCCTTGTCGATTGTTTGTTGCGGTGGATAGTACCATTTCAAAACTCTTGCGATCCATGTCGTATCACTACTAGTTGAATTAGTTCTTGTTGCGGTGGATGTTTCAACGGGCGTGGTTGTGGGTGAGTCTTCGGCTGTTGCGTCATTTGCACATCCGTTAAGAATTAGTGTTATTACCAGTGCGAGGATAATGATAAAATATTTCATCTTCCCTTTACTGTCTCTTTGATGAGTTTTTTGATTTCTTTCTTAGTGGGCATTTGTGGGGGCTCTCTGAGTTTGAATGCTGAGCTGATTTCTCGTTCTATCATGTCTTGAACGACACCCCAGCTATAGTTCTCTATTTCGTGATGGTTTTTCAATTCAATTCTATATTGAAAGAGAGTGACCTACGAATTCCCTTTCCACTAACTGTACGAAAAGGATATACTTGGTGTTTCAACAAAGAGGGAAAAAGAAAAATGTCACCTACTTTCGGAGAAATTGTAATAGTTGAGTAAGTCATTATTATATCCGTATCCGATGAGTTTCCAACAAACGTAATTGTTCCATCCATATCTTTATTTTTTCGTGATGGTAGATATTCTGGTATTTTGAGATAGAGCACACCCGAAAGAATTCCTGTATGATTATGTAAAGGATTATATTCATCATCCTTTTGGTCATTGAACCAAGCTGAAGTGAGAACTGACTTTTCCAACATTTGTGCAAACCTACCAAGAACAGGTGGAATTTTATCGGTTTCTATATGATGTTGAGATGCAAAAGATGTAAGGTATCTAAGAGACAATTCATCGATATAATTTTTGAATGAATCTAACTCTAAAATAGAAGTAGGTATAATCCATTCATTTTCTATCTCACCCGCTAGTACATTATTATAAGATTTTTTATTTTCATCCTTCAATATAGAATCTGTTATGTCTAACAATTCCTTTATCTGAATTTCTGATAGACTGCTATGTAATATTGGTGCACTCCACGGTTGATAGAATTTTATTTCATCCATTCCATGATTATTCATTGTCTTCTTGATTCGCTTCAGATGAGATGTCAGTTTCTACTATATCTATTTGTGGTTGTGTCATTTCAGTTAGAGTTTCGTGCATGTCGTTGACCGTAATTTTTATTTGTTTAACATCTCTTTTTATATCATAAATTACTAAACAATTCCACGCGAGCATTACTGATGAAATTGCTGCGAATACAGTAATTACTAATCCATTATCTACATCTAGTTTATTTTTTATCATGTGTAATTCCTTTTCCAAATTTTTATTCATTACAACTAATATAACAAATTAACTCACCAAAGTCAAGTTTTTTTTATCTTATAATTCCATTCCAAATAACACTAAAAATGGGCAATCCAAAAAAGAATATCATCATTGCACCAAACATACCGAAAAGAAATGCTGAATAAGACCATCGTATCCACCTATACTTAACAAGTGCAAGAGTCTTACCACTAATATACATTTCCTTGGCCAATGTATCATATACCTTATCATCAGTCATCAATGAATCTGCATAATGTTCTTTGTAATCTTCTATATCCATTTGAGAAAAGTGACCGAAATAAAGTGGATCAAATTGAGGTGATGTTTTATCTAGATTTCCGTTACTATCTTTTGGATAATTGGTGTTAGGTATTATCGCTACTATCGCACACAATAATGATAGAATACAACAGAGAGCAAAAAACATTAATGGATATCTCATTACAGGATTGTCTAATTCTGCAACCGTAACCGAAAACACAATTGCAGAAACTGTAATCATTATGTTGGCCTTTTGGTCAGCCATCATATTCAATCGCATCTGATTAGTAACATTCAGTCTGAAAATGTTATCTACAGCAGTTCTATCCTCTGGTACATTGTCAAAGATAGATATTTTTTTATCAAATTCCAATCAATCCTCCTTCAAAGACCACTGAGTTCTTTGATTTTTATATGCTCCAGAAAATCCAACATTGGTGAGCTCACAATATTCTGTCATTCCCACATACTCTTTAGGACAGGGCTCTGGATTAGTTAGTATAATCCACATTAAAATAATAGATTGAACTACAAACATTGTAGTAGTAGTTATTATCATCATTTTCGGAGTTCTTCTATTCTACGCTCAATAACACCAATAGTATCTTGAAGATAGAGAATATCAATTTTAGAATGAGATGGTTTTAATCGTGATTTGTGTATCTCTATTTCATCTTCAAGAACAGCCACAATCACTTCATTCATAGTCACTGAACCTATTCTACTCCACATTCCATCTAATTTTCCCATATATCACTTTCCTTTTTGTCAAGTTTTCTTATTGTTTTTCTGACTTTAATCAGTTCTTTTCTACAAATAACACGTTCAGATAATGTTTCAGCAGTATTCAATTCTTTTCTAATTATCGCCTCCCAAGCAAGATGAAATGGAAGGTCTCCGTATTCCTCATCTTCATTTATCATTTTTTACATCTCTGGTGTAGGTAATAGAATGTTTGGTGGGATTTTGTCAATACGATTCCCTTTGAATTTATATCTTCTTTCACAAGTAATCCACGCTAATCCAAAAGATTGAATTTCAAATAACATTACTGGGCGAGTTGAGGGTATCTGATTATGTAATCTTTTCATCCTATGATGATTTAAATAATACTTCCAACATTCATCTCGTCTATCAAATTCTTTATCCACCAATGCCCCCAATTGTGTGGTGAGCAATATAATTCCTACCCACACTTCAGTCATTTTAAAATCCTGTCATACCAAATAGAAACAAGATATAATATACTACTATTGTACATAACAAAGATAACAATAAAAGATCTGTTATTTTCATTTAGAGACTCCTATCGTGTTTAATTTTTGCGGGAAACCCTCTGTCTCCTATTATTCTCGCGAACTTTTGTGCTTCAATATCGTTGTCAAAAAATCTTCTATTGACTTTTCGGGGGTCTGGTTTGTGAACATTCACATCTTCGCCCAGTGGAATTTCCCACCATTCTACCCATGTATTCATGACTCATACTCAAAATTATTGGTTGTTGGATTTTCTTGTAACAAAATAGCACCATTTTTCAGATGAAATTTCGTTGCCATTTCAGTTTTCGGACTCATAGTGATATACCGATTACTAAAATGTTGACTTTGAAGGAGATTTTTCGTTTCTTCTATTATTTTTCTTCCCATTCCTCTTTCTGATGACCATACTGTATAGAAAATTGAATAACACCCCCATTCAAATGATAATAATTCTTTCTCCGTGATTGGTATTCCGTTCAAATGTGCTACACAAACAACTGCTTTCTTTTCCAAGTGAAACATTTCTCTACGACAATCGGATACTCTCCAATCAAAAGGAATATTTTTCCGAACAGGGTCATTCTCACATAACTTTTCTGCAAGGTCTATTCCAACTTTTTGTAATATCATTTATTTTTTCACTCAGCATAGAGACTACTATTCGTTTCTTCCAATTTTTTTATTACACTCTCTATCGTAAAAAAATCTTCATCGTGTTTTTTTGATAGAATCAATTCTCCACTTTTAAAAATATCAAACTGACCTTTACCACCTTCTTCTATCTCACAAGTTTCGTAATACTTGGAATTGATTTCAGCAGAAAGACTTTCTGCGTGGGGTCTATAATTTCATATTCCACAGTATTTTATTGTCCACATCACGTTTCCTTGTTTTTAGATTTAATTTGAACTATCCATGTACGGAATCCGTCAGCAAGTTTTTTTTCATATACTGTTTTAAAATAATATTTTTTACTATTTTCTATCATGATGTGTCTATTAACCTTGACCACGATAAAGTTTCCAATTCTTTTTTTTGTGTTTGTTTTTTGGAGTAGTCCTTCTAGATTTTCCTATAGAAGTTCTTTTTTTCATTCCGGTTTTTTTCTTATTCAATATCTTTAATTTACTTGTCGCCATCAAATTCTTTCTTATGACTGTGTTCTATTTGAACTTTTGAAATTTCAGCGTGCAAACTTACTAAATCAATCGTTGTTAAATAATGTAATCCTTCTTTTATAGTATTCATAATTTGTTCGTGTGTCATGTCGTTAAATATACTTGGTTTATATCTCATCGTCTATATTATCTTTCTCTGAATCCCATTCGTATAGTCGTTTCATTATCTTTATTCTTCCTTGTTCTTTGTCAATACGAAATACTAAATCTCCGTGTTCTTCTGTGTGTAAAACGTGTGGTATCTCAATATAAGGCAACAATCCTTTATCCTGCAATTGAGATATTTTAGAATAAAGATTATCCGTTCCAGATTTACCATGAAATGTTTCTTCTACCATCTTCTTCAACTCTTGGTTTTTCTTTGTATTTTTCATAGATTCCCTTAATTCTAAAAGGTTTCGTAAAAATTTTCTTTTTTGTTCTTTGTTCATAGATTACCACCCAAGCGATTTATCACTATTGATAGGAGTGAAAGATTCTCCACAACCACACATTTGGCCTGTTCCTAATCTTTTGAATACAAATCCTTGTTCTACCAAGTTCTTATCACTGTACCCCACTTCTAACGAACCCATGATGGTATGTAACTGTACTTGGTTTACTATCAATCTAACATCACCATCAAAATATGCCGATTCTGCAGCGGTTCTTGTGTCTGTAGTTTCTAGTGTAAATTTCCAACCTGAACATCCACCCGCTTTGGCACCAACTTTTAGATAGGTGGTTTTAGGGTCTAATCCCTCAGATTCCAACGATTCTAAATATACTTCTTTTGCCTTATTTGTTATACTCAATTCCATAACATTTTTCCATTCTCTAATAAAAATTCCATCTCTTTTTCTACATTAATTTTTTCTTGTCTATTCACTTCTTTCATATGATGTATCATTAACAATTTTTCAGTAGAAAATGGTTTGTCTTGATATGTTTTTCTAATAAGATCTTCGGTTTCTTCTTGTGAATCAATCCATCTCTCGCGAGTCCAAGTTTTTCCGCTATTCCATTTCAAGTGAATCGTGCCTAAGCATGTTCCGTCTGTATTTCTGAATGTCTGAAAGATGTCTTTCAAACCTATTGATTGGAAAAAGGGAAATTCTGGTCTATGAACTAATTGTTCTCTGAATTGAATTTCTAAAGTAAATCGGATTTTTTCCAGTTGAAGTGTATCCATCACATCTATTTATTGTAACTGGTAATTCTACTCAAAGAACCTTAGATATATTCTTTTTATTTGCTTCATCTTCAATCAACCAACCAGATTTTTTGGGTGGAGAAAGTAAGAAATTTTCTCGTAGGATTCTTGTAACTCTGTCTATTGTGGGGAATAATTTAGGATTTTGAATCAAACAACAATTTGGATTATTAGTTGAATCTATACAAGGTGAGCAAGGGCGATTAGAGGATACGTTATAATTATGTTCGTGTGTAGCAAGTTTGGAATCTGAACTACCAAAAATAACCATACCTTTCTTTGGTCCGGCAGACAACGATAAATGTGAAACGATAGAATCAACTGAAATGTGAAAATCTGTTTTTTCTATAAGGTAAGCCACTTCTCTTAGGTTGAGTTGACTTTTTTGGTTTATTAGATTTGTTGTTCTACCTGAAAAATCAAAATCTGCACAAACATTACCACTCATTCTGTTACTTGTTCCTACTTGAAAAAATCTATGTTGAGGAAACATAGAGATGAGTTCTGACCACCATTCGTGAGGTGGAGTTTTTCCTTTTGGTATTCGTGCTGTGTGTGTAGTATGTAACACAACATTTTTTGAATCTGGTATGGATTTGTTGCTGTGTTTTGCAATCAAATCTTCGATACGTTTTCTCTCTTCTTTGGAAGTTTTTAGTTGGAAGATTTCGGGGAATTGTGATCTGTCACCAAACGACACATTATGAGTGGATTCCAAAACATCAAAGTAATCCATTCTTGGATTGAATATAGCAGTTCTTCCAGTTCGTGTTATATCCAAATCGTAAACAACATCGTATTTACGTTCTGGCACAAATTGGTCAGGTGCAATGATTTGATTGAACCATTCTTTGCCGTGAAGAAGGTCAGCGGCAAGAAGTGGAGCAACTAGCGTTATTCTATCGTCTTTGTAGGTGTTTCGGAGTGTGTAAAACAGGGGAAAATTTAGATAAAAATCCCCCAATCCGGCACGAAAGAAACATAATATATTTTTTTTCATCTTAATACCTTATAATATTTGACGGTGGTGAATCAACTGGTTTACCTGTTCCGTCTGGTAAATGTAACTGATGTTCGTATCGGTGTTTTTTGTCTGTCTCTTCTGACTTCACAACTGCAAGAGGAATCTGAAACTCTGTGACCACGTTACGATACATAGAGTGAAACTCTTCCATTTGAGATTGTTGAACTTCCCCTTTTTTTATTTTATTAATCCAAGATTGGTCATATTTCCAAAAAACATCGTGTGGTCGTAAATCAACATCATATATCAACGCAAATGGTGTTTCTGAATTACCATTATCTATACATTTCTGACTATGCTCTTTGGAAAAAAGATTCAATCCATCTGGTGTAACTGGCCGAACATGAGATGGGTCTGAAATATAATTCCAGTGCCACGGACTTGGAACGTCCACTTGAATCAACGCATCATCTTCACATATCCGATACATCTCTTGTAGTATCTTGATATAAACTTTCCAATCTGCACCAAGATGTTCTAATGTATGTTTGATTAGTATTTCAGAAATTGAATCATTCTCCCACGGCCAGGGAAACTCTTCCAAATTATGAATCACATCACACTTTGAATCATCATAAAAGTCAACATTTATCCACTCAAAAAGATAGTCGTTACCACATCCCAAATTTAGTTTCATTCATCGTCATCATCTAAGAATGCAGACATATCAACAACTTCCTCAAACAATCCCATCTCAATAGGTGAAAGTTTCAACCCCTCTGGAAATTTGATTGGTTTGATACCTTCAATTTCAAACTCTTCTTCCATCAGTTCTTCCATAGCAGTAGTAAATGCAGGAATATGAACTTCTGCAACTTTTACGTTACCATCTTCATCCGGTTCATCTGCGTATTTTTTGACTAACTTGGTTCTGGTATCATTATAATCTTCTTGTGCAGAACGTAACTTTTTCACAAGACGATTGAACCAATAAGCTCCTTTTGGCTCCCAATCTTCAAACTCGTTACACTTTCCAACTGTTTCCATAAATTTCGCGTCTAGAAATATTCCATTTTTAAATTTCATTTTATTAATTCCTTTCCATATATTTTTTCAAATTGTTCAAATACAAACTCAGGGTCTACCATAATGTTTCGTGGGTCTTGTGGGTCAAACTTTTCGTTATCCCACTCATCCCATTCAGACCACCATTTATTGATGTTCCTGTTCTGTTTATATCCGAATTGTGTCCATCGGGTACCGCCCCAAATGGCAACACCTTTTCTTCCCGCGCTTCGAGCAAAATGACTCAAACAAGAATCAGTTGAAATAAACCCTTTGCAGTTTGGAAGTTTCAGGATTTCATGCCATTGTGCAAACGGCATCAGTTCTGGTTTTTCTGTTTCTTTGTAATTTGGTTCGTTTGGAAGACCAAAATTTATAATCTTCAAATCTTCGTGTTTTTCTTTGACAAGATCAATCACTTTTTGAGCAAGAAATGGATTATAGTTTCTCGTAGGGTCATTACTCACATATTGATTATTTGGATTAAATCCAGCCGGTGCTTGGCCACCAGAAAATTGTATCACTATAAAATCTTTATCATCTCCCGCAACTCGTTTTGCATCTGATACATAATGGTCAGTGAACATCTTTGGTCGCATCTTCTCTTCGTACTTCACTCCGAACAATTTACAATAACTTTGGATGATATGTTGTTCACCCTTGATAAAGTTAGCCTTGTAAGGTTCACAGAAACAAATGTTTTGTGAATCTAGTATGCGTTTATCGTGAATTGGTATTGTGTTTGCATCAAGTGCATATTTGATATTGGTGTTTCCACCAAAAATATCTACATAAGGAGAGTGTATCTGAATTTTCTCCTTATCCTTCTTCACAAGTGCATCTATAATCGCTGTAAAGGCGACTTGTTTACCAATGCCGCCTTCTATAATATATGTGTTCATTTATGTTGTTTTTAGTTGTGCCTTCAATTCTGTTACTTCAGCGGATAATTCCTGTACTGACTTAATCAGAGGTGCAATAAAATCATCGTATGCTAAACTGACTGTTTTGTTTTCTTCGTTATAAGATGGTGTCCATCCAGACGGGCCGTGTTCTTCTTCTTTGTCTGAATATCCAGCAAAGTCGTTATAATTCAACCCCAATTTTGACAGAGTTTCTTTTACTTGTTGTCCAAGAAGACCAAACATAGTTCTTTGATGTGTATGAAAACATTCTCCTTCTTCAATCAGATTTCCATCCTTGTCTAACTTATCTGCTTGTGGTTTCCACTTATAAGATACTGGTCTTAGGAGATTGATAAAATCTAATCCGTAAGAAAGGTCTTTGATGTTACACTTAGAACGACAATCAGAAGTTGCAGTAAATTGGGCAGCCATTACACAACCCCCAGCGATACAAGTTGTTGCAGCTGTTGTACTATTTGTCATAAATCCAATATTGGTTACACCGGCCTCAGTGGTTACATCTCTTCCCGCTTTCCATCCAATTGCTGTTGTACAACTTGTTGTAGACATACTGCAACCAGCGCAAACTCCAATTGCGATATTAAATTCTGCTTGATTAGAACCGCCACAAGCAACAGCAGCTTGCATTGCTTTGTCACCAATTGCAATATTACCACAACCAGTAGTAGCAGCACCAAGAGCATTTATACCAATTGCGATATTACATGCACCAGTAGTCAAAGCATCCATCGCAGAGGCACCTAGTGCAATATTATGATTACCAGAAACATCTCCAGCACCAAGAGCAGTATTTCCTATTGCGATATTATTATCTGCATCATTACCAGAAACAGCAAGTGCAGATTGACCTATTGCAATGTTAGAAACACCGTCAGTAGAAGCACTAAATGATAAACGACCAATTGCGATATTATCTGTTCCTGTAAGTAAAGCATCGGATGAAGTTAATCCTATTCCGATATTGTTTGTTCCACCTGTCACAGCTGACAGTGCTGAGACACCAAGTCCAATATTACCAGTTCCAGTTACAAGGCCAGTTCCCAATGCCAACTCACCAATCGCAACATTTTGACCACCAGCTGCAGCTG
>Ga0308013_10001928_pt1 | contig 10003 bp, 10 predicted proteins | sample Neamet181_FD_203131 | JGI IMG/M metagenome (GOLD analysis project Ga0308013, IMG submission 203131) | Marine microbial communities from water near the shore, Antarctic Ocean - #181 | ecosystem: Environmental > Aquatic > Marine > Unclassified | place: Southern Ocean | collected 2014-07-25
TATCTAATGGTCCAGGAAACAACTCAGGATAAAGAGAGAAAATTCTAACATTTAACATTTTATTAATTCTGATTGTTTATTCCTTTTTTAGTTCTTCCTTGGGAGCTTCTGCTTTAGGAGCTTCTGTTGGTGCTGCTGCTTTAGGAGCTTCTGTTGGTGCCGCTGCTTTAGGAGCTTCTGCTTTAGGAACTTCTGTTGGTGCCGCTGCTTTAGGAGCTTCTGTTGGTGCCGCTGCTTTAGGAGCTTCTGCTTTAGGAGCTTCTGTTGGTGCCGCTGCTTTAGGAGCTTCTGTTGGTGCCGCTGCTTTAGGAGCTTCTGTTGGTGCCGCTGCTTTAGGAGCTTCTGTTGGTGCTGCTGCTTTAGGTGCTTCCTTATCATCGTCTTTTTTTCTATCTTTTTTAGGTACAGCTTTTAAAGGATTGTTTCCTGCTTTTGGCATTGGCATAATTTGAGCTTCACCTAAAATTCTTGAAACTCTTAATGTCGGTTTTGCACCTTTGCTCATCCAATACTTAACTCTTTCAGCTTCAACGGAAATTCTCTCTTTTTTATCTTTAGGGAGAAGAGGATTAAAAGATCCAATTTTTTCTATAAATTTTCCATCTCTTGGAGCTTTACTGTCTGCGATCACAATTTTGTAGATAGGTCTTTTTCTAACACCGCCCATTGATAGTCTTATTTTTAACATTTGCTTCCTTTCATTTTAATTTTAATTGATTTAATAATTCATCAGGAATAGCTCCAGATAAAGTTGGGTTTGTTTTACTTTTTGACATTTTTTTCATCATTTCTCCTGTCATTTTAAACTGTTTTAACAACTTATTTATTGTTGAAACGTCAGTTCCGGCTCCGTCAGCTATTCTTTTTTTTCTTGAACCGTTGATTACTTTTGGATCTTCTCTTTCTTTTTTTGTCATGGAAAGAATAATAGCCTCATTTTTAGTGATAATTTTTTCATCAATTGAAGCATTATTCATTTGTTCTTTAATTTTACTAACTCCAGGTAAAAGGGATAAAACTCCCTCCATGCCACCCATCTTTTTCATTTGCCTAAGCTGGGAGAGATAGTCATCTAATGTAAATAAACCTTTTTTAAATTGTTCTTCTGCCTTTTTTAATTTTTCTTCATCTAAACCTTGAGATACTTTTTCAACAAGCGAAACAACATCGCCCATACCAAGAATTCGGTTAGCTATTCTTTCTGGATAAAATAATTCTAAGTCATCAATTTTTTCACCAACACCAATATATTTAATTGGTTTATTTGTAATATGTTTCATGCTTAAGGCTGCTCCACCACGACCATCGCCATCTATTCTGGTGAGAATAATGCTTGATATATCAACTGTGTCATCAAATTCTTTTGCGACGTTAGCTGCAATTTGACCGGTTAATGAGTCTGCAACTAAAATAGTTTCGGTAGGTTTAACAAGTGCTTTAATTTGTTTAATTTCATTCATCATTATAAGATCAACTTGTGTTCGTCCAGCGGTATCAAAAATTACTACATCTGTGCCATTAAGTGTTGCTGCATTTAATGCTCGTTTAGTTATGTCTAAAGGTTGTTGTCCGTCAATTACTGGTAAATGATTTATTTTATTTGCTTCAGCTAAAATTTTTAATTGTTCTTGAGCAGCTGGTCGATAAACATCCAAACTAACTAACAAAACTTTTTTATTATGTTTTTTTTCTACTAGTTTTGCTAATTTTGCTGCACTGGTTGTTTTTCCTGATCCTTGCAAACCTACTAGGAGCATGCAAGCCGGAGGTGTAGAGCTGAAATTAAGTTCTTGATTTTTCTCTCCTAAAAAATTTACTAATTCATCATAAACTATTTTAACTATCATCTGACCTGGAGAAATTGATCTCAGAATTTCTTGCCCGAGAGCCTTTGGTCTAATTTTTTTAATAAATTCTTTAGTTACTGAAAGCGCTACATCAGCTTCTAATAAAGCTAAACGTATTTCTTTCAGTCCTGAATCAACTTGCTCTTCATTTAAAGAAGGGGATTTTTTAAGCTTAGAAAATATAGCCTCTAATTTATTTGTTAAGTTTTCAAACATTTTATAATCACACAACACCAATCGCACTAGTGGGCGAACCTTCGCTGACCAGTGTCGACACTCTTATTTCTAAGAGCACCGCAAAAACATATGTATTTGCGGAAAGTGGCTGAAGCTACAATTTGGGGTTTAAAAAGTCAACGAATAATTATACTAATCTTCTATTATGGCAGTAATTAATGCTTTTAGAATGGATGGTTTAGGTAACAACTTTATTATTGTTGATAGAAGAAAAAACTCAATAAATATATCTAAAGAGAAAATAATTGAACTAGGCAAACGGGTATCTTTTCATCGTGACATTAGATTTGATCAAATAATTTTTATTGAGAAAGAAATTAATAAGGCTTTTCCAATCACTATATTTAATTCAGATGGAAGTGAGGTAAGCGCCTGCGGAAATGGGAGTAGATGTATAGCTTATTTTTTGAGCAAAGATTTGAACACGAAAACAATTACGTTGAAAACAAGTAATAGATTCCTTGATGCAAAGATTATTGGAGATTCTGATGTTCGGCTTAAAATGGGGAAGCCTGTATTTGATTGGGATAAAATTCCACTAATTAAAAAATTAGATCATGATAATATAACTTTAAAAATTGATAATAAAATATTTACTGATGGATTTTGCCTAAATGTAGGGAATCCACATATAATTTTTTTTGTCAAAGATTGCTTTGAATATAACCTTGAAATATTAGGTCCTAAAATTGAAAATCATGAACTATTTCCAGAAAAAATTAATGTTACATTTGCACAGGTAAATGATAAAAATAATATTACTATAAATGTTTGGGAGCGTGGTGCTGGTTTGACAAAAGCATGCGGAACAGCTGCATGTGCCACAGCTGTTGCGTCATTGACTAAAAAATTAACTGAAAATGATATCAATATTAAATTTAAAGAGGGAAATTTAAATATAAAAATAGATGAGAATCTAAATATTTCTATGACGGGTCCGGTTTCAGATATAAGACATACTAAGCTAGAGATTTAAAATGAGTTTATTTGATAAGTTCAAAACTGGCCTTAACTTAAGTTCGTTAAATTTTTCTAAAGGTATTAAAGATATTTTTTTAAAAAAAAAAATAGATGGCTTAATTTTATCTCAATTTGAAGAACTTTTAATAAGTGCAGATGTTGGCGTTGAAAGTGCAGCTGAATTAAAAAAAGAGTTTGAAAAGTTAAAAGTTGACTGTAATTTGACAGACACGAGTCAAATTATCAATGTTTTAGCTACTAAAGTTTATGAAACATTAATTCCCTACCAAAGAGATTTGCTTTCTTTAGATTCTAACAAACCAACAGTGATTGTTGTGTCAGGTGTGAATGGTGTCGGTAAAACAACTACGATTGGCAAACTTGGTAAGTTTTTTAAAGACCATAAAAAATCTATAATTTTTGGTGCTGCCGATACCTTTAGAGCAGCAGCAATTGAACAATTAGAACTTTGGTCTAAAAAAATTAATGTAAATATTATTAAATCTGAAACAGGTAGCGATCCAGCCTCGGTGGCGTTTAAAACAGCAACTTATGCTAAAGAAAAAAATATTGATATAGCTATAATAGATACGGCAGGAAGAATGCAAAATAAAAAAAATTTAATGGATGAGTACAAAAAAATATTTAATGTTTTGAAAAAAATCGACGAATCTTTTCCTACTGAAACTATTTTAGTTTTAGACGCAACCACAGGACAGAATGCGTTAAACCAAATAGAAGAATTCAGTAAAGTACAAAAAATTACAGGCCTGATTATTACTAAGCTAGACACAACCGCTAAAGGAGGAATTATTTTAGCTATTTGTAAGAAATATAATTTACCTATCTTGGCTGTAGGAATGGGAGAAAAGGAAACTGATCTATATCCTTTTAATGCTGAATATTTTGCTAAAAGTCTTTTTCAATTAAGCTAATTAGTTTTTTTTCTAACTAAAAACATTCCTGTAAAAACTAAACCAGCTCCATAATAATGGTAGCTTTCTAACTGTTCACCAAAAATGACAATTCCATAAAAAGCTCCATAAACTGTAAAAAGGTATAACGTAAATCCCGTAATAGATGCGCCTAGTTTTTTTTGTACCTGGGCATAAAGAGAAAAAGCTATTATACCCGGAGAAATAGCTGCAAATATTGTCCAAAAGTAAAAATCGTTATTAAATATTACAGGTCGAATAAAATAATTTTCAACTAAGGAAAATGGCAATAAAGATATCGCTCCAAAAAAAGCAATAATGGTAAATCTTGAAAATAAACTAAATTTACTTTTCCAATTTAGCAGAAAGACAGCATACAAAGCCCAGCCAACAGCAGCTCCTAACATCCATAAATCTCCTGAGGTAAATTTTAAACTAACTAGTAAACTCATGTCCCCTTTAGCTATAATTGAAATAACGCCAGCAAAACATAACACTAGCCCTGAAAACTGGAACATGTTTAACCGCTCATTATAAAAATAAGAAGAAATTAATATTATAAAAATAGGAGAAGATGTATAAATAATTCCCATATTAGCTACTGTCGTTGTCGTTCCGGCCATAAAAGGAAATGCCCCACAAACACCGCATCCCATTATGCCTAAAAAAAATAATTTTTTATATTCTTTTTTTAAATACTTAATATTTTTTAAAATTATTTGATAATTAAAAAATAGCAATATTACAAAAACAAAGAACCACCTCCAAAAAGCTAATGAGATTGGAGGTACGTATTCAACACCTCCTCTAGCTACAACTAAGTTGCTAGCCATAAATGCTGGCTGAATTAATAATAGAATATAAGGAAGATAGCTATTTTTTGACGTTTTCAATGTTAGTTTGGTTTACTATTTTGTCTCTATATATGCCTCGTATAACATCATTCCAATTGCTATACCCATGAAAATATAAACTGGTAATACATCGTAGAAACCTATCATCATAGATCTAGTCAAAGTAGTTGCTAATCCGCCTAGAAAAAATATTGCCATAACTACCGCAAATAACATTGTTAATTTATTAATCATTTTTTTTCTTTACAATTTTTTTCTAACCAATTTGCTGATGCTAAAAATCTTAGATCATCAAGCTTATCGCCAACTAATTGAACTCCTAATGGTAAGTTATTTTCCCCGCTAAGTAAAGGAAGAGAGATTGTTGGTAAGCCCATATAGGTCCATATTGTACTAAGCTCTGGGCTACCTGTGGACAGCAGACCTTTATCAGCAACTCCTGTTGAAGCTGGTGTTATGACACCATAGTAGTCTTCAAAAACTTCACTATAAGATTTATAACTTTGTTTCATAAAATCAACAGCATCAACATACTCTTTAGCTGAATATTTTAGGCCTCTCTCGATAGCTTCGACTAATTTTTTTCCCATTTTCTTTTTAGATTTTTTATAAAAATCTTGAAAACTATTTGCCATATCTGTTTCGTGAATAATCTGATGGTATTTTGGTATATCTTTAAAATAGGATGGTTCATCAAATACCTCTATATTGTTTTTAAATTCTTTTAATAAAAACTCAAAAGCTTTTTGAGATTCTTTGCTAATTTTTTTCCAACTAGGAGTTTTGTAAAATATAAATTTTGGTTCAAAAATAGGTCCTTTTTTACAAACTTCTAGCATTTCATCAGCTGCATAATGAATTGTGTCGTCATCTAAAACGTCTTTTTTAATTAGTGCTTTTGCAAGTAAAGCAACATCTTCTACCGTTTTTCCGAACACACCTACTTGGTCTAATTTTAAAGATTGTTTTAAAATTCCAGTACGAGAAATTAATCCGAAGGATGGTTTGTAACCAACAACCCCACAATAAGAAGCTGGTCTTGTAACAGAACCGTTAGTTTGCGTTCCAATAGCTAAAGGGGCCATGTAAGCAGCGACGACTGCCGCAGATCCACTTGACGAACCTCCTGGTGTCCTTGTGTGGTCATGAGGATTTGTAGTTTTCCCTGGATCGAAATAAGCAAACTCTGTTGTTACAGTTTTTCCCATAACGATTGCTCCTGCAGCTTTAATTAAATTAACTACCTCTGCATCTGCCGCACCAGAAATACCTTTTCTTAAAACACTGCCGCATTCAGTTGGCATGTCATAAGTGGCAATAATGTCTTTTATGGCTATCGGCAACCCGTGTAACGGACCTATTGGTTTTCCAGATTTTCGATACTCATCTGCTTCTTCTGCTTTTTCTAAAAGATTTTTTTTATCTAAGAAAGACCAGGCTTTGACATCTTTCTCGTATTTTTTTATTCTTTCTAAATAAACTTTACATACTTCAACACTTGAGATGTCTCCGTTTCTCATTTTAGCAACTAGTTCATTAGTTGATATTGAAAAAATATCTATCATTTTTTTAATTTGCAAATAACACGTCTGGTAACCAAAGGGCAATACCTGGGAACATATACATTAAAAACATCGCGAAAATAACAATTCCTAAAAATGGCATAATTCCAGCAAATATTTCCATTAGCTCAACATTTTTAGATTGAACACCTTTTAAATAGTACGCTGACATAGCCATTGGTGGGGTCAAAAAAGAAGTTTGTAGATTTAACGCAATTAACATTGCGAAGAAATAAGGGTTTATTCCGTATATAGATAATAACGGTAAAAATATCGGAACAAAGATAATTAAAATTTCTGTCCATTCTAAAGGCCAGCCTAATAAAAAAATAATTAGTTGTGTAATAACTAAAAATTGCCAAGGAGCTAAATCCATTGATTTAAAGAAATGTTCAAATACCTCATGTCCACCCAGGTAAGAAAAAACTGATGCAAAAGTCCAAGAACCTATGAACAACCACATTATCATTGCGGTAGTTTTAGCTGTTAAAAAAACCGACTCTTTAAAGGCTTTCCATTTAAGAGTTTTGTAGAAATAAGAAAGTACTATTGAACCAAAAGCACCAACGGCTGCTGCTTCAGCAGGAGTTGCAAAGCCACCTAAAATTGTTCCAAGTACTAACATGATCAAAGCAAATAAAGGTAGAAAAGAAACAAAAACTTCTTTTAAAATTTCAGCTCTTGGAGGAATTTCTTCTGCTCTAGGTTTTGGAGCAATAGATGGATCTATCATCGCTCTAATAACTGCGTACGATATATACAAACTAGCGAGTAGTAATCCGGGAAATATAGCGGCGGCAAATAATCTCAAAGGAGATAATTGAGCAATTACTGAATAAACAATTAACATAATGCTGGGTGGAATTAATATTCCTAAGCAACCACCTGCACAAATTATTCCTGAGGCAAATTTTTTATCGTAACCAGCTTTAACCATAGCTGGCCAGGCCAATAATCCCATTAGAGTTACCACTGCACCAATTATTCCTGTAGCTGTTGAAAATAAAGTACAAGTAATTAGAGCGGCTACGGCCATTGAAGCTGGTAATTTATGTGAAGCCAATCTTATAGCAAAAAACAATCTTGAAACTATTCCAGCTCTTTCTACCAGGTAGCCCATAAATAAAAATAAGGGGACAGCAGTCAGCACGTTATTATCCATAACGGTATAAGTATTTTGAACGAATAGAGAAAATATTCTGTTGTCTAATAGATGATCCATTCTTGCGGGGTCAAAATAAGCGTAGTATCCAAAACCAACGCCCATAGCCATTAAAGTAAAAGCTATTGGAAATCCTAGTAAAACTGCCATTAGAAATATTCCCATCATCATGATGGCTATTTCTGGGTTTGTTAAAGTAAAAAAACTAGATAACATCTTTTTGATCCTCGTCTTGAGCTGTTCTCATTAAAATTTTTTCTGTTTCTTCTGCAACAACTAGTCTTGCTGGCCAGTGACCTGTTTGAATACATATAACACACCTGAAAACTTCGCTAATTCCTTGAATAGTCAATAAAACACCCGCTGCAGGTATCATAGATTTAACCATATAAATTTGAATTTGTGCTGGACTACTCCAACTTGTTTCTTTTATTTTCCAGGCTAAGGCCGCATAATCAAATCCATAAAAAGCTAAAGCTAAAACACCAGGAAAAAAAAATATAAAATATAAAACAAAATCAATGTATCCTTGTGTACGTGGTTTAAATAATCTGTAAATAACGTCTCCTCTAACATGAGCTTCTGTGGATAAAGTATAAGCTCCGGCCATCATAAAAATTGCACCGTACATCTGCATGCTAAAATCAAAATTCCAAAGTGTAGGTGCGTTAAATGCATAGGCCATCACTACCTCGTAACAAGTGCCAAGCATTAGTACTACAATACACCAAGAAAAAGCTTTTCCTACTGCTGTACTTAAATGATCTGCAAAATGTATATAGTTTCTCATTAGTAATTTAAGTTAACTCAGTTTTTTATTAAATCCTATATAAAAAAAGGGGGCTGTATATGCCCCCTTTTAATTTTTTTTAAAGATAATTAAATTTTAACTTTATTAATATTACCAAACTCATTTTCATAAGCTAATTTGTAATTTGGCTGATTCATCAGCAAATACTTCATTACTCTCTTTGCGTATGATTTTTGTGAGTCTATGATTTTTTTAAAGAAAGCATCTTTCTTAACAAAATCACCTATTACTTTATCCCAACCTTTTAACTGTTCAGCTAAGATTTCGTCTGAAGTTTGGTGAACGTTTACTTTGTGCTCGTTCATTAACTTAGCTAAGTCAGCTGAATATCTTACTAACGCTTTGAAATAGTTATCAGTGTTAGCAGCATAAGCAGCGTTCTTCAAAATCGCTTGATGAGCAGGCGATAGGTTGTTGTATGTTTTTTTGTTTACAGGTATTTCGAACATCTCTTGAGATTGGTGAAAACTCCCTAAGTGATAATCCTTAGAAACATCTTGCATTCCAAACTGTGAGTCCGATGTTGGGTTGTTAAATTCCGCAGCGTCAATTAAACCAGTTTTCATTGCTGGTTGAATTTCTCCACCTGGAAGTTGTCTTACAACCATTCCCATAGCTGTTAAAACGTTAGTCGCTAGACCAACAGTTCTATACTTCATTCCTTTAACATCAGACACCTTGGTTACATGTTTTTTGAACCAACCAAATGGCTGAGCCGGCATAGGCATATGAAAGAACCCTACATAATCAAATCCAACTTTTGCTAGAGTTTCATCATAAAGTTTTCTTCCTCCGCCGTATTCCATCCATCCCATTACTTCTTGAGATGACATACCATACGAAGGTCCAGTTCCGAAAAGGGATGCGGCAGCATTTTTACCATACCAATATGCAGTCACCCAGTGACCCATATCAACTACGCCAGAACTTACTGCTTGTCCAATTTCTGAAGTTTTTACAATAGCGCCAACTGGTTGAAGATCGATCTTAAGTTCTCCACCAGACATGTCGCCTACCATTTTTGCATAGTCGCCAGCCATTTCGAAAAATATATTAGCTCCCGAAGGCCAAGCTGCTTGCATCTTTAAAGTCATAGGAGCTCCGAATGCGATATTAGGCATCGCAACTGAAGCTGCTGCTGCTGCACCCGTTGCTGCAGCTACTTTAAAGAATTTACGTCTTGAAGGAGTTTTAATTCCTTTTAGTGTTTTTTCTTTTTTAGACATATTTTGTCTCCTTTTTTTTTATTACCATATGTTTAACCTTAAGAATTTAAGCATAAAAAAAAGATAGAGTCTCTATAAAATAGATTTTTCATACCCCTAAAGGAACCGCTTAAATTCTTTGATTGTATATAGGTATTTCTGCTAATACATTTATAAGTTGTATTAATTTACTTTGTCTTTTGCTTTACCTTTGTTAAAAAAATCTTCTAAATTTTGCGTAGCTCTATACGCCATATCCCAACGAGTTCTTTTAGTTGCACTACCTAAGTGAGGTAGTAAAAAAATATTATTTAATTTTAAGTATTCAGGGTGAATTTTTGGTTCACCATTGTAAACATCCAGGCCAAATGCAAAAACTTTTTCTGATTTAAGTGCTTCTATCATTGCTTCATCGTCCACAACATCACCT
>Ga0308013_10001933_pt1 | contig 9996 bp, 6 predicted proteins | sample Neamet181_FD_203131 | JGI IMG/M metagenome (GOLD analysis project Ga0308013, IMG submission 203131) | Marine microbial communities from water near the shore, Antarctic Ocean - #181 | ecosystem: Environmental > Aquatic > Marine > Unclassified | place: Southern Ocean | collected 2014-07-25
GTAAATCGCGCAGTAAATCGCGCAGTAAATCGCGCAGTAAATCGCGCAGTAAATCGCGCAGTAAATCGCGCAGTAAATCGCGCAGTAAATCGCGCAGTAAATCGCGCAGTAAATCGCGCAGTAAATCGCGCAGTAAATCACCTACACCACTGCGTAAACCACTGCGTAAAACAGGTGCTCAGATATACGCAGAACGCCATGGTTGGAAATACAGAAAACTCCCGGACGAAATAGACATGGGTGACTCTGAAATATACTCGGCGGAACTGGATCAGGTAGGAGATGACCTATATACAGATGAGGACAATATTCTATTTAGATTCAATGATACGACACAGACATTGAAAGAAGTTGGTGAATGGAACCCGTGGAAGAAAAAACCCGAGTTCAACTAAGCGAACCATAAAATTGATTTATACACTGTGTGTGTATACATCATACAAACACACTCAACACACAACACCACATGTCAGCCTACACCCAGAAACCTACCCCCGAGGAACGCACCGCCATCGTCCGCGACGACGATATCAACTCCGAGGATGGAGAGTTGATCTTCGATCCGTACAACCCCAAGAATCAGGAGATTACATTGACCGCCGTTCAATCTATTCTCGCGCGATACGGGATCACCGCGCCCATCCATAATATCGATATCTACAAACGCGCATTCATCCACAGTTCCTATGTCCGCCGTCCAGTGTTGGAGAACGAGGCACTGGGAATCACCATCGCCCCCCAACCCGTGGATTGTATGCGCCTCAAGACCAAATCCAACGAACGCCTGGAATTCATTGGCGATGGGGTGCTGGAATGTGTGGCCAAATACTACCTGTACCGCCGATTCCCAAAGGCCGATGAGGGGTTCATGACCGAGAAGAAGATTGCCATTGTCAAGAACGAACATATAGGGAAACTCGCACATCAGATGGGACTCGCCCCCTGGTTTGTCATCTCCAAACATGCGGAGGAGAAGGGGATCAGGACCAATGTAAAAAAAATGGGCTGTCTTTTCGAAGCCTTCATCGGTGCCATGTTTCTCGATTTCAATAAGATCAGTATCAAGGATGATGATAAGTGGTTCGAGAGTTTGTTTGTCACTGGCCCGGGATTCCAAATGGCACAGATCTTCATTGAACGTGTGTTGGAAACCCACATTGATTTTGTCAAACTAGTGAATGAAAATGATAACTACAAGAATGTGTTGCAAGTTATGATCCAAAAAGAATTCAAAATTACACCCGACTATATTCAGTTAGGACACGATGTTGAGGGAGCGGGGTACGAGGTAGGGGTGTACCTGTGTCTCGGTCAATCTATCCACCACATGAATCGCGCGAATGCTATCCCGCTGGCATCGGTCGGCGGTTCGTTCGCTGGTATTCATCGGCAGATGGAGGCGAATCAGGGGAAAGTCTTTGTGATGCTGGGTCGGGGTGTTCACCGAACCAAGAAAAAGGCCGAGCAGAATGCGTGCATGGATATTATTCAGGGGTTGAAAGAGGCGAATGGGAAGTAGGGGCGTTGCGCGGGGTACAGCGACCCCAAGCGCAATTGAGCCGACCACGCACTGGCACCATTGATATGAATATTTTTTTCACATCAATCAATTGTTGGCGATATTGGGTGCGATTGGGGGGTCGCCGCTTATTCACCTACCACGAATGCAGGCTGTGGGTATACGGATTTTGCTTGAAACCCCGTAATAATTTTTCATCGAGTCTGTCCGTGCTTTGTTCCGAGTACACCGATTCATCAGTAATTGGCATCCGCATTTCGCCGCGATGCTCCGACGAGGGTACGGTAGCCTTCATACCAGTCGGATAAAGATTCCTAGCATTCACTATATCCCGTTCCAACTTATTAACGGACATATTTGCTGTTCCATTATATAGCTGGGTCCCGCCCTGGTTCATGCGATTAGCGGATTCTTTATTCGCAATTCTCTGCCTGTATTCCGCGTCATACGATCGGTTACCCACATTAGTCTTTCCCGCATTGCCCGAGTACGATGTGGTGGTGGTGTCGCGATTATTTGGATCTATTCTCATGTCTAGCACACGATAACCATCGCTACTTTGCCCTTGGTAATTCCAGTGGTTAGATCCAATTTTATCGCCTACCATATCACGGTTCGTCGTCCCAGGTCGTTGAACCGACCCATCCACCGCACCCCTCGCATGCCCCACACCAATGTTTCCGGATTGCCGCACATTTCCAACCACGTTAGTCTTCCTTGTGGGACGCAACACGTCCATGATAGGAGCAATAATCGCATTCACCAATCCCCCCACATTCCCTCTACTCCCGGAAGCATGATTGGTGGAAAGCCGGTTGTTGTTCTGGATGTTTATCGCTCCCTTCCCATGGTCTTGGTTGGGTCCGTAATGCTGGGATGTGGCGGAGGCGTTGCTGACGGGAAGCCCAACCGGCTCCAATCGCGTGGACGGCTCGAACGTCTGGTCTGACATCTCTCCCACCGCCGAATCCCCGCCGTTCCCGAAATATTCGGCAGTAGTGCTAGTACGATTCACATCATGGAGCAAATGCTCGGCCCGTCCCGTGGGTTTCTTGTAGCCGGATGCTGTTGTAGTTAACCATCGATCCGGTGTGTTGGAGTAATCTGTGTCGGGTCGGTTCTTCTCAATCCTTCCTCCACCAGGATTCCGTTTCAATATCTTGGATTGAACGGGTCCTTCGTGCCCCACCAGGTCGTACGATATCTTCGGGTTGGATTTCGTTCGCAATTCGTCAACGGTGGGCGGTTGCCACACATCGCGCGCCACCATCCCCGAATTGAACCCATTGTTTCCTTCGGTACCGTATCCCTGGCCAAGTCCCGGTGCAACTTGTGTTTCCTCCCATGGTTTCGTGTTGGCCATGCGCATACTGGGATTCACGCGCGATTGGATGAAATCCGAGTGGTTCGGCATACCGTGATTCCACTGGACGTTATCCCCGGGATTGAAGAGCGGGGCCGTCTCCTTTTTCTTCTGATGGTGGGTCCCACTTCCTTGATGGTTGTCAAGGATGGATTCGTTTGCCTTTTCCGTAACGGGCTGGCCGGTGGTTTTCGCGCCGAAGAACGGGACCATATTCCCATGTCGGAATTCATCCGTACTCATTTGTTTCCCCGACATGGATTCGATGGTATTCACATGTGCGGATGTCGCATCAACCCGCTGTTGCTGGGCGCGGTTGTTGGGATCAAAGAATGATTCGTTGGTACGTATCCTTCCTTGGTATTCGCGCGTGCGCGAATGGTTGCTGCGCGTCGTATCATTTTCCATGGGATAATTCTCCATGGGAACTTTGTAGTTGGGGAGCGAGTTCGCGCCCGTATCTTTTCCCATGTTCACATACCCTTCGCGCGCCCCCCCACCACCACCACCACCACCACCACCACCACCACCACGGGTCGCTATATCATCGGAGGTTGTTCCCGATGGTTGATTAGACATGATGAAGAATCCGCCTAAAGCCAAAAGTGGAATTGCAATTTCGGCCATTGATTTAGTAGTACATTATACTACTAAATTATTTGTACAGGTTTCGTGATATTCATATCTGGATCATTCAATGGATCATTCAATGGATCACTGTATTGGTCGTTTCGCCAAACTCATCCACATTATCTCCTCCCACAAACATGAAATCATCTCCTCCAAACATCGCGCGATTGTTTTCATGCCAGGCAAACATCGTGCTCTTGGAAATAGTCGGACGAATCCCGCGAATCTTTGCGAATTTCACGTACTCCTCGGGAGAGTCGTAATAAAACGTGTTTGAATCTTGGGGGTGATAGGAATGGCGTACCCCATTCTCGTCCACCCGGGTTTGGATCGGGGCGGTCGCATCAACCACCCGAAAGAACCTTTGGGAATCGTGCGACATGGCGTACACTCCATCGTACTTGAAGCCCGTGACCGCATTCACAACGAATCGTCTGGCGTTGTTGGACGGGAAAAGGGCAATGGTTCCGCCCTTGTTATTCTTACGGTACTGGACGTACTCGAGGTGTTTCTTCAGATCAATATCCGATTCGTTTCCAACACTGTGGGAATCGTGGGTGTCATGGTGGTCGTTATGGTTCCTGGTGGAGGGCATTGTATGGGATGCGAGGCTGCTTGATGCTGTATCCTATATACGGGGTGTATATCTAAACCCTTTATGGTGTGCATGGTATGCACGATGTATCCACTTGTGCCGCACACAACCTCTTCACCTCCGCCTTGAGGTGTTGTATCTCCCCCGCCTGTTGCTTTATGATATCAACCACTTGATTCCCAGTCAGGTTGTGGACCTTCCCATCATTCATTTGCATTTGGACTCCAATGGGCGTGTTGCCTGGTTCGCTCCCACTTTGCGCTGATGGTGCTGATGTTGCTGCCACCCGCTTCTTCTCGCGATCCCGTTTCATCACTTCGATCTGGGCCATCACATCGGGTTTCATCTCGGGTTTCCCGGGCGCATACGATTCCAACACCCCCTCCATTTCCTCCATGAAAAATCGGGTCATATCCGGATCCTTCAAGTACGATTCCACACCCGCATCCGTATACTTTTGGAAGGGGTTGTTTTCCATGTTCACCAACAATGTCTTCTTGTCAAAGGTATTGTGCGAATGCGAGAATACCAGGATGGTCTTCTTGGGGTCCAGTTGGGCAAAGGGGACCGTATAATCTTTCAGGAAATATTTCTCCTCGGCCAGCGACGCCCCCTCCTCGTACCGCGAGGTTTCCAACAATTTCCTCTTAAACGCAAATGTCCCAGCGGTCGCGTGCGACTTGCTGTAGGGTCCGAACTGGACCATGCGATTGATGTGGCCGAACCATACATTGAGTTCGCTGGACCCAGCACACAAGGCGGTCTTGCGACGTGTCAGTACATCCACCGCGTGGGCCACTCGCTCGGGAGGGTAGTAGTCATCATCGTCCATGTAGACCAGGATATCCCCCTTGGAATGGTCGTGGGACATGTTGCGCTTGCGCCCCAGCGTCAGTTTCTCATCGCATGACACGTACTTGACACAATCGCCCAACCCCGCCTCGTCAAACAGGTCCTTCACCTTATCGGTACCGTCGTCCACCACCACCCACTCCATTCGGTCGCGGGGATAGGTTTGGTTCTTGAAACAGTTAATGATGTGGGGGATAAAGGGGCGACGATTGAAGGTCGGGGTACACACGGTGACGAATGGGAGTGGACTTTCATTCGTTACATTGGTCGCTGGCTTGCTCTTCTTTCCCTTTTTACCCATCACTGTATTGTACACACAACCGATACATTCAAATGCTTTTTTATTATTTTTCTGGGATCCATGACCCACCCTTGATGGCATATATCAACGCGGCGATACCCAGAGCGGCAAATGTACTAGTGAATGTAGTGGAGAATTCGCTAATAAGAGCGGGGCTGATACACGTTATACTGATCCATATCAATGCGGCGGTGATGGGCCACGCGGTTTTGAATAGATCAAACACCGCCGATCTAAACCCATTGTATTCTTCTTTTGGAATTGACAAGAATAATCCTCCAAATAGGTATTTCAGTGTGTACGATGTCGAGTTCCACCCAACCAACGCAACCCCTATAGGCATTGTTACCAACGTACTGAGTCCCATGAAAATTGTCGAGATTATTCCGCGTGGGTCTCCATTATCCTTCTTCATAACATTCTTCCAAATTTCCGGTGAAAATAGACCCAAATTTCCTTGAAAGAACATGCGGATAATACCCCACACAGCAACGAATATCATTATGATGGGTCCAAACAATGTGTATACAAACCCCTCGGGCGCGGACGCGGGAGTGTCTCGTTCCTTCCCTTTGAATACCTCATTGGATAAATCATGTATACGCCCCAACACAGTTTTGTTTATATGCGGAATAGTATTTCCTGGCACATTAGCAATCGCCTCAATGAACGATTTCACTATACTGCGGAAGAATTCAAAAACAGCCCATAATTTGTCTTTGAATCCCTGCCACATGGCCACGGGGCTTGAACCAATCGTCGCCCCCACCGCGGCATCCATCGTCGATTGTTGTTTCCTGAGTGAATTTCCAGCCACTTCTCCGAGCGTATCAAAAAAGCCTCCTCCACCCGCTTGTCCTCCACCATTCACGTCGTCTTTGGGAAACAACACTGTATCCATCCATTTATAGCCCCCATCTTTACCCGTTATAGTTTTAAGAAATGTGTAATACGATCCCCACATAACCCACACCACGATACCTATCATGGAAATAACCACTGCAAATCGTTTAGATGCATTTTTCACATCATTCGTGCTGAAGGAAGTCGCCTTCTTATTGAATTTCGCCATATGCACTACAAGATGGTGTGAAAAAAATATCCACATCATCGGTTGATTCCATTCATCTCCATCTCCATCACACCCCCACTCACACCAATGTTTCGTACACTTTCTTCGCATCCACCTGTCGGTTCTTCTTGAAGACATAGTACCGATTCAAGAACGATATCTCCTTCTCCTCACCGCTCATTCGCAGAGCCGTCCCGTAATTCCTGTTCGCCGACGATCCATATTGGGAATTCTCGCGGCTCATCTCATCATGAAGAGCGGAGAATTTTCCCGTCCCGTATACACTCTCGGGGCCGCTTTTCCCCGCCACATCCTCCACCTGCGTCAAATCAAACCCGTAATGTGCCATCTGTTCCTCCAAGTATTTGGGGTGGACCAGATATTCGCGAAACACTTTGTTGATGGATTCCTGAAACACATCAATGGCTTTCCCTAAACACTCGTCCGTCGCCTCAAAGTCGGCACCATCGTACTGTCGGTCCACCCCCCAAATCTTGCGACCGTTGCGGCGAAGACTCACGCCATCGCCCTTCGCGACCTCGCGCAGACGCGACATGATTTCGTACCCATCGTAACAAGTGGCAATGAATCGCCCGTCCTTCTTCACCGTCTCACTGACGTTCCTGAGGAAATTGTGGAAGGTCTTCTTATTCTCACACATGTAATGAAGCGCAAATTGGATGGACCCGACATCAAACCCGTCTGCCACGCGACCATACATGCGGTACACCCCCTTCCCCAGAACCGCACTATCCTTCTTCCCCTTCCCGAACAGGGCATCGGTGGTCATCCTCCCCCGCCCCGTATCAAACGCCTCGCCAGTGCGAATCAGGCGCCCAGTATCGGCGTGGGCGAATAGACAGTCGGGGATGGTGTGGTATTGCTTGCGGTAGTTCAAGTACCGCGCACAACAGCCGTCCACCTTGTTCTCAATGTTATCTGGGGCGATATCCAGTCCGTACACGAATGCGAGTTTCCCATGGATCCATTTCGGGATATCCCCTCCCTTTCCCACGGCGTAATCAATCATCTGGTCTCCCGGTTTCGTCGCCGCCGCAACCAACATGCGCTTCACATATAGATTGTGGAAATCCCTCAATCCCCTCGTCTGCGACTGGCCCGTGTTTCCCACATAGTAGGTATCCTCGTCATCCACCGTATCGGGAATCCCACCTCCGGTGGAAATCATATCCTCGGTCACGGGGACGTGGATGGAGTGCCAATTATTGTTGGCAACCGAATAATCATTCCCGAACTTCCGCTCCCCGCGGCGGTAATCCCCCGTCTTATCGTGCCTCACTCGAATTGGTTTCCATCGCCACCCCGCGCGCTCATCCAGGTCGTACCGGAACTCCACCACCGTCTCGTCCTCAATTACTTCTCCATTCTCGGCGAAGATGCGACCCATATCGCCCACCGTATCGGTGATTGTTCGGTTCGCCACGTGGGCCATCTCATCGTATGGTTCCGTGGGAAAGAATAGTGCGGGGATATATTGATTGGATGGGCCGTCCCTGCCACCTGGGCCATCAGCACCACCACCGCCGCCACGTCCCGCATACTCGGTCAGGGTATCATCCATGATATCCCCACACGGATTGTTGTAACCGTGTTTCTGGGGGTCGTACCCCACCCGCAATTGCATGGTCCGGTACTGTTTGATCCCCTCATCGGCGGTCTGAACCCAACTCCCTTTCGCGCCCCCCGCATCATTCTTTGCAAACGTCACCAGGAAATCAATGGTATTGAACTCGGGCGGTTTCCATTTGAAGGAATGTTGCCATGTCAATTTCTTATTTGCGACTCCGCGAGTACTGGTCGGCGCATCCAACCCCACCCCCAAATTCGCCGGGGTGAAAATCAGGCCATCCGTCTCGTACTCGTACATCCCGTCCTTGATTCCTTGGTTGATTTTCGCACACCCCGCAAAGATGGATGTGCCTCCCCCCTGGAACGATTTCGCCGCGACGCGCATGGGTAGTTTGCTGCCACCACCACCACCACCGCCCATCACCGACTCGTACGAACATTCCTTCATGAATCCCTGGAGTAGAGGAAGACGGAATTTCTCAATGGTGGATTTCGTCACGGATTTCGTCATATCCATTTTCAAATCAATAAACTGGTTCCTGCGAACATCGCGCCCCTTGTAGTGATAAATATCAAATGCGGCGTACAAGTTTATGAATTCCCCGCGCTTATTCAAGGCAATATGTTCCCCGTCCAGCAGAGTGTTCGCCCACTCATCGGAACGTACCAACATCCCGGTGAATTCCGGAACCATTGCGGTGGTAATCAGGTAAACTTTTCGAGACGGTGCCACGTACAACATCTTCCTGTCTCCATCGGCCTTTTCCGTCACCGTATAATGGTTCCTGATATTCACCACCTGGGAATTATCGCTTTCTGGAACCACGTTTTTCATGTGGAGCGTCACGGACGAGGGTCCTATGAAATCCTTTGCAGATATATATTGGCTGCTGGATCCAGTTCCCCACTCGCGACCATGAACCATCTTCATGTACTGAAACATCGCCCCCGACTGTTCCTTGTATGAAATGGGAAAGTTCGTGCCTTGAAGGCCCGCCAACACCAATTGGATCCCCTTCCGCAACGCCTTGTATGTGTTGTCCGGCACAACATATGCCCCTCCATCTCCCATTCCCTCGCGCACCATATCGTTCCGCATCTCAATCTCCATCTCGTACTTTGCCGGTTGACTGAATACGCCCGATTCCGATACAGTGAAGGTTGGAATGGGAAATCGGCCATCGCGATCATTCGATTTGGAACTCTTCACCATACTCATATCCACGCGAAAGGGGTGGTCTGGGTGGGTGAATGATACGCGATTAATGTACCGGAACGATTTCTTATTTTCGCTCCAATCGCGGACCAATCCCTGAACGATGGGGTGGGATGCTTCCATCATATGTTCCGTCGCAATGGCGATCCTGAAGTTGAAGTCGTCGAATTCCAGCGCCTTTGTGAACGTATCGCCCCCCGACGGTTTGAATCCCGTCTTCTGGTTGAATAGAATCCCTTTGGCGCGTGGATTCTCGGGCATCAAGTTGGTGCGACAGTAATCCTGGATGTTGGACATCCCCACCATCTCGGTACGGACATTGGAAATCTTGGTGTTTCCCGTCTTCACGTCCGTGTACTCGTTCTGGATACGCAACAGCGATTGATCCGCGTGGATGGTGAACCCCGACGACAATAGGCGCTTCACCACATTATCATAATCGTTCTTTAGAAAGGGTTTGTGTCCCCGCTTCGTCCCGAACCGAACCTCCAATTCACTTTCACCGCTGTACTTTACGTCTTCCAAGAACATCTTGAAGAATTCATTGATTTCCGTTTTAGTGGGCGGTGCTGCCGCGCGATGTTCTGTCTGGTGGTTGGGGCGGGGATTCGTCGCCTGATGCGGTTTCGCACGATTTGTCGCATGGTGCGGTTTCGCAACGTATGCTTTTTGTTGAGATGATGTCTGATTTGTTCGGTTCATGTATAGTATATTGTGATACAATACATCTAAGTCACATTAGAAATCAATTTTTAGGAAGCGAAATTCGGTTGGAAATTTCCGAATACAGAGATTTCTTCAATTTACGTTTTCCATTCACATCCACCGATTCCACACCTACTTTATCCGCCATATCTT
>Ga0308013_10001934_pt1 | contig 9994 bp, 9 predicted proteins | sample Neamet181_FD_203131 | JGI IMG/M metagenome (GOLD analysis project Ga0308013, IMG submission 203131) | Marine microbial communities from water near the shore, Antarctic Ocean - #181 | ecosystem: Environmental > Aquatic > Marine > Unclassified | place: Southern Ocean | collected 2014-07-25
TATTTCATTATTACCAGTAGTATTGTTTGGTTTGTGGCTGATAAGGCTTCACTACGTATTACTAATGGTATTGATCAGGCCGCTGAAGAGCTTATGGTTGATTCAGCTAACCTGCTGGCTCAGATGGTCTCTAGCAACATTAAAAATGGCAAGATTGATGTAAGCCAAGTGCGAGGCATTATGTCAGTCTATCTAGATCGTGAACTTGATGTTGATATTTACTTAATTAATAAAAGCAAACCCAACCTTCAAGTCTATATCACTAACCAAGAAGGCATTGTTATTTACGACTCCAAAGGCAAAATTGAAGGCGAAGATTACTCACAATGGCGAGATGTATACTTAACCTTAAAAGGTGAGTATGGAGCAAGATCGAGTGCTTATGATGCCAGTATAGATAACCCTTCAGCAGATCAAAAGGCTCATCATGTTGCAGCCCCTATTTATTATAAAGGGCAAATATTGGGATCATTAACGGTTATCAAATCAGTTGCTGATTTAAAGCCTTACATTCTTACCCAAAAGAAACAAATTAATACCTATGCCACATACATTCTTCTAGTTTCATTATTATTTGGTGCTGGGGCAAGTTACGCAGTATCAAGAGGCACAAATAAGCTTATTAAGTACACTACTGCCCTTTCTAAGGGAGAGAATACTGTTGCACCTAAAATACGCCAAACTGAGTTCTCAGAGCTTTCTAAGGCTATTGAAAAGCTACGTGTCGATCTTGAGGGTCGAGAGTACGTTGAAGAATACATTGACACCATGGCGCACGAGCTAAGAACTCCTATTACTGGCATTCGTGCCACTGCTGAAAACTTACTAATGCCCATGAGTAATGAGCAACGTGAGCACTTCGTTAAGAACATTCTTGATGCTAACAAGAAGATGGATCTTTTAGTTAATCGATTACTTACCTTGTCACGAATTGAACGCAGAGATCAACTTGAGAATATTACCAAAATTAATGTTAAGAATCTTATCAATGACGTACTTCAGGCGCCAATCCGAAAAGGCAATATAGTAAGAAGAAGTATTAAGATTGAGAATGACATTGAGCGTGAATTTAATATTAAAGCTGAAAAGCTTTTAGTTGAACAGGCACTGGCCAATATTATCGATAATGCAATTGACTTCACTCCACCAGGATCAACCATTGGTATCAAAGTTAGTGAGTCAAATACTCATATTAATATCCAAGTATATGATCAAGGTAAAGGCGTGCCAGAGCATGCAAGAAAGCAGCTGTTTAAGCGTTTTTTCTCATCATCAAGACCTGATACAGGTAAGCGTGGCAATGGCCTAGGATTGCGATTTGTAAAGAAGATCATGAGCCTGCATGGTGGCCAAGTAAGCTTAAAGAATCGTTTTATGGAAGATGGTGCTGTGGCGACTTTAAAGTTTCCAGTGTAAGAGGCTCTTCGTTGCAATTATGTTGCGACTTTTAACCCTTAATAAACTTTAGTCAATCAGTCTTCTTAACCACCATATTATGACTCTTTGTTGCAATTAAAATTATACAAATTTAATAAAATATTCTAATGAAAAAAATAATTACTATCTCATAAAGAATGACTTAATATTTGTCCAAATAAATCAGACCACTACTACCTTCTTATTTGATTGTTTCATTTTGTAAAAACCTTAATTATTAATGATGCAAATACCTTTAAAGTTATTCGACACACACCTCTTTATAACTTAATGATTAATTGATCTTCCTATTATTAATCAACAACTGCAATTGAAAAATCATCAAATACTTCCAGCTCATAAGCCTCAGCATCATCTTCATTTTTAAGAAACTCAGGATTAATAGATAAAGAAACTCCAAACGCAAATGGGTCGTTCTCCTCTTGCCATTCTAATAACTGCTTAGTTGTTAACTTATCAGGAACACTGAAAGAATACTCCGACTCGATTGTTACAATTATTTGATCAAGCTCAACTAAATCAATGCTTGCTATTGTCTTTGTTGCTTCAACCTCATCATCTTCACTATCATCAAAAATTTCATAAAAAGAGCCGTTTGAAATGACAAAAACAGAATTGATGAAATTATTAGCTTCTTTTTTTAATGCTTCATGTCCAGCTTTAGATAATTGATCTTCTGAAATTCTTATCACAACCCTTTTAAGTGTCATTACAACTGTTAAATTTTCCATACTCATCTCCCTAAACTATTCATAAAAAATTATTCCAAATTCCTATTAAAGAAGTTGTCATAAACGCGCCTTGCATTGCCAAAAATGACTTCATTTTCTTATCAAGACTCATTTTTATAAAAAATAGATTTGATACTAGAAAAACAAAAAATGCCACCGGGTATCCTGTAGACATTAAAAATGCACCAACTAATGCAGTTGAAGACCCTAAAAACTCACTATCGACTTTTATATTCATAGACATTCTTTGTAGTTATTTTAAGTTGCGCTCATTTTCAATCTAAATCATTTCTTAATTTATCCAAAATTTTAACCATAGCCAGCGTGTCTAGCTTGCAGTATTCAATTAAAGAGTCTCTGTACTTTTTGACTTGCTCTTGATCTGTCATATCACCAAGTGCAGCAAATGCCTGCATTGCTTCACTACCGTTGTGAATTAGATCCAACCCTTTATAAGCTTCTTCCATTTCAGGCACAAGCAAAGGCAATATTATTTTGATGCTATACTTACCCTTCATTTCTGGCAAGTAATAGTGCTTTTGTTGGAATGGCGTAGCTAGATCAACTATGTTCTTACTAATATTTAACAAATGATCTTTATGTTGTGGGAACTGCTTGGCTAATTCTTTAAGTACCATTTGCTCAAAACTTGCATTAAAAGCCAGTGTAGTTGCATTTAACGGGATATCTTTCACTAATCGATCCACAAGAGCTTGACGAGGGTCTGTGCCCTCTATGCCTAAAAATTCTTTATGCTCTATTGGCTTATCTTGATGCTCAATATGTAGAGAATATTGAAAAGGTATTTGCTGGTATGGACTGATACCCTTAAACTCTGGAATTGGTTGTTGAAAGGTTTCAAAATCAAAATGGTATAAAGGGTAAGTCAACGAGTCCAGAAATGATTGAATAGCTGGCTTGTCAATTTCAACTTGCCCAGCTGTTGAAAACTTAGCTGTATCAACAGAAAACTGCTGCTTTTCAGTAAGCTCCATATCATCTGGAATATCTTGTACATTAACAATACCTTGTTGGTAAAGCTCAAGGGCTTTTGATTGTTTAGTTAATGGGAAAATATTAAATACCGAATACTCAGGAATCTGCTTTTGCTCTCTCCAGCAATAATTAAATGCATCACACTCGTATGGCTTTTTACAATGCTGACCGATATCAATATCAGGCTCTTGATCTGTCTTAAGTACTCGTTTAAAAGTATCTAAATGAGTTGAGATTCCACCCTGTAAAGATTTGATTTCTTCAGAGACATCTTGATGAATAAACAACTCATGAATATCAAGTTCATCACCCCTCACATAACCTGTATTCAGTAAAGTGATTGAAGTTTTAGATATGTTTAATCCACAACCATTTAATACATAATATTGAATGGATACATCTTGTATATAGACATCCTTTACTTTTTTCTTTTTGGCATTCCAGGTAGAGCTTTTAACTTCATAAATCTCATAATTACCATTGACATCTTTATGCAAAATATCTACCATGACAAGTACACCATCAAACTCAAAGGTTGCCTCATAGATGGTTTTAACACCTTCATCTAACCATTTTTTAGTTAGAGATACCCTTTTAGCACCAGTTGTGTTGTTATACGTCATTTGCTCACCATTGGGAAATAGGTCGCAGGCTAAAGATCCAACCTTGTCACCAGTGGCAAAAACTGAAAGAGTACTACCATCTAGCTGCTTTAAAACACTATTATTACGTAGCTTTAACCAAAGAGACTTTTTGCACTGCAAGCCTCGAATGTAAAGTGATTTTGATAGATTCATATTACTTATTCCTATCTTTGGAATAGTGCACCTTGGAGCTTGCAGGTACGGTATCAACTCTTGTATTAATTCTATTCCAAATGCGGCCATTATCTAAGCTGCTATTGATAGAATCGAATTTATACATTCCTCTGAACCTATATAAAACATTTCCCAAGTTATCTTTAACTCGAGCAAATACTATTCTTTGAGAGGGGTATTTATCTTCGTTAACTAGAAAATTTTCTACTTTTTTCATAGTTTTATCTGTCTTATGCTTTTCAGTAATTATATTTTCATTAGAATTGATGTTGTTATTCCAATCATCGTTTTCATATAACTTAGGAAACCAAATTAAAATGTCTTTATTAATTGCATGCTTAGCTCCACCTCTTTGATAACCTTTATAGTTGTGTCCGAAGCAGTTACAAGCATCGCTAATATTATGAAAAGCAATATTGTCTTTTATATCAATAAAACCCAAATCAATATAAGTTTGAGGATTAAATTCTTTATTAATATCCCAAGCTTTAAAGTCTTTTGTTACTAGCTTAAGGTTTTTTACTTTTTGAACTATGATAGCTATTTGATTATTTATTCCATCTATATTCATATCAACATCTACATGAATTGGCTCATCAAACCCTGTTGCATTGATAATATCACTCTCCCTAATTTCATCTTTTTTTACATTATTCTTATGGTGAGGTTCATCAATTTCAATACATATATTAAACTGTGGAAAATATAAGTCTACAAGCGCATAACGCTCGGGTCTTGAAATATATTGTTGTGTTACAAATTTAATATCAAAATCATCAATTAAATTTATTATTCTATTCACAACATACATCTCATATTTTTTATTTTTTGTTCTTCCTAGTTGTTTAATAATATATTCTGTTTTTAAATCTTGGAAATTTGGTTCGTTTTTCGACATTTTTTTTCTCCGTTGTAATTCTCTCATTTCTAACACTCGCTAAAAAAAATCTTCGTTGTTTAATAGCTCAAGTAGTTTTCTTAGTGGAATCCCGCCAATTGCATCCCAAGAGTATTTCCTCCATTAGGAAGCAGGTCATAGGCTAATAAACCAACTTTATTGCCCGTCAAAAAAAACATCAAGATCGTTATTGTTTAACTTCAACCAAAGTGATTTCTTATATTGTAAGGCTCATGTGTAAAGAGATTTAGTAAGTCATTTTTCAATAAACATGTATTTCTATTTTAACTATATAATTAAAAATATACATTAAATAAACACAATCTAAAAATGAACAATAAATTCACTTATACTTTAAAAAAATAATATCTCTAAATTGGTAATGAGCAACATTCTTAAAATATTAATAGCCTTATTTCTATTTACAATTTACACATCTAGTGCGGATGAATTCAATCCAAGTACGCATAATTGGAATAACAATCTCAACAATGAAGTTCGCCAACAAACTGATGCTAAGCAAATTAATAGTATTTCTAAAATTGAAAATACTTACAAATCTAATGATGTCGGCATGTACAGTTACCAGCTTAAAAATGTTCCAAAATTGCAAGATGGACTTAAGACTAACAGTATAAATGTAGATGACAGAACTTCAAATGTGGATTACTCGATATCTAATACAGATCACTTAATAGCTAAATTTAAAGCTGATCTTAGAGCTATTGGTGGCAGCATTAGAAGCTATGACCTTGAATATAGATATAATCTTGATACGGGTTTAGTTTACGCAGGAAAGCCTTTTTGGTTAAGTCTCACTCCTAGACATAGAACAGGCCATATGAAATGCAAGGTTGATGTTGATTTTGGAGATGGAACTAAAATACGCAATACTAACTACAGAGAGAGAAAAACGTTTAGTGTACTTAATAAAAACCCACATATCTACAAAAAACCAGGAATTTATACAATAACATTGGACGATGGGTGGTTACTAGGAAGTTGTAATAGATATGATTTAACACTCCAAGTCCCAGTAATAGATATAGAAAAATATATATTACTAAAGCAAAAAGTCCAAGATTACAAGGAAAGCTATAAAGACGTTACAAATCCAAAAAAACACGAGTCTAGTTTTGGTCACTTTTTACTAAAATTTGCGCCAATAACGTTAGCTACTGTAATTTTAATATTTTTTTGGACGAAAGCTGGAAATTATAGCAATAGCAATAGCAAAAGTAATAGCAAAAGCAAAAGCAAAAGCAAAAGTGAAGTTAATTATGATAAAGCTAGTGAAGAATCAATGGCAATAGCAATTAGAATTAAAAAAGAAGATGAAAAAAAGAAAAGGGGGCAAATATTAGCCACTGCTGCTTTAGCCTTAAGACTTAAAGCTCCAACTATTTTCGCTCCACCAGGGTATAAGGTTATCGACATGAAACTGACTAATAAATTTCTTATTGAGTGGACAATTTATTATGTCGATGAATCGAAGTCAAGTATAAAAAAATCCTTTAGAGTCTCTATAGGGTCTCAAAGGGTGAATGTTGGTGGAGTTGGTCAATTTAAATTTAAATGGGTCGTTCCAAGATAGTCGTCCCACACTCAATTTGTAGTGACTGTAGGGGTTTGAAATGTGTCCAAGTTTATTAGACCACTACACTACAGATTAACGGACCACTACAACCACTCTTCTCATCTTTAGAGGATGCAGCTATATTCCTTATTCAGAATCTATCTCAAAATGACCATCAACCAATTTATAAGGAACAGTATTCCATATCTGATCTGAAATACTACCTAACGGTGGAAGGTAGCTACGCTGAACATCAATTAGATAGTCACTCTCTTTGTTTTGATAAAAGTCAGTGGTCGTTGGTCCAATATCGGTAACCTTTCTAAATCCATTCTTTGTTGAATACAAGTGATATCGATAACCTCTTCCCATGGCATCCTTTAAAACTAAATATGGAAAACTACTTGGTTGATCCGCCAACATCACAACATTATTAAACTTCTGCTCATTAAAGCTTGATGGTTTTAGATCAGAATTAAGATTATTACTAATAGCTTTTAAAACAATATTATCGTCTTGATCTTTTACAATCATCATTACACCATAATTTGGATAATGCTCTTGCCCTCTGTCGGGCGCGGCTCCGCAGAAAGGTTTGCTATCTTCACATAGACGTGAATAAACTGTATTGCTACAAATACCAAGAAACTGAATACTGTAACCATCTACCTTATGTATGTTTTTAGACTGTTCTTTTGTACACTCTTCGTGTTTCTTTTGGATTAAAGATATTTGATACTGTCGTTCACTTAATAGACGAGGATCTAGGACAAATAGCAAGTAATACAATATTATGAGTATTGGAGTACTTACAGTTATTAGTATTATCTTTTTTAAAATAGATAGTTTAATATACTGAAGAGCCAAAGGTATATTTGGCTTTTATAAATTCAAACTTTGATTGTGTAAACATTTTGCTTTCCTTGAATTTATTAAATATCACAATAAATTGATATATCAATTATAAACTTAATAATAACCTTTATTAATGTTGATCTAAAATGTAAAGTGGGATCTGAAAGCCTATATTGAATCTAAAGGTATATGTCGCACTGGATTATCAAGTGTAGTGGTCTGACAAACTGTAGTGCTCCACTAAAACTATGCATCCGTTATCTTAATTCTAACTGTGCCGCCAATAGAAGTAAAAGATACCATTAGAAGTAAAAAATAAACAGAAGCCAGGCTTAGAACTCTCTGAAAACCTTAGCAATTAACTTTAAGAAAAATCTATTCGGTCTTGCCAGTAAAACTGGAATTGCAATCAATGCCGTTACTAAGATAAAAGACACAACTGCATATTGTTCGGTTTTTTCATTATGGGTGCTGGGATATACATCATATAATAGATACACAATAGAGAGATAGATAAACGATAAGAAGCCTATAAAGTACTTCTGGCTAACAGCCTTTTTATCAGCAAGAAAGAACACTCTAGCAACAAAATAAGATGCGGTGCTTAAGGCTATTGAAAGGTAAATAGCGAAAACAATCCCAATAGTATTCATATACATAGGATTTTTTAAATTAAGCATTAACGCCAATCCTGCGAAAATGACAGAAAAAACAAATAAATAAAAGAATGCGCTTATAAATATTATTACGTATCTATTTGGCGTCATGATTACTCTCTATCAACAAATACAAAGTTATTGGTGTCGATTTTCTTTTCACCACCCCATCGGTATGCAACTAACCTGCCACCTTCTTTTGCTACACTGTAGTCAAGGCAAGCAATGTTATCTGCCAAAGGTTTAATTTCTCCCTCCATCCAGTAATGACCTAGGAATAAAGGTTTTTGATTATGACTATAGCTAATCAAATGATCACCCTTAACTGAATCATTCGGAATGTGCGTTCGGGCTGATTCAGGACCTAAAAATACATCATTGTATGTGCTTGCATTTTGTTTCCACCATTGGATGCGAATCTCATGGCGTTCATTTTTATCTTTATCTAAGAAGCTATGGCCATCAGGTAAGGAGATTTCTTTACCCTTCAGTAATGTCTCGATTGCCTCATATTGCCATTGACTCTTGTCAGAAGATAAATGTAGAAGCTCATCAGTTAATAAACTACCGCCTTGAAAATCGACAATTCGATTCATTAGCTTTTCATCCCAACAAGCATGAATTATATTTACTCCTGGAATATCAAGCCACAGAGGCAAAGTCTTAAACCATTCAATTACTTCTTTATATTCTTTTGGATTACCTTCAAAAGCATCTAAAAAAGCCTTGTGTTGTTTGATATTTTTATCATTGTGAGCGCGTAGATAATCACCACTTTCGTCTTTTGTAAAATAAGCAATAGCATTATATTCATGGTTTCCCATCACACTAAGAGCGTGTCCGCACTCAACCATAGGTCGCACAACATCTATCACCTCTTTCTGATAACTACCTCTATCAACAAAATCCCCCAGAAAGATTATCTTGCGCTCAGCATGCTGCCATATGCCATCGACTTTTGAATAAGACAGCTTTTTTAGCAACCCCTCTAATTCAGGTGCTTGCCCATGTATATCACCGATTAAGTCATAATTTTGTTTTTTCATAAATTATCTTATGCTTTAATACCAAATTCCATTGTACTTCTTTGATTCTCTTCGATTATCAAAGCGGCCCATATACTTCTCAATCAATGCTTCCAGTTCTTTCTTGTAAGCGATAGTAAGCCAAACTTCACTTTCTTCTTCATTAATAAATTCTAGTGTTAACTTTACTACAACGTCACAATTTTGATGAACCTCTTTGTCAAGGGTTTTATCTGACCTTATCGAATATAGCATAATTAATTCAGTCTCATAATAGCCAAAGCCTTGTTCTAGCTCATCACATCGATCATAGGCATCTTTCACGGCATCCAGAGACTTAGTAACAATCTTCTTTGCCTGCTTCTTGGTTAGGCCTGTTGAGTCAGTCAAATCTTTAACTGTATCTTTGTAGACTTTGCGAATTGTTTTTACTATGCCAAAATACATAACAATGAAGCCAGGGATTATCATTAGAGTGTCGCCAATATTCCTGGCCAAGTTCAATAACCAGTCAAAGCCTTTGTTTAAAGTTTTAAATGGTTCGATCAGCTCTTTGTCTGAAAATCTGTATGAGTCGTATTCTTCTTTAGTTTTCATAAGCCAGGCTTTTATCCCCCTATTAGCCAGAGCAATGCTTCAGTTACTATGATTATTTCTAGTATTGTCATCTTATTATCTTCTCAAAAAAGTTAAGACAGCTTAACATTTCTCTAGCTTCCAACTTTTAAAGGTGGCTTCTCCCATTTTAAATTCATCCATAATAATATTGTAGATCAAAATCATCCTTTAAGTTAGTTGATTGAGAGTATGTTTTACAAACTATGAACTCTAAAATGAAAAAGTGTGCGCCCAGTGTGCGCCCGACATTTACTATCAGACGAAAAAAAACCCACATTTCTGTAGGTTTTGATATAAAAAGCTTACGTAAAGCCATTATAAAGATGGCTCCTCGAGGAGGGCTCGAACCTCCGACAAACGGATTAACAGTCCGTTGCTCTACCA